>Ga0066789_10000525_pt1 | contig 15508 bp, 13 predicted proteins | sample OrgsoiDNA2013049_FD_70960 | JGI IMG/M metagenome (GOLD analysis project Ga0066789, IMG submission 70960) | Permafrost soil microbial communities from the Arctic, to analyse light accelerated degradation of dissolved organic matter (DOM) -... | ecosystem: Environmental > Terrestrial > Soil >...
TTCGCCATGTTCGCCAGTGAGCTGTCCATCTCCCGGGCGCTGGCTGACGCCGGCCTCGGGTGGGTTCTCGGGGCCGCGCTGCTCTTCGTGGTCATCGCCTTCGCGGCCCTGGTCCGCAACGGCAGCCGGATGCTGCTCGGCACACCGGATGCGGGCTCACCGGCGATCACCGTTCCGCGGTCCATCTCGGCCGCGCTGGTCACCGGTGTCATCCTGAGTCTTGTCCTGGGCCTGACCATCGGCCCTCTCCTTGAGCTCTTCCAGACCGCTGCCACCTCGCTCGGAGGCACCCGATGACCGACAACCCGGCATACAAAGGCGTACCCGCCGGCCTGCACCGCATCGTCCTCCCCCTGGAACCGGCCCAGCTCAGCGAGCAAGCCGAAGCCCTGTTCGAGGACGGGTTCCGTCTCGGCCTCGTCGCGGCGCACGACGACGGTGCCACGATGCGCGTGGTCTACCTGTTCCTTGCCGGTCCACCGGACCGGCGGATCGAGCTGCAGGTCACACTGCCCGCCGACGACCCTGCCCTGCCCTCCCTGGCGGCCCTGTCGTTCCCGGCCTCACGCTTCGAACGTGAGATGCACGACCTGTACGGAATCGAGCCCGTCAACCACCCGCTGCCCCGGCGACTGGTCCGGCACGCTCACTGGCCGGCCGGCTGGTACCCGATGCGACACGATGCCGGACCGCCGCCGCCGTTCACCGACAGCGAGGCATTCCCCTTCTTGGCAGTGGTCGGCGACGGGGTCTATGAGATCCCGGTGGGGCCGGTCCACGCGGGCATCATCGAACCCGGGCACTTCCGCTTCTTCGTCGTCGGAGAGAGCATCCTCAAGCTGAAGGCCCGGCTCTGGTTCACCCACCGTGGCGTTGAGAAGCTCTTCGAAGGCCTCGATGCCACCGATGCCATCCACCTCGCCGAACGCATCAGCGGTGACACCTCGGCCGGTCACGCCCTGGCACACAGCCTTGCTGTTGAGGACGCCCTCGGCATCACCATGCCCGAGCCGGCCCATCGGCTGCGGGCGCTTGTCCTCGAGCTCGAACGCCTCTACAACCACGCCGCCGACGTGGGCGCGCTGGCCAATGACGTCGGGTTCTCGCTTGCCAACGCACACGCACTGCGGATCCGCGAGGAGCTGCTTCGGATCAACAACGCCACGACGGGCCACCGGCTGCTTCGAGACGCCATCAGGCCGGGTGCGGTTCAGCTGCTTGAGCTTCCTGACATTGGGCAGCTGGCCCGGCTCGCCGACGACCTCGCGGAGGTGGCCCAGCTCACCCTGGACAACACCATCATCCGTGACCGCTTCACCGGCACCGCTGTCCTGACCCTCGACCAGGCCCGCGACCTCGGATGCCTGGGATATGTCGCCCGGGCCAGCGGTCTGGCTACCGATGCGCGCCTGGACCACCCCACCTGCGCCCTGCCGGTCACCCCGCTGACCAGGACAGGCGGGGATGTGCTGGCCCGTTTCACCCTGCGCGCCGGCGAGTATGCGGCCTCCACCCAGCTCGCCACCCACCTGATCACCACCACCGACCTGCTCAGCTTCCGGGGCACAACGGCGGAGGCGTCAGGAGCCCGCGAACCTCAGGGTGCTGAGTCTGCGGCCGGCATCAGAAGCGGAGTCGGCATCGTCGAGGGCTGGCGCGGCACCATCGTCCACCGCGTCGAGGTCGACCCGGACGGGCGCCTCACCCGGGTCAAGATCGTGGACCCCTCGTGGTTCAACTGGCCCGCCTTGCCGCTGGCCCTGCGGGGCACGATCGTGCCCGACTTCCCGGTCACCAACAAGAGCTTCAACCTCTCGTATGCGGGCAACGACCTGTAACGCCTGACCTCGCACCTGCCCCGGCTGCACGCCGGCCCGGGCCTCGGACCGGTCCCGCGACCTCGGCAATACCGGGGCCTCGGCAATACCCGGGGCCTCGGACGGGCACATGACATCGCGCCCAGCCGGTTCGATCCTGTCCGGCCCATGGGCTAGTCTCGGGCGCGTTGAAGGGGAGTAGCCCCCTAGCGCCGGCTGATCGACATACCGGGACATCTGTCCCCGGTCACCGGGCCCACGCCCTCGTTGTCATGAGGGTGTTGGTGGGCGAGACCTTCGACCCAGCGTCAGCCATCAGTGTCTGCCGTGGGTCGAGGTCTGTGGTGCCCCCAGCGCCCCTGCCTCACCTGCGGCCCAGGAGAGAGGCAACACCCGCATGACCCACGTCCTGCTGCTGCTCGGTTGTGCCATCTCCATCTACTTCGCCTGCGAATGGTTCGTCAACGCCGTCGAATGGCTCGGGGTTCAGCTGAAGGTCGGCCGGCTAGCCGTCGGAACGATTCTCGCCGCCGCCGGGACCGCATTACCCGAGAGCGTGGTGACCCTGGTCGCGGTCCTCTTCGGCAGCCCCGAGCACGGCAACGACATCGCGGTAGGCGCCGCGATAGGCGGCCCCCTGGTGGTCGGGACGATTGCCTATGGCGTCACCGGCGCCATGTTGATCTGGCGCAAGACCCACCCCCGGGCGGCGGTCATGGCGCAGTCCAGCCCAAGCATGAGTGGCGCGAACGGCTCCGGCGCAGGCATGGGTGGCGCTACCGTTTCTGTGGCAGCTTCTGACCCAACGTCCGTGAATGGCTCGAAGTCTGCCTCATTCGACGCTGGTGATCTGGCCGGAGTCGACACCAGCCGGCTGGCCCGGGACCAGACCTGGTTCCTGGCGATCTTCACCGTCAAGGTCAGCCTGGGGCTGGTGGCGTTTGCGATCAAACCGTGGCTGGGGCTGGTGTTCTTCGCCGTCTACGCGGTGTACTTCGTCAAGGAGATGTCGGGCACCGGCGAGCAGGCCTCTGCCGACGACCTGGAGCCACTGAAGCTCCAGCCTCACCGCGCTGTCCCGACCACCCTTGCCGTCACCGCACAGATCCTGGTGACCCTGACCATCATCTTTGGCGCCTCGCAGCTCTTCGTGAAGCAGCTCGAGTGGGCGGGCCCCGCACTGGGCCTGCCCGCCGTCGTCGTCGCGCTGCTGCTGTCACCGATCGCGACAGAGCTGCCCGAGATCATGAACGCGATCATCTGGGTACGTCAGGGCAAGACGCAGCTCGCCCTGGCCAACATCTCGGGCGCCATGATGATCCAGGCCACCGTCCCCTCCGGCATCGGCATCCTGTTCACGCCGTGGAAGTTCGACTCCCCGCTGATGCTGGCCGGTGCGGTGACGATGGCTTCGGTGAGCTATCTGCTGTGGCTCCTGCGCACACACAGGGTCACCGCCGCCCGGCTCTGCGCGGCAGCAGGTTTCTACGTCGTCTTCGCCGTCGGCCTTATCCTCATGATCTGAGTTGGACCCGACTCCTCTGAAGACGTGAATCTCTTTTGGTTGCAGGGATTTTCCTTGTTCCAGACCTTGTCTTGAGCAGTGTTCTCGGGCACACCGCCCTTCGAGCCCTGAGCTCGCTGCGCCTGTCCCCGCTCGAGAACGGAATGGTGGCCATCAGCGGCCAGCTCGACCCCGCTATTCCTGTGCCATCCTCTCTTCGAGCTACCAATGACACGGCCCAAGTTCGTGAGGGCGGTAGGACGGGCATCGGCCATTCGGTTGATCTTTTGCCATAGTGCATCCTGCTTCGCGTTCTTTGCAGCAAGATGACCCCACATCTATCGAGGGGACAAGACACGGTGGGAACGTCACAGTCATACGGATACAGGCCCGCCACACAACGCCCATACAGCGGCACCGCGATCACGGCATTCGTCTTCAGCCTGTTATGGATGGGTGGGCTCGGCAGCCTTGCGGCCGTCATCTTCGCGGCGGTCTCAATGCGGAAAACCCGGACCCACGACCAGGCGGGCCGAGGTCTGGCGGTCGCTGCGCTCATCATCGGGATACTTGGTCTGATCGGGACGATATGGATCCTCGTTGTCGCTTCGGCAGCCAGTTCCGTAGTCAGTTCGCAACTGTCGACAGTAAATTCGCAATTGCCATAGGTCGAAACATCTAGTCCTTCCGGCCGCGTGGCGTCCGTCGCCATGATATCGGATACGGCTCGACCTGGCTGGATCATCCCGTCCTCGCTCGCAGCCGCACTGATGTTGCGACGCCGCCACCCGGCGGGACCGGTCATTGCCGGAGCGATGCTCGTGATGCTGCTGAGCCTGTCAGTGACGATGCTTGTGGTTGTGCCATCTGCCCTCGCGGCCGGCCTTGGTGCTGACCCCGTCGTAAAACAGCAGCTGTGGTGTTCACCGTGCTGTTCACGGTGCTCAGCGGCACCGAGATGTGGCTGCTGGCTCGCGCACGACGCCGGCTCGGTCGTCCCTTGGCCGTCGCTGCGACGTGGATCGTGGCCCAGCCGAGGTCGATGACGCGCCAAGTCGGCCCTCATTCGTCAGACATCTTCATCCATGCTGCCGGGTCGATGGCTTGGTGCCTACGGCGAGCATGTGCGAGCTCAGTCCGCTCAGCGATGGCTCCGACTCGACGGCCCGGGCCGCAAATAGCATCTGTTCGCGCCGATCAGGGTCGGCCCAGTGCTCCTGCATGAGGCAGCCCGGCCCCTCGATTCCATACAGCGACACCGAGTCGAAGCCCGCGCAGCTGACTTCCTCTACGAGCTCTTCCGGGCGATGGAAGTATGCGGTGGTGAACCACTGGGGGTAGCGGACCGAGTCGGGGTTTCTGTGTTGGCCATCGACAAGGTCGCGTTCTGCGATGGCGCGAAAGAGCGGGTCGCTGAGCCACCCCTTCCACAACCCGTCCAGGAGAGCAGCGAAACGTGAGATACCCACGGCTGCGACAGCACCACCCGGCTTCACGATCCGCCAGGCTTCGAGCAGCGCAGAGGCTCGCTGCGCGGGCTCGGTGAGGTGGTAGAGCGGGCCGAGCAGCACCACCGCGTCAGCAGAGGCGTCCGGCTCGGGAATCGAGCGAGCATCAGCCACCTCTGCGGTGAACGGACGGTCGGGCTGGGCATCGGCGGCTTGTTGAGCTTGCTGGACGTGAAGATCGAGCGCGTCATACAGATGTACGTCGTAGCCCCGGCGCGCCCAGATGGCGGCGTAGGCGCCGGGACCGCCGCCCACGTCGACCAGCCGGGCCGGCGCAGACGGCAGGAACCGGTCGAGCAGCTCCAGGGTCCGCGTGAGCTCCAGGCGAGGCTCACCCCCGCGGCAGAGACGATCACGTTCGAGGCCAAGCCCATAGTGTGCGGCGATCTGTTGGTCAACCATCGAAGGAGTCTTGCACCCCCGCGAGCGGTCTCAGATCCTGGCCCGACCGTTCATGTCGGCAAACCGCTGACACCCGAGCACGGCGGGCCGTTGCGACTTCTGGTCCCCCCACAGAAGCGAACGATTCGGGCCGAGCGGATAGGCGCGTCCCTCGTGGCTGCTCAGGTGCGGGACTCCAGAACGCTCTTGGCGCGGCCGAGGCCAGCGACCTCGTCATCCATGGACTTCTGAACCGCGTTGCCCATGAACAGCTTCTTGAAGCCGGACAGCTGTGCCTCCAGGGTGAAGGTGACTTCGGTCGAGCTGCCGGCGTCGCGAAAGGTGTAGTCGCCGTGGGGGCGTACCGGCCCGGCAGTTCCCTGGAATGCGACATGCCTTTCCGGCTCATAGGCTGTCACCTCGATGTCCGCCGCGATCGCTCGTCCTGCGGGCCCCTTCACGCGTTGGTGGTATCGAGCCCCGACGCCCAGCACCCCCGCACGCTTGATCTCCGTGACCCCGGACCGCCACTGCGGATCGTTCTCGGCGTCGGCGAAGAATGCGAAGACCTCGGTGATCGGCTTGTTGATCGTGACGGAGCCGGTTGCGCTGGGCATCAGGTGTGTCCTTTCAGATGGTCGAGTCATTCGACTGCGCAGAGGTTTTCGTCGACGGGACGTCGTCGCGTCTTCGCAGGCTAGTGACCACCACCCCTGGAGATCAAGGGTGTCGGGACAGCCGCCCACGCCACCTCGCAGTCACGCCTTTTGGGTCAGCAGGGGCGACCCCGTAGCCTCTGGCCATGAGCACCCTCAATGACGTTGGCGAGCGCGATGCATGGCGCTGCTGGCTGTGCGACGAGCCGGTCGACCGCGACGCATATGTCAACGCAGACCGCGGCCCCAGCGTCGACAGCGGCGCCTCACCGAAGGGCAAGAAGGCTGCCCCGGGCACAGAACGTCTGGCGCACCGGGGCTGCAACACGCGAAAGGGCGCGGTCAAGCCCGTCGTGGCCTGGTCACCGGCGCTGTATGTCGTCGAGCCGGCTCCGATCGTCCCGACCGTCGACCGGTTGACCCGCAAGGGCGGCCGAGAGGTGGTGGCCCGCTGCCCCAGCAGAGCTGACGCCGAGAAGGCTGCGGCGTGGCTGCTGGACCGGCTGTCACGCTTCGCGCCGGACCTGGCGTTGACGACTCAGGTCGAGGCGGGCGGCGGGCAGTTCCTGCTGGTGCTGCGCACCGTCTGAACAACCCGCACACCGGTTCCTCCCGGGGCCACGCGCACAACCGTCCCAGACCGAGTTGACGGGGCGGCCCGTCGGACCTTCCTGCAATGGATCATGATGGCGGTGTCGCGAACCAACGGATCGCCACGTCTTTTCATCCGGTATTCGCCAGGCCCGCCCAGGGCTGCGCGATGCAGTCGAGTCAGGAGCCATAGCCGTGGGTTCGCAACCGCTCTCGCTGGTCCGCTGGACGGCGCTGTGTGCGGTCGCGGAAGGAATCGGAATGACCGCCGCCGCAGCAGCGGCCAAGACCTCGCAGACCCTCATCGGCGAGCCCGTCAACAACCGCGAGGTCTTGCTCGCACTCTCGATTGCTGTCGTTGGTGGTCTGGTCGAAGGCGTGGCTCTCGGCGGCCTCCAGGCCGCGGGCTTGGGTCGCCTGCTGCCGGACCTGAACCGGCCCCAGTGGGTGGTGGTCACCGCCGCCGTTGCGGGGGTGGGATGGGCCGGGGCCTCGGCAGCAGCCGGAGGGTCCGGTCAGGACGATGGGGCCACCCCCTCGCTGCTGCTCATCCTCGGCATGTCGGTCGTGCTCGGGGCGCTGATGGGCGCGCTGCTCGGCGCCATCCAGGCAACCGTGCTGCGCAGTCAGGTGCGGCACCCGTGGCGCTGGGTCGGCGCCAACATGACGGCGTGGGCACCCGCGATGGCTGTCATCTTCTTCGGCGCCAGCCTGCCGGGTGCCCACTGGCCGGCATGGGCCGTGATTCCTCTGGCGACGGTCACCGGCCTGGCTGCAGGCGCCCTCCTCGGACTCGTCACCGGCTGCTTCCTGCCGACCCTGGATGGCCAGTCGGCACACAATCTGGTGGTCCTGGACCTGCTCGAGTCCCGGGCACACGGGCTGCTGGACGCATCACTGGTCGCGCTACGGATCAAGGGTGTGATGTCCGGTGCGACCATTGAGCTGCCCGTGCAGTATGCCGCCGATGACAACGCCGTGGTAGTGGCGCCGGGCAGACCGGAGACCAAGCTGTGGTGGCGCAACCTGGCCCAGCCGGCGCCGGTCGAAGTGCTCGTGGCCGGACGCTGGCAGCCCGGCTACGGTATCCTCCTGCGCCCGGGCGAACCGGGCTATGTCGCCGCGATGGAGACCTACCGGCGGCGCTGGCCCCGGGTTCGTGTGGAAGCAGACAGTCTGCTGGTGCAGGTGCGGTTCACCTCCCTGCTCATTCCGGCTGGAGCTCGAACTCCACGGACTTCCCTGGCCTCAGAGTGAGCCACTTGTCGAGGCAGGCAACCTGGATCTCGGGCACGTCCCCGGACACCGCGCTGATTCGCAACCGTTCGCTGCTGATCCGGACGATGATGTCGTGCTGGCGAAAGCGCAGCCGGCAGGTGAAGGTCCCGAGCTCCTGCGGCCATTGAGGGTTGAACCTCAGCACGCCGCCGCGGGTCTCCAGCCCGGTGAAGCACCGCTGCAGGAGGTCGACGCTCCCAGCCATCGCCGCCAGGTGGATCCCCTCGGCGGTCGTCCCGCCCTGAACATCCGCGACGTCGCTCTCCAGCAGGAGCCTGAAGTACTCCAGCGACTTGTCCCGGTGTGCCCTTGCGAGCACCCAGGCATGGACGAGCGCGCTGAGGGTGGAGCCATGTGAGGTACGGCTGAGGTAGTACTCGATGGTCCTGGGGATGACCTCCGGCTCCAGCGGGTAGCCGAGATCGTCGAGCAGGTCTCGCAGCTCGTCCGCGGACAGCAGATAGAACAGCATGAGGACGTCGGGCTGTTTGGAGGCCTGGTACCCGTTGACCGAACGGCCCTCGGCCTCAAGGATCCGGTCGAGACGCTGGATGTTGCCGTACCGCTGCCGGTAGGAATCCCAGTCGAGCTCCTCAAGGTCTCCATACCCCTCGAACTGGCTGATGACGCCGAGGTGGAATGGCACGAACATCTTCCGGACCAGCTCCTGCCACAGCCTCACCTCACTGCGCCGCAGCCCGAGACTCTCGGTCAGCTCGACCCGGCGCCGTACCGGCAGTGCCTCGAGGACGTCGAGCGCCCGTCGCAACACCCACACCGCCATGACGTTCGTGTAGGCGTTGTTGTCCAGCCCCTCGTCCTCGGCTCCCGGGTAGCCGGTGTGGAACTCGTCCGGCCCCATGACGCCGCGGATGACGAAGCGATCCAGCTCCTCGTCATGAGTTGCCAGGGCCGCCCAGTAGCGGGCGATCTCCAGGATCATCTCGGCGCCCTCTTCCTGGAGGAAGTCAAGGTCGCCCGTTGCCTCGTAGTAGTGCCAGGTGGTGAAGGCCACGGCCAGACCGGCATGGCGCTGGAGCCGGCTGACGTCCGGCAGCCACCGGCCGGACAGGGGGTTGAGGTGGATCAGCTGGCTCACCTCGCTACCGTCGCTGGCAGACTGCCAGGGGTACAACGCACCGGTGAGGCCGCAGGCCTGCGCGGCAGCGCGGGCAGACGGCAACCGCCGGTACCGGTAGCTCAGGAGCGACCGGGTGAGACCGGGTGACCTCAGGGTCATCACCGGGAGCACGAAGAGCTCGTCCCAGAACACGTGGCCGCGGTAGGCCTCCCCGTGCAACCCCCGGGCCGGCACACCGGCATCAGCCTCAACGGTGTGAGTCGACAGCGTCTGCAGCAGGTGGAAGAGATACAGGCGAACCGTGAGCGAGGCCTCCTCACCAGCCTGGGGGCCCCCTTCCAGCGAGGTGTGGAACCGCTCCCAGAGCTGAGCCCAGGCGAGCACGTGCCCATCGAGCAGATCCTCGAAGCTCTGCGCGCGCTCCAGCTCGGTGAGAGCCGCCTCGCCTGGCTCGGACACAGCCCAGTCACGTCCGGTGTGCAGGGCCACCACCTTTTCCACCGTCACCTCCTGGCCTGCCTCGACGGCTACTGTCAGCTCCTCCTCCACGAGTCCCGGCGCGGTCCGCACCTGCCGCTGGACGTCGCACGGCTGGCCTGCGCATCGAACCCGGGTCCGCGCTGCTTCGGCGATCCTGACCCGGGACTGGCTCGTCTCGACCGTCAGGACCACCGTGTCAGGGCCGGCGGACTCCTGGGTGACCGGCACCAGGTGATCGCTGGCAAGCTTTCGGTAGCGGTCCACGCCGGCGTTCTGCACGGTTCCGTCAATGCCCGTCCTGATGCGCAGTCGGCCGGACCAGTTCTCGGCTTTGACCTTCGTCTCCATCCCGGCCAGGTGCGCCCGCTGCATGTGCACGAAGCGCCGCTGGGTCAGCCCTGTGAGCCGTCCCTGGGCGTCACGGTAGCGAAGCCAGCGGGTCAGGATCCCCCGCCTCAGGTCGAGCTCCTGCCGCTGGGTGAGCACCTCCACCTGGTCGAGGGTGAGCCAGTCGCCACCCTCGATCGCGATGGTGACCGGCAGCCAGTTGGGCAAGTTCACCATGCTCTCGTTGTCCACGGACTGTCCGGCGACCTCATCGCGCAGGCGGTTCCAGCAACCGGCAACGTAGGTGCCCGGGTAGTGGATGCCATCGGCCCGCGACTCCGCCGTGGCTCCACGGGTGGCGAAGTATCCGTTGCCGAGGGTGCACAGCGCCTCACGCAGGCCCTCGTGCAACGAGTCGAACCCCTCGTAGACGAGGACCCATTCACTCACGGCAGGTGTCCTTCCATTGCTGATGAAGGCGCCACCTCGACGCCCTCCAGGTCGGGGACGATGATGTCTGCCCCGTGATCCAGCAGCTCCTGCCCGTGACCGGCGCGGTCTACGCCGATGACTAGGCCGAAGCCACCACCGCGTCCGGCCTCCACCCCGGCCAGGGCGTCTTCCACGACCACAGATCTCTCAGGTGGCGTTCGCAGCCTCTCCGCCGCCTCGAGGTAGACCGCCGGGTCCGGCTTGCCCGGCAGACCCAGCTCTGCGGCAACGACCCCGTCCACGGTCGCGTCGAAGAACTCTGTCAGGCCGGCCCGGCTCAGAACCGCGCCGCAGTTACGGCTGGCGGACACGATCGCGGTCCGGAATCCCGCACGGCGGAGCGCGACCAGCAGGGACAGCGAGCCCGGGAGGAGTAGGGCGCCCTGCTGAGCCAGGAGCTCCTGGAAGTCGTCGTCCTTCTGGGCAGCGAGGGAATGAGCTTCCTCGGCGGCCACGGTGATGCCACGTGAGGTCAGGAATCTCATCGCTCCGTCGAAACGTGGCATGCCGTCAACGAAGCGCCGGTAGTCCTCATTTGCGAAGGGCCGGTGGTCCTCTCCCGCCAGCGGCGCTCGAGCAGCCAGGAACGCGTCGAACATTCGCTTCCATGCCCGCTCGTGCAGGGATGCCGTGTCGGTGATGACTCCGTCCAGGTCCATGACGACAGCGTCAAAGCTCTTGCGGGAGAGCTCCACTACCGCATTCACCGCCACCTCCGCGTTAGGCCGGACCTCGGTGGGGACCAGGGCATCTCTGACTCTGCCCGCCGCACGGCTCCCTCACAAGATCAACACGCACGTGCTCTCCCGGCGGCCTGACGCTTACGGTTGACTGGATCCATGCCTGCCGGCGCGTCGAGACCCACGCAGCACGGTTTCACGGCCCGGCGAATCGTCCGGGGTGCCGTGCTGGCTTTCGTGCTGGGCCTGTCCACGTCGGGGTGCTCCACCGCAACCGAGCCGCCATCGCCCGCCGCATCGTCGAGTGCCCGACCGAGCACGGCTGGGCCGACGGCGCGGACGACCAGACCCACGTCGACACTGATGAAGCCCACCCGGTCGGGCGCGGTCGCCAAGGTACTGGTGTTCGTCGCGGAGAACCACTCGCTCGGCCAGATGAGGTCTCAGATGCCGTATGCCTTCGGCCTCGCCCAGCGGTTCGGCTACGCCACCGCCTACACGGCGATCCGCCATCCCTCCCTGCCCAACTACATCGCCATCGCGAGCGGCCAGACGCACGGGATCAGCAACGATGACTCGCCGTCGGCCAACCCCGTGCCTGGAGAGTCCGTGTTCGGCCAGGCAGTCGCCTCCGGGAAGACAGCAACTGTCTTTGCCGACGGTATGCCCCACAGCTGCGCGACCACCGACGGCGGCTCCGGCTACGCGGTCAAGCACAACCCCTGGACCTACTTCATCCACGAGCGCGGCGCCTGCCAGAAGTTCGACGTCCCGATTGGTCAGCTCGACCTGGCGATCGCTGTCGGGGCACTGCCAGACGTCGGGATGGTGATCCCCAACCTCTGCCATGACGCGCATGACTGCCCGCTCGGTGTTGCGGACGCCTGGTTCGAAGGCTGGATGACCAAGGTATTCGAGGGTGCTGACTGGAAGTCGGGGCACCTCGCCGTGGTGCTCACCGCCGACGAGGACGACCGCTCCGCGGGAAACACCGTGCTCACCGTCGTCATCCATCCGAGCCAGAAGGCGAAGGTTGTCACCACGCGGCTGACCCACTACTCGTTGACCCGACTTTACGAGGAGGTGGCCGGTCTGCCCTATCTGGCCGGTGCCGCAACCGCACCGTCGATGGCCACCGCCTTCGGGCTCCCGCTGAGGTAGGACAGGCGATCGACGTTGCGACCATCTTGTGGGTCGTAATACCAAGGTCCGATAGCGCTGCAGACCTGATGAGGAGGAGAAAGGTCTCAACGCTCCGACGGACACATCGAGAGGACCTGACATGAAAGGCATCCTGATCACCGCGGGAGCGGCTCTCTTGGTGGCGGTCCCGGCCGCGATGGGCCTGGTCGGCAACACATCGTTCGCGCAGAGCGTTCCCGTACGGGTGCCGACGCAAGCCAGGGTCTTGTACGACGACCACGGCGGCCAGCGGGCGACCAGCACCACCGAGCCCGGCGACGACCACGGCGACCAGAGCTCCAAGGGCACCACCGAACCCCCCACCAGAGCGACCACGCCCAGCGACGACCACGGCGGCCAGCGCCCCACCACCGCCACCGGGCTGGGCAAGGTGCTCAGCAACAGCACCTCGGGAAAGGACCAGGATGGCGGTGACAGCGGAAAGGCGGGCGGCACCGATGCCAGGCCCGGGCCCCGATGAGCAGTCAGCAGCTGGTCCGTCCGCCGTGGCTCCGTGTCGCGGCGGGCGCGTCTGCGCGCCCGGGCGAGCCGGCAGTGCAGCCCCGGCGCGTCTTCAGCCAGGTGATCGCGGGAGCACTGGTCGTGCTGGCGGCAGTTGCGCTGGTGGGGGCGGCTGCGTCCCGGAGGCTGGCCGAGGCCGAGGCGGTCAACGACGCAGCCAAGACGGCGAACATCATGGCCGATGCCGTGGCCCAGCCCGCCGTGACCGAGGAGCTGCTGACCATCGACCCCTCGGCGGTGGCGGCCATGGACGCCGTGGTGCGCGCGCATGTGCTGAGCCCCTCGATCGTCCGGGTGAAGATCTGGGACCCCACGGGGCGCATCCTCTACTCCGACGCGCCCACCCTGATCGGCCAGCACTTTCCGCTGGGCGCGGAGGAACAAGACGTCCTGGCCCAACCTCAGACCCGAGCCGACGTGTCCGACCTGACTGCGCCCGAGAACCGTCTGGAACGAGACCGGAGGAAGCTGCTCGAGGTCTACCGACCCATCTGGACGCCGTCGGGCAAACCCCTGCTGTTCGAGATCTATGCGCCCTATGACGAGGTCGCGTCACGTACCGGACAGCTGTGGAGGGGGTTCGCCGGAGTGACCCTGACCAGCCTGCTCCTGCTGGTGGTCCTGCTGATGCCCATCCTGTGGCGGCTGCTGGACCGGCTGAAGCGATCACAGGCCCAGCGCGAGGCCCTGCTGGTGAAGGCTGTCGAGGCCTCGACCCAGGAGCGTCGGCGGATCGCCGGGGCGATCCACGACGGGGTGGTTCAGGATCTTGCCGGAGCCTCGTTCGCCGTCGCCGGCGGGGCGGAGCGGGCAATGTCTCTCGGTCAGCCCGGTCTTGCCGATGACCTCCGACTGGCCTCCGCCACGGTCCGCGCGAGCATCGGCGGGCTGCGCTCTCTGCTGCTGGACATCTATCCCCCGAGCCTGTCCACCGCAGGGCTCGCCGCGGCGTTGACCGACCTCGCGTCCACCCTCAGATCACGGGGTACGGCAGTCACACTGGAGCTTGCCGACGAGACCGGGCTCGACGAAGCGGGAGAACGGCTGGTATTCCGGGTCGCCCGGGAGTGTCTCAACAACATCGCGAAACACGCATCAGCGACGAACGTACAGATACGACTGGCCATCGACGAAGGGCAGACAGTCATGGAGATCAGTGACGACGGCGACGGGTTCGATGCCGCAGAGCAGCTGGCGCACCCGGCACAGGGCCACTTCGGTCTGCGGGTCCTGGGTGATGTTGTCGCCGACGGCGGCGGGGAGCTCGTCCTGAGCTCCTCCCCCGGAGCCGGCACCCGCTGGCAGCTGAGGATCCCCCCGCAATGACCTCCGTCCTGCTGGTCGACGACCATCCGCTCGTCCGCTCCGGACTGGTCACCCTGATCGCGACAACCGACGACATCGAGATCGTCGGCGAGGCCGGAGGGGGCGAGCAGGCGGTCAACCTGGCCGACGAGCTCGCACCCGACGTGGTGCTGATGGACCTTTCCATGCCGGGGATGGACGGGGTCGAGGCGACCAGACTGATCCTGGCCGCACACCCGCAGATCCGCGTTGTCGTGCTCACCTCCTTCGCCGACGAGGGCAGGGTGTCGGACGCCCTGGCGGCGGGTGCCGTCGGATACCTGCTGAAGGACTGCGACGCCCGCGAGCTGCTCGCGGCGATCCGTTCGGCGGCACAGGGGCACGCACCGCTGGATGCCCGGGTGGCCAGGGCCCTGCTGCCGTCGACCACCCCAAGAGTCAAGGACACCCTGAGCGCTCGTGAGCTCCAGGTGCTGAACCTGGTGGCCAAGGGGCTTGCCAACAAACAGATCGGCCGGACCCTGGGCATCAGCGAACGGACGGTCAAGGTCCATGTCGGGCATGTCTTCCGCAGGATCGGCGTGGCCGACCGCACCAGCGCGGCCATGTGGGCCCGCGACAATCTCAGCGCGGACGATCCGGGCTGACGTTCAGAGCTCCGCGGAGCATCTCGAAGCGCCGTAACGACTCCCGCCGCTCCTGGTCGTGCTGGACCACTCGGGCCGGGTAGCCGCCCGGCGGTCCGCCCGGCAATGTCCAGGGTTCGTGGATCGACGTCTCGTCCACCTCACGCAGCTCGGGCACGTAACGGCGAACATAGTCGCCATGAGGGTCGAACCGTTTGCCCTGAAGCGTGGGGTTGAAGACCCGGAAGTATGGCGCCGCGTCGGTGCCGCAGCCAGCCGTCCACTGCCACCCATGCTGGTTGGAGGCCAGGTCAGCATCGACCAGCCACCTCATGAAGTGCCGGGAGCCGTGGCGCCACTCGATGTGCAGGTCCTTGACCAGGAAGCTCGCGACCACCATCCGGATCCGGTTGTGCATCCAGCCCTCGGCGCGTAGCTGGCGCATGCCGGCGTCGACGATCGGATAGCCGGTGAGCCCATCGCGCCACGCCATGAGGCGCAGACCCGGCTCGTCGTACTCCATCGCGGCGTACTCGGGTCGGAGGTACTGACGGGCGGAGTCGGGACTGCGCCAGAGCACCTCCGCGTAGAACTCCCGCCAGGCCAGCTCGGTCGCGTAGCGCGAGGCGCCCTGGCTGTGACTCAGCGCGAGATCGGCGAGCATGGTGCGTGGATGGATCTCGCCCCACTTCAGGTGAACCGACATCCGGGAGGTTCCGTCGAGATCGGCGCGGTCCCGGGTTGCCACATAGCTGTCGAGACGCCGACTCAGGAAGTCATGCCATCGCCGGAGGGCAGCCGGCTCGCCGGCTGCGGGCAGGCGCAGGCCTTCCGGGAGTGGTTCGTCCTCGAGCCGGTGGCTCCCCAGGGGTCGCAGCCAGCGGACCGTGGAGGGCTGGAGCGGTGGCGGCGGCCAGCCACGATCGCGCCAGGCTCTGGAGTACGGCGTGAACACCTTGTAAGGGTCACCACTCCTGTTCAGGACCCGGCCAGGCGGCACGGCGTACGGCGACCCCGTCCGGACCAGCTCAATGCCATACCGGGACAGAGCATGCTCAACATCCAGGTCGCGCCGGCG
>Ga0066789_10000527_pt1 | contig 15483 bp, 14 predicted proteins | sample OrgsoiDNA2013049_FD_70960 | JGI IMG/M metagenome (GOLD analysis project Ga0066789, IMG submission 70960) | Permafrost soil microbial communities from the Arctic, to analyse light accelerated degradation of dissolved organic matter (DOM) -... | ecosystem: Environmental > Terrestrial > Soil >...
TACACGGCGTCGATCGCCGCGCCGTCGGTCAGCATGGTGATGACCGCCTCGCAGGCGGCGGCGACGGCGGCCGGGGTGGCGGCGACCTTGGCGCCGGCGTCCGCCAGCGGTTTGGTCTTTTCTGGCGTGCGATTCCAGACGGTAACCTGGTGGCCGACTTCCATCAGCCGCGCGGCGACGTTGCCGCCCATGGCCCCGAGACCGGCTACTCCGATATGCATGGCTCCACCCTTTCTGCTTTTGCCGGGACGATAGGCGATCGCAGCGCCGCATGAAAGCCGCCCTGCGACATTTGCCCACTCGACAGCCCCGCCCCCGACCACTATGAGGAACCCCGCAAAGCGCGGTCGCATTGCACCGATTCATTTTTCACGCGGGGAAATTTTGAATGCTTGGGTCTAATAAGAAGACAAACAAGAAGAGCAAGGGCACGGTCGGTATTATCGGCCTAGGCATCATGGGCGGGGCCTTCGCGAAGAACCTGGCCGCCGCCGGCTGGCGCGTGGTCGGTTACGACATCAGCGCGGCGCGCCGCCGCGAAGCCGCCCGCGCCGGCGTCGAGATCGCCCGCGATGCCGCCGGCGTGGCGGCCGCGGTGCCGACCATCCTCACCAGCCTGCCCAAGCCGCAGGCGCTCATGGACACCGTGCGCGCCATCGCCGCCGCCAAGCTGCCGCGCAAGCTGCTGGTGGAAATGAGCACCTTCGCGATTTCGGATAAGGAAAAAGCCGCGCGCGCGCTCGCCAAGGCCGGCCACGTCGTGCTCGATACGCCGGTCAGCGGCACCGGCTCGCAGGCTATAAACCGCGACCTGATATTTTATGCCAGCGGAAATCCCCGCCTGATCAAGCGGCTGCGCCCGATGTTCCGAGCCTTCGGCCGTGATGTCTACGACGTCGGCGCCTTCGGCAATGGCAGCAAGATAAAATACGTGGCCAACCTGCTGGTCGCCATCAACAACGTGGCCACCGCCGAGGCCATGGTGCTGGGCATGAAGGCCGGCCTGCCGCCGCAACTGATCTTCGACCTGATCACCCCGGGCGCCGGTAATTCGCGCGTGTTCGAATTGCGCGCACCGATGATGGTGAAGGGCAATTACAAAGACGCCACCATGAAGATCGACGTGTGGGATAAGGACATGCGGGTGATCGGCGGCTACGCCCGCAAGATTCGCGTGCCGACCCCGATGTTCGACGCCACCAAGCGGGTCTATCTGAAGGCGATGAAGAGCGGCTACGGCGCGCAAGATACCGCCGCGGTCTGCGCCGTGCTGGAGAAGATGGCCAAGGTGAAGCGGCGCAAGCGCTGAAAACGTTTGCCGGGAGGCGAGCATGGCGTCGTTGCAGCAGCTATCTGAGCTTCGCGATGGCATGCGGATCGACTGGAACGTAGCCATCACCATGGACGACGGCTTGGTGCTGCGCGCCGACGTCTATCGCCCGGCCAAGGACGGCCAATATCCGGTCCTGCTGACTTACGGTCCCTACGCCAAGAACCTCGCCTTCCAGGACGGCTATCCGAGCGCCTGGCAGCGCATGGCGGAAAAACATCCCGACGTCACCGCCGGCTCATCCAACAAGTATCAAAACTGGGAAGTGGTCGACCCGGAGAAATGGGTGCCGCACGACTACGCCTGCGTGCGCGTCGACTCGCGCGGCTGCGGCTGCTCGCTCGGGTTCATCGATCATTTCTCGCCGCGCGAAACCAAGGATTACCACGACTGCATCGAATGGGCGGGCGTGCAGCCATGGTCGAACGGCAAGGTGGGCCTCAATGGCATTTCCTATTACGGCATGAACCAGTGGCACGTCGCCTCGTTGCAGCCGCCGCATCTCGCCGCCATGTGCGTGTGGGAAGGATCGGCCGACTGGTACCGCGACATGACGCATCACGGCGGCATTCTCTCCACGTTCTGGGAGAACTGGTACGACATGCAGGTGAAGACCGTGCAATACGGCGCCGGCGAGCGCGGTAAGCGCAGCCGCGTGCACGGCGAACTGGTGTGCGGGCCGGAGACGCTGAGCGAAGAAGAGCTGGCCAAGAACCGTTCCGATTTCGGCGGCCAGATCCGCGCGCATCCGCTCGACGACAAATATCACCGCGACCGCTCGCCGGTGTGGGACAAGGTGACCGTGCCGCTGTTCACCGCCGCCAATTGGGGCGGCCAGGGCCTGCATCCGCGCGGCAATTTCGAAGGTTTCGTGCGCGCCGCCTCCAAGCAGAAATGGCTGGAGGCGCACGGCATCGAGCATTGGACGCATTTCTATACCGACTACGGCCGCGAGCAGCAGCTGCGCTTCTTCGATTATTTCCTGCACGGCAAGGACACTGGCTGGTCGAAGCAGTCGCGCGTGCAGTTGCAGGTGCGTCATCCGGCTGAGAAATTCGTCGCGCGCGCCGAAAACGAATGGCCGATCGCGCGCACGCAATGGACCAAGTTCTATCTCGATCCAAAATCCATGGCGCTCTCAAACAAAAAGCCGTCCGGCAGCGCCAAGCTCGAATACGCCGCCATGGGCGAAGGCCTCACTTTCCTCACGCCCGTGCTTGAGCGCGAAACCGAGATCACCGGCCCCTCGGCGCTTAAGCTGTTCGCCTCCTCCTCAACGAAGGATGCCGATTTCTTCATCGTGCTGCGCGTGTTCACCGGCGACTTGAAGGAAGTGGTGTTCCAGGGCGCCATCGATCCGCACACGCCGATCGCGCAGGGCTGGCTGCGCGCCTCGCACCGCAAGCTCGACAAGAAATTGTCGCTGCCCTACCGGCCCTATCACACCCACGACAAGAAGCAGCCGCTCACCAAAGGCAAGCCGGTCGAGCTCGACATCGAGATCTGGCCGAGCTCGATCGCGGTGCCGGCCGGCTACCGCATCGGCCTGTCGGTGCGCGGCAAGGACTACGAATACGGCGGCGCCAGCGGCGGCAAGTTGTCGAATTTCAAGAACGAGCTCACCGGCTGCGGCCCGTTCCTGCACAACGATCCGCGCGACCGCCCGCCCGCCGTTTTTGGCGGCACAACAACCCTGCATTTCAGCGGCGGCAAGGCGGCCTATCTGCTGCTGCCGATCATTCCGCCGAAAAAGCAGGCAACGGGCAAGAAACGTCGAAGCCGGTAAAGCACGTTCTTTCCGCTCGTCCCCGCGAAAGCGGGGACCCCGTGCTGACTCCACAACCTTACGGCTGGATTCCCGCTTACGCGGGAATGAGCGGACTATGCGCACGGCCAATTAGGGTGTTCATTTCCACTGAACCTAGGCTAAGGTTCGCGCAACCTTCGAATTAACAGAAGGATCAGGGGGCAGACATGCGGCGGCGCGAGTTCATCACATTCATTGGCGGCGCATTGGTTGGCTGGCCGCTCACCGCACGCGCGCAGCAGGGCGGTCCGGTGCGCCTGATCGGTGTGCTGATGGCGCAAGTGGAGAGCAATTCGGCTGCGCAGTCTTGGCTCGCAGCATTCCGGGATGAACTCGCAAAGCTGGGATGGAAGGAAGGCAGCAATCTGCGGATCGAACTTCGCTGGAGTACCGATAATGCGGAGGCGTTGAGGAAGCTAGCAAAAGAGCTGGTCGATCTGCGACCCGACGCGATTCTCGGTCGCGGCACGTCTGAAACCATCGCCCTTGCCGGTGAGACCAAGACAATTCCGATCGTGTTCGCGGCGGTATCCGATCCGATCGGCAGCGGCTTTACCGCGAGTCTCGCGCGTCCGGGTGGCAACATCACCGGCTTCACGAATGTCGAGTCCACCTTGGGCGGTAAATGGGTGGAACTATTAAAGGAGATCGCACCGCACACCGTGCGCGTGTCGCTCCTGTTCAACCCGAAAACCGTGGCGCCGCTCCAATTCTACCTGCCTTCCATTCAAACCGCCGCAAAGTCCTTAGCCGTCCAGGTCAGTACCGCTCCGGTTCACGCTAAGGAAGAGATCGAAGGCGTAATGGCCGCGCTGGCGCGCGATCCTGGTGGCGGCCTCATCGCGATGCCGGACACATTCACCGGGGCAAATCTTGGACTAATCATCGCGCTGGCGGCCCGCTACCGTGTCCCGGCTATCTCTTACGCTCCCCTTTATGCGGAATCAGATGGCCTGATCGCTTATGGTGTTAATTTTGTCGGATTGTTTCGTCAGGCTGCAGGGTACATCGACCGCATTCTCAAGGGCGCCAAGCCAGCCGATCTGCCGGTCCAACTGCCGGCCAAGTTAGAGATGGTGATCAACCTCAAGACCGCCAAGGCGCTCGGGCTTAATATCCAGGACTCGTTCCTGCTGCGCGCCGACAAGGTGATCGAATAAGCCGCGATGTCGCCTATTGGCAAAAAGCGGACATGCGGACCGGGCCAATAAATATCTGGGGCGAGGTAATAGCCGACATCGAACGGACGTGCCGGCTGAGTATTTTATGAGCACACGCCCTGGTGCCCACGCCCCGGAATGACGGAAAAAGACTTGCGACCAATTAGGGTGTTCATTTCCACTGAACCTAGGCTAAGGTTCGCGCAACCTTCGGATTAACAGAAGGACCAGGGGGAATGAATACACAGTTTTGGCTGGTCCAGGCCTTCAACGGCATATCCTATGGCGCGCTGCTGTTCCTCGTGGGCAGCGGCCTGTCGTTGATTTTCGGCGTCATGCGGATCGTCAATCTGTCCCATGGCGCCTATTTTCTGTGGGGCGGTTATATCGCGCTGTCGGTCATCGCGGCCACCGGCTCGTGGGCGCTCTCGCTGCCGGTGGCGGCGCTCGCGGTCGCCCTGATCGGCATAGTGATGGAGCGCCTGTTCTTGCGATCCGAAGGTTTGGGATTCCTTCGCAATGCCGTGATCGCGTTCGGAGTGGGCGTACTCATCGCTTTGGCGGTCGCCCGCATCTTTCCAACTATCGGCGCGAGCCGAAGTCAGTTTATTGCCGCCGTCGCGATCGCCACCGTCGTCTCGTTTTTCGTATTGAGCCGCGTTTCCATTGTCCCAATCGACAACGATGTGCTTCGTCAAGTGCTGCTCACGGTCGGCTTCGCCTTCCTGTTCCAGCAAGGCGCGCTCGATATCTGGGGCGGCAACAACATGGACATCAACCCGCCGAGCGCGTTCACGCAGAGCATCGTGATCGGCGGAATATATTTTCCGGCCTATCGGATGTTCATGATCGCGCTCGCCTTGGCGATCGGCGTGACGATTTGGCTGGTGATGGAAAAGACCCGCATGGGCGCCGCCGTGCGCGCGACCGTCGACGACGCGCAGATGGCGCGCGGCGTCGGCATCGACACCAACCGCATCTCCATGTTCATTTTCGCACTCGGCGCATTCCTGGCCGCGCTCGGCGGCGTGGCCGGCGGGGCGTTTCTCGGCATCTATCCGGGCCTCGATTTCGAAATGCTGCCGCTTGCCTTCGCGGTGGTGATCATCGGCGGCATGGGCAGCCTGGGCGGCGCCGCAATCGGCGCGCTGGCGGTCGGCCTCGCCGACAATTTCGGCAAGGCGCTGTTTCCGGAAATCTCGTACTTCACGCTGTACGCGCCGATGGTTCTGATCCTGGCGGTGAAGCCGACCGGCCTGTTCGGCCGCGAATGAGCACCCGGCGATGGTGAGCCAGCAGATCAAAATCGCGATGGTCGCCGCTGCCCTGGTGGCGTTCGCCTATATCGTTCCGCACTCGGGCTCGTTCGTCGTACTGCTGGCGACGCGCGCCATGGCCTTTGCGATCCTGGCCATGAGCCTGGACATTCTGCTCGGCTTCACCGGCCTCGCCTCGCTCGGGCAGGCAGCCTATTTCGGCGTCGGGGCCTATCTCACCGCGGTGCTCGCCACCAAATTCCATTTCGGCCTGGGCTGGGATTTTTGGCTGGTGGTCGTGCTCGGTATCCTGATCGGCGCGGCGCTCGCCGCGCTGTTCGGACTGTTCGCCATTCGCGCCGGCGGCGTCTATTTCCTGATGATCACGCTCGCGCTCGGCCAGTGCGTCTGGGGCCTGGCCTATCGCTGGAATTCGCTCACCGGAGGCGACAACGGCATCAATCTCACCGCACGGCCGAATTTCGGTCTCGACCTCGGAAACGAGGTGACATTCTTCTATCTGGTATTCGCATTTTTCGCCGTGTCGATGATCCTGATGTATGTGCTGGTGCGCTCGCCGTTCGGCCGCAGCCTGACCGGCATCCGCGAGCGCGAACTGCGCATGCAGATCCTCGGCTACAACACCTGGCTGCACAAATACATCGCCTTCATCATCGCCGGCGGCTTCGGCGGACTTGCCGGCGTGCTGTGGGCGCACACCAACGGTCACGTCAGCCCGGAGACCCTGGTTCTGACCACATCGGTGGATTCGCTGCTCATGGTCGTGCTGGGCGGGGCCGGCACGCTGGTCGGCGCCGCCATCGGCGCGGCCATCGTGTTCGGTCTGCGTGAATATCTCAGTACGCTGGTGCCGTGGTGGCAGTACGTGCTCGGCGGCGTCTACGTGCTGACGATCCTCTATCTGCCGATGGGCCTGATGGGCATCCCGTCGCGCCTGCGGCAGCGGCTGAAGTCGCCAAGCAAAGACGAGAATTCGAATAAATTCGCGACCAAGAAACTGGCATCGAAACCTTCCTGAGCTGCAACGGGAAGGCGAGAGGATGACGAGTGTGAGCACTGACAGCGGCGCGAACGGCAACGGACCCGTTCTCGAGTTGAAAGGCCTGTGCAAGAGCTTCGGCGGCCTGCAAGCGGTGCGGGACGTCACGCTCACGATCATGCCGGGCGACCGCAAGGCCATCATCGGCCCGAACGGCGCCGGAAAGACTACGCTTTTTAACGTGATCACCGGCATTTACTCCGCGAGCGCGGGCCATATCGTCCTGTTCGGGCAGGACGTGACTAGCTGGCCGAGCCACCGGCGCACCGCGCTCGGCATGGCGCGCACGTTTCAGGTCACCAGCCTGTTTCCGAAATTGACCGTGCTCGACAACGTCCTGCTGGCGATCAAGGGCCTGCGGCGGTCGAAATTCGTGATGTGGCGCTTCCTGTCTTCCTACAAAGAAGTCTACGACAAGGCCCATCATCTGCTCGAACAAGTGGGATTCCTCGACCGCAAGGATGTCGAAGTTCGCAATCTTTCGCACGGCGAGCAGCGCCAGCTCGAGATCGTGCTCGGGCTGGCCAGCGATCCGAAGATTCTTCTTCTCGATGAGCCGGCCGCCGGCTTGTCCTCGGGCGAATCCACCGAGATGGCCGAGTTCTTGATGAAGCTCGACCCTGCTCTGGCGATCCTCTTGATCGAACATGACATGGACGTGGTGTTCGACGTGGCGTCGCAGATTTCCGTTCTCCACTTCGGCGAGGTGCTGGAAACCGGCACGCCGCAACAAATTCACGCAAGCGCCAAAGTACAGGAAATTTATTTGGGGACTGACTAGCGCATGATCCCGAAAAGTGGGAACCGGTTTTCGGATAAGATCATGCGCCAACGGAAATAATTTCATGGCGATTCTCGAAGTGCAGGATATTCACACCTATTACGGGGACGCCTATGTTCTCCAGGGGCTGTCGCTGCAACTCGAGCAGGGCCAGATCCTCGGCCTGCTCGGACGCAACGGCGTCGGCAAGACCACGTTGGTGAATTCGATCGTCGGCTTCAACCCGCCGCGCCGCGGCAAGATTGTGTTCAAGGGCGACGACATCACCCAGAAATCCTCGTTCGAGACCGTGCGCAGCGGTATGGGCCTGGTGCCGCAGGGCCGTCGCGTGTTTCCGACGCTCGGCGTGGAAGAAAACCTGCTGGTGGCCGAGCGCAATCCCGACCGTCATGGCTGGAATCTCGACCGCGTCTACAAGCTGTTCCCGCGCCTGCACGAGCGCCGCCACCAACGCGCCAAGACGCTCTCCGGCGGCGAGCAGCAGATGCTGGCGATCGGCCGCGCGCTGATGACCAATCCCGACTGCCTGATCATGGACGAGCCATCGGAAGGGCTGGCGCCGATCATCATCCAGGGCCTCTGGGAAGCGATCGGAAAGCTGAAGGAAGAAGGCCTGTCGATCCTGCTGGTCGAGCAGAGCGCGCATCTCGCGCTCAAGCTGGTCGACTACGTGCACGTGATGAGCAAGGGCCAGGTGGTCTATTCGGGCAAGCCCGCAGCGCTCAAGGCCAACGACCAGATCAAGTCGAGCTATCTCGGCATTTAGGCTGCTCGGCGCGGTGCGTGGCCACCCCATGTTGCGCGATGAAGGGCCCACCGTCGCCATAGGGCCGAAACGGCGAACCGCGGCGCAACGCCGCAACCGGGCTTTACAGGATGGAATACATTGGCGGATGATGGGTTTGGTTCGGTCCGCCGCACTTGCAACGGCGGCCCGGAAAGCCGTTTTATGATTTTCCTGTTGAATCCGGCCGTGCTGGCTGATCAAAAATGTCCGCACCAGGCCGCGGAAATGTGCAGCCCCGGGTGGGGCGATAAAGGGAGGAATACAATGTCTCGTAAAGTTACCCGCCGTAAATTCATGGCCGGCACCGCCGCCGGCGCCGCGCTGGCGACGCTCAAATTCCCAGCACCGGCGATTGCGCAAGCCGCCCCGTTCAAGCTCGGCCTGCTCACCGTCAAGACCGGACCGCTCGCGCAGGGCGGTATCCAGATGGAACAGGGCGTCGTTACGTTCCTGAAGGAGAAGAACTATACCTTCGCGGGGCGCAAGGTCGATTTCATTTCCGCCGATACCGGCGGCAATCCGGCCGGCACCAAGACCAAGGCACAGGAGCTGATCGAGCGCGACAAGGTCGACGCCATCCTCGGGCCGCTCGCCGCTTTCGAGCTGCTCGCCATCACCGACTATATCGCCCAGCAGAAAACACCGATGCTCAGCCTCGCCGGCGCCGAGGACATGACGCAGCGTAAGCCGAATCCTTACTTCCTGCGCCCGTCGGCGACCTCCGGGCAGGCCATGCACCCGATGGCCGACTTCGCGGCCAAGGAGCTGAAGCTCAAGAAGGTCGTCACCGTCTCCGAGGATTTCGCCTTCGGCTACGAACAGATGGGCGGCTTCCAGCAGACCTTCGAGGAAAACGGCGGCAAGGTCGTCAACAAGATCTGGCCGCCGCTGGTCACGCCCGACTACACGCCCTTCGTCGCACAGATCGCGGATTGCGACGGCGTGTGCCAGGGCTTCGCCGGCTCGAACCCGCTGCGTTTCATGAAGACCTACGCCGCGGCCGGGCTTAAATTCCCGGTGGTGACCGGCGAAACCGGTGGCGACGACGCGCTCATGCGCGCCTTCGGCGACGAAGCGCTCGGCATGTACAGTTGCTGCCCCTATACGCTCGACCTCGCCAACGACAGCAACAAGCGCTTCGTGGCGGCAATGCAGAAGGACTACAGCGTCGATCCGGGCTTCTACGCCGCCGGCCTCTATGTTGCCGCCGCCGTGGTCGCGGCCGGCCTCGAAAAATCCGGTGGCAAGGCCGACGACAAGGAAGCCTTCGTGAAGGCGCTGCGTTCAGTTGATCTGAAGGATACGCCGCGCGGCCAGATCAAGTTCGATCACTTCGGTAATGTGATCGGCGACTTCTACATTCGCCGCGTCGAAAAAGTGAATGGCAAGCTCGCCAACAAGACGATCAAGACGTACCACAATGTCAGCCAGTTCTGGACCTATGACGAGAAGAAGTTCCTCGAGCAACCGGTCTATTCGCGCAACTATCCGCCGCTCAAGTCATGATGTGAACCGTTCCGCGGGCGCCGCACCGGCGCCCGCGGATTTTTGCGCATGATCCCGAATAGTGGGAACGTGTCTTCGGAAACGATCATGCGCATACAAAAAATAACGAGCGCGGGAAAACTGCGGCTATGAATTTTTGGCTGGTGCTGACGGTCAACAGCGTCACGTTCGGCGGATTGCTGTTTCTGCTGTCGGCGGGCTTCTCCCTGATCTTCGGGCTGATGCGGATTCCGAATTTGACGCACGGCTCGCTGTTCATGCTGGGCGCCTATGTCGGCGCCACCTTTGTCGTGGGCCTGCTCGGCTTTCAACTTAATTTCTGGCTGGCGGCGATCCTGGCGACGCTGGCCGTGGCCGCGTTCGGCGCATTGGCCGAACGGCTGCTGCTGCGCCGCCTGCCGGGCGACCAACTGGCGCAGGTGCTGGTGACGCTCGGCCTGTCCTTCATGGCCGCCGATTTCTGCCTGCTGGTGTGGGGAGGCGACCCGCTCAATGTCGCCACACCCGCCGGGCTTGGCGGATTCGTTCGCGTCGGCCCGGCGGTATTTCCGATGTACCGCCTGGCGATCATCGTCATCGCCACGGTGGTCGCGCTCGGACTCTGGCTGCTGCTCGACCGTACGCGGCTCGGCGCCATGATCCGCGCTGGCGTTGACGATCCCGACATGGCGCGCGTGGTCGGCATCCGCGTGTCGCAGCTCTTTACGATTGTGTTCGCGCTCGGCGCCGGCCTTGCCGCTTTCGCCGGCATCATCGGCGGACCGATCCTGTCGGTCTATCCCGGGCTCGATCAGGACATGCTGCCGCTGGCGCTGGTGGTGGTCATTCTCGGCGGCAGCGGCAGTTTGCTCGGTTCGTTCGTCGGCAGCATTATCATCGGCTTTATCTATAATTTCGGTCAGGCGCTGCTGCCGGAGCTGGCCTATTTCGTCCTGTTCATGCCGATGCTGCTGGTGCTGCTGTTGCGTCCGCAGGGTCTGTTCGGCAGGCACGTGCCATGAGCGCGCGCCTCATCGCCCTCGGCATCGCGTTCGTGGCGCTCGTCAGCGTGCCCTATTGGATGCCCGGCGATTACTACATCAACGTCGCCAGCCAGATCCTGTTCTACGCCATCTTCGCGCTCGGCCTGAACGTGCTGGTCGGCTATGCCGGGCTGGTCTCGCTCGGCCATGCCGGGCTGTTCGGCATCGCCGCTTACGCCACCGCCTACATGCTGCAGATCGGATACGGACACAGCGCGGCGATCGTTGTCGCGCTCATTGTCGGGATCGCCTCGATGGCGGTTTTCGCCGTGCTGTCGCTGCGCTCGACCGGCATCGGCTTCATCATGATCACACTGGCGCTGGGCGAAATCCTGTGGGGCCTCGCCTATCGCTGGATCAGCCTGACCGGCGGCGACAACGGCATCAACGTGCGTCTGCGTCCGGCGCCGTTCGGATTTTCGCTCACCTCGCCGAACACGTTCTATTACACGACCCTGGTGATTTTCCTGCTGTCGGTGGCGGCGATGACGGTGTTCGTGCGCTCGCCGTTCGGCGCCTCGCTGATGGGCACGCGCGACCAGCCGCGCCGCATGAATGCGCTCGGCTATCACGTCTGGATGATCCGTTTCTATGCCTGCCTGGTGTCCGGCTTGTTGACCGCCGTATCCGGCATCCTGTTCGTCTATTACACGCAGTTCATCAGCCCGCAGACGCTGGCGCTCACCTCCTCGGCCGAGGTGCTGCTGATGGTGATCTCGGGCGGCGCCGGCACGCTGCTCGGCCCGATGGTGGGCGCCGCGCTGGTGGTGGTGGTCAAGACCGTGGTCAGCGGTTTCCTCGAGCGCTGGAATTTCCTGCTCGGCGCCATCTTCGTCGCCATCGTCATCCTGATGCCGGAAGGCCTGGTGCCGGGCAGCGCGCGGCTGTGGCGGCTGGCGTGGCGCAAGATGAACGCGCCCGCCAAAGCCCCCGCGCCGGAGGGCAAGCCATGAGCGCCCTCACCGTCACCGGCCTGTGCAAAGCGTTCGGCGGCCTGCGCGTCACCAGCAATGTCGATCTCAATGTCGAGCCGGGCGAGCGCCGGCTGATCATCGGACCCAATGGCGCCGGCAAGACCACGCTGTTCAACCTGATCACCGGCGAGATCAGCCCCGACAAAGGCTCGATCCATCTGTTCGGTCAGGACATCACCAAGACGCCGAGCCGGCGCCGCCCGCACCTCGGCATGGCGCGCACCTACCAGATCATCACGCTGTTCGCGCGCGACACCATCATCCACAACGTCTCGCTGGCGCTGCTCGGCCTGTCGCCGGCGCGATGGAACCCGCTGATCGACATTAAGCATCAGGGCCATCTGATCGAGCACGGCCGCGCGGCGCTCGAGCGCGTCGGGCTCGCGCATCTTGCCGAGCGGCCGCTGGCGCAGACCTCCTACGGCGAGCGCCGCCGCGTCGAAATCGCCATGGCGTTGGCGCAGAATCCGAAAGTGCTGCTGCTCGACGAGCCGTTCGCCGGGCTCTCGATCGACGAGCGGGCCGACGTGAAGCAACTGCTGTTGGCCATTCCGCGCGACGTGACGATCGTGATGATCGAGCACAACATGGACGTGGCGCTGGAATTCGCCGAGCGCATCACGCTATTGCATTTCGGCGAGGTGATCCTCGAAGGCACCCGCGCCGAAGTGGTGGCCGACCCGCGCACCCGGGAGGTCTATCTTGGCCACTAGCGCGCTCAGCCTGAAAGCGATCGACGCCTACTACGGCGACAGCCACGTCTTGACAAACGTGTCGTTCGAGCTCGGCGAGGCGCGCATGCTCGGCCTGCTCGGGCGCAACGGCGCCGGAAAATCGACCTGCATGAACGTTACCATGGGCCTGCTGCCGCCGCGGCGGGGCGAGGTCGCGGTGTTCGGCAAGCCGGTGACGGGCATGTCGCCCGAAATGGTGGCTGCGCACGGCGTGGCGCTTGTGCCGCAGGGCCGCCGCATCTTCAAGAGCCTGACCGTGCGCGAAAACCTCATGGTCGCCGCGCGCAAGCCGGACGCCGGCAGCAAGCACGCGCCGTGGACGGCCGATACGGTGTTCGCGATGTTTCCGCGCTTGTTCGAGCGGCACAAACAGATCGCCGCGCATCTGTCGGGCGGCGAGCAGCAGATGCTGGCGATCGGCCGCGCGCTGATGGGCAATCCGCGCGTGTTGCTGATGGACGAGCCGTCGGAAGGGCTGGCGCCGCAGATCGTCGCCGAGGTGATGGCCACCATCCGCAAGCTGAAGGAAAGCGGGCTGTCGATCGTGCTGGTCGAGCAGAATCCCAGGCTGGTCTTCGACGTGGCCGACGACATCGTCATCCTCAACACCGGCCACGTCGCGGTGGTCTCCACCCCGGCGAAATTGAACAAGGACGGCGGCGATCTGCAACAGCATCTCGGCGTGTTCTGACACGAAAAACACGAAAAGGACTTTCGCGATGGCGATCTGGAACAAATACGCGAACACTGCGGCGCGCAAACACGGCAAGCCGGGGCGCGAGGCACGGCCGAAAAGTCTCACCGTCGATATGCACGCGCATGTCGCGGTGCCGCGCGTCGCCGAGATCGTGACGCCGCATCTCAAGCAATCCACCGATCCGCTGGTTCAGGACTCGACGCCCGAGACGCAGGCTCTGATGGCAAAGCAGGCGGCCGACATCCGCACGCGTATTAGCACGACGGACGAGCGTTTTAGCGTCATGGACGAGATGGGCGTCGACATGCAGCTCGTCTGCCCAGCGCCGCCGCAAATCTATTACTACCTGCCCGTCGATGTCGGCGTGCAGGCCGCCCGCGCCCTCAACGACGGCATCGCCGAATATGTCAGCAACCACAGCGACCGGCTTGTTGCGCTCGGCGGCGTGCCGATGCAGGACGGCAACGAGGCGGCAAAGGAACTCGAACGCGGCATGAAGCACCTCGGCTTCAAGGGCGTCGAGATTCTTACCAACGTTAACGGCAAGGAGTTATCCGATCCCGCTTTCGCGCCGTTCTGGAAGAAAGCCGAGGAGCTCGACGCACTGGTGCTGATCCACCCGACCGGTTTCACCCAGCCGCAGCGTTTCGCGCGCTTTTACTTCAACAATGTGATCGGCAATCCGCTCGACACCACGATGGCGCTGCACTACCTGATCTTCGACGGCGTCTTCGAACGTCATCCGAAGCTTCGCGTTCTGGCCGTGCATGGCGGCGGCTTCCTCGGCGCCTATTCCGGCCGTATCGATCATGCCTGGGGCGCACGGTCGGATGCGCACGGCAATTTGCCGAAACCGCCGACGACCTATCTGCGGCGGAACGTCTATTTCGACACGGTCGTTTTTACGCCGCATCAGCTTGAGGCGCTGGTGAAGACCTTCGGCGCCGACCGCATCGTCCTGGGCACGGACTATCCATTCGACATGCTGGAGTACGATCCGATCGGCCACATCAATTCGGTCGAGGGCTTCGACGCCGGCACGCGTGCCGCGCTCGCCGGCGGCAATGCCAAGAAGATGCTGGGACTCTGAACGCTTAAAAATGCGCCGTACCGACGCCGTTCATTTTGCACTCATGTTTGCCGCCATCGGCCTGAGCTATATTTTGCCGTTCGAGCTGGTGCTTTTGGCCTATGTTTTTCTCGGTCCCGCCCACAATCTCACCGAGATTTCCTGGCTGCATGATCGCAAATATTTTCTACCGCACCGCGGGGTCGCGCTGGCGCTGATCGTCGTCGCGCTCGCGGTAAGTTTCGTCGAAAACGCCTATTGGTTCGGCGTCGTCGTTTGGACCGCCTTCATCGTCTGCGCCTTGCTGGCGGGCGCCCGGACCGCGCCGCAAGGCATGCTCCTAACGATGGCGGCCGCGGCTGCGACAATTTTCCTGGCAAGCCGCGGTCCCGGCTTCGCGATCGTCGGCGTGTTGTTGCCAACGCTCATTCATGTCTCGCTTTTCACACTGGTATTCATGGTTCTAGGCGCCGTACGCTCACGCAGCCCCACGCAATTCGGTCTGGTGGCAGCCTATCTTACTGCAATCGCCCTGATCATGGCGGTCCCGCCATCGTCGGCGACGGCGATACCTGCCCTCGCCGAACTCGCGCACGATTCATTCGGCAACGTGCCGCAGGCGCTCGGCCGCGCGCTCGGCATGTCCGATCTAAGGCTCGATGCACGGCTCACCGGATTGCTGTCTTTCGTTTACACCTACCATTACCTCAACTGGTTTATCAAAGCCGAAGTTATTCGCTGGGCCGACGTGCCGAAATGGCGGCTGGCGCTGATTGCAGCGCTCAGCATCACCGCGACGGCGTTCTACTTCTACAATTACGTGCTGGGCTTCGCGCTGCTGCTCAGCCTGAGCCTCACGCATGTTCTGCTGGAGTTTCCGCTTAACAGCGTGAGCCTACATCAGCTCGGCGCGCTGGCCGGCGAAAGCTTGATGCAGCGCTCGCGGCGTCGGGCGTGATTCGATTTAGGTCCGCAAAAAATCCAGCACCGCGGTTTCCGCGATCACCGCGCCGGCGGTGCTGTGCAGCCCGGCGCGCGCCCGCTCTTCCTGCGTTTGCGTCGCCTGCAAATAAGCGCCGAGATGGCGCGCGCGCTCGATTATAAGGGTGTTCTCGCGCAGCCGCGCCGCCTCATAGCGCTTGAGCGCCGCCGGCACCTCGGGCTCGGCCACAAGCGCTTCCACTAGCGCGGCGGCGTCGTCCGCCGCCTTGGAGACGCCGGCGGCCACGTGCGGCCGCGCCACGAAGGCCGCATCGCCCAGGATCGCCACACGGCCGAACGCCATGTGCGACGATTCGAG
>Ga0066789_10000528_pt1 | contig 15465 bp, 13 predicted proteins | sample OrgsoiDNA2013049_FD_70960 | JGI IMG/M metagenome (GOLD analysis project Ga0066789, IMG submission 70960) | Permafrost soil microbial communities from the Arctic, to analyse light accelerated degradation of dissolved organic matter (DOM) -... | ecosystem: Environmental > Terrestrial > Soil >...
GATTCGACGAGCTCACATCGACCGGCGCCGGTATTCAACCAACCGATACAGACGAGGACGACGAGCGGCTGGCCGCCTACAACGAGTACCTCGCCCGTCTCGGCGAACAACGCGGATGACAACGACGGAAGGGATCACCCAGCCCTCGGTGGCCCCAGCGCGGTCGCGCCGCCGGCTGGTTATCGCGGGCATCGCGACGCTCGGGTTGTTTGCAGGGGCGATCGCGATCGGTCAGTTGTCGCCGCAGCCGGTGCGGCCGCCGTCCGCCAATGTGGGCACTCAGCTCAACACGGCGTTGCCGCCGACGATTGCGTCGTTGCCGCTCGTCGATGAGAACGGTACGTCGACGAATCTGGCTGCGTTTGCTGGGAAAATCGTGGTGCTGTCGAGCTTCATGACGCTGTGCCAAGAGGTGTGTCCGTTCACGACGGCCGAGTTGAACGACATCGACAAGCACGCGTTGAGCTCGTCGATGCGCGACAAGATTCAGTTCGTGAACATCTCTGTTGACCCGGGCCGCGACGACCCGGCCCATCTGCATGCGTACCGCGCGTTCGCCCAGCTCATGCCGAACTGGACGCTGCTGACCGGCACGCCCGAGAACCTAGCCACGCTGTGGAAGTACTTCGGTGCGAGCTACTCCAAGCAGCCAGAACCGACGCCCCCGAGTACCGATTGGTTCACCGGCAAACCGCTTACCTACGACGTCGAGCACAGCGACGTCTTGGTGTACCTCGACGCGACGACCCATCAGCGGTTCGTGATTCAGGGCATGCCCAACGGCGTGAACGCACCACTGACGTCAGGGGAGCGGTCGTTCCTCAGCAGCAACGGCGTCGCGAACCTCACGAACAGCGACAACGCTGCGTGGACCGAACCCCAGGCGCTGCAAGTCGTCAGTTGGCTGACGAAGAAACACCTGCACCTCAAGCACTGAGGTCGTCTGACCCTGCCGTTTCGGTGGCGATGCCGAGGCGGCGCGCGACGAAGGGCAGCGATGTGCCCTGCACCACCACTGACGCGAACACCACCACGACCACGATTCCGTAGAGGCGAGTGCTGCTCGGCACGTGCCCGCTGACCGCGAGCGCGCCGAGCAGTAGCGGTACCGCACCCTTTAAACCGGCCCAGGAGATAAAGGAAATCTCGCGCGCGGTGAGATGCAGCCGCGCGAGAAGGGGCGCGCAGACTGCTGGTCGAATGACGAATGCGAGAACAGCGAAGATGGCCAACCCGATTGGCCAGACATCGCGCGCGAAGAGCGTGTGTAGATTGACCGTGATGCCCAGCAGCACGAACGCGACCAACTCGCCAAGGGTCGACAGCGTCGCATGAAAGTGTTCGGTCAACTGTCGGGGATCGGTCGGCTGGTCTGATGTCGCCGCGGCTGGGCTGTCGATGACGATGCCGGCGATCAGTACTGCCAGAAATCCTGAGCCATGTGCGATCGTCGTCAGCCCGTAGAGGGCGAGCACGCCAGCAAGGGTCTGCAGCCCTTGCGGGTTACGGCGGTTGGTCCAGAACAGTCGCTTGAGGGCGAGGCCGCCGAGGACGCCGCACGCGATGCCGACCGACATCGATGCGGCGAACGTGCCCGCCATCGCCGCGGCCGACGCGTGCGGGTGGGTGGCCAGCTGCACGAACCCGAGCAGCAACGCGATACCGGCCGGATCGTTGAATCCGGCTTCACCTTGCAGAATCGACGAAGTACGGCCGGCGTGTTCGTGGTTCGCCAGCAGCGCGAAAACGACAGCAGGGTCGGTCGGCGCCAATGCGGCGCCCAGCACGAGCGAGAACTTCCACGACAGCGCGAACGCCACATGCGCCAGCACGGCGATGAGCGCCGCAGTCGCGAAGGTGCCGAGAACTCCGAGGACGACGATCGGGGCCGCCGATTCGCGGAACCGACGCCGTCCGAGTTGCAGCCCACCGGCGAACAGGATCGCGACGAGCGCAAGCGTCACGACGTTTTCGACGGTGTGCAGCGTGACGGCGTCGCGCACGGCCTTGACGTACGTCGCGGATACTGCCGCGGCGACGAGCACGAGGGCCGCTGCGGGAACGCGGATGCGGCCGGCGAGTTGGTGGGCGAGCAGCGCGGCCGCGCCCACGAGACCCCAAGCGAGGACGACGCGGCCGAAGGAGTCGATGTCGTGCATCGGAGCACCTCACCTACGTCGCGGCTCTGAATACCGACTCGGCCTGCGCAGGCCGAACCAATGCCGACCAGGCTTCCCGGCGCTCCGCGGCGAGCATATGCGATCGACCCGCCGGCGTGCCGCTCGATGGCCCCTCGGCGCAAACCATCGGAGCGTTACGGTCGCCAGAGCAGCCGCAACCCTCCGAAGGTTGCGAGCAGGGATCGGGCTACTCCTCGGTCGACGCCGGCATCTGGGCGGCGATCGAGCTCACCACGTTCGGATCGAGCAGTGTCGTGGTGTCACCGAGCGCGCGGTGTTCGGCGACGTCGCGCAGCAGCCGGCGCATGATCTTGCCCGATCGTGTCTTCGGCAGATCGGGAGCAATCAAGATGTCGCGCGGCTTCGCGATCGCCCCGATCTCCTTTGCCACATGTGCACGAAGTTCGGCCGCAAACGCGTGACCTTGCGCCTCGTCGTCCGGCACGTTGCCTTTCACGGTAACGAACGCAACGATGGCCTGCCCCGTTATGGGGTCAGACGCGCCTACGACCGCGGCCTCGGCCACCTTCGGGTGTCCGACGATCGCGTGCTCGACCTCGGTGGTTGAGATGCGGTGCCCGGAGATGTTCATGACATCGTCGATGCGACCGAGCAGCCAGAAGTCGCCGTCCTCGTCTTTCTTCGCGCCGTCGCCGGCGAAGTACAGGCCCGGAAAACGCGCCCAGTACGTGTCTTTGTAGCGTTGCGGGTCACGCCAGATGCCGCGCAACATTGACGGCCACGGTTGCGTGATCACCATGTAGCCGCCGCCGCCGTTGCCAACGGGGTGCCCTTCGTTGTCGACGATGTCGGCGGAGATGCCCGGAAATGCGGTCATAGCGGCACCCGGTTTGGTCGACGTCACTCCTGGTAGCGGAGTGATGAGAATCGCACCCGTCTCGGTCTGCCACCACGTGTCGACGATCGGGCAGTTGTCGAGGCCGATGTTCTTGCGGTACCACATCCAGGCCTCGGGGTTGATCGGCTCGCCAACACTGCCGAGCAGCCGAAGTGACGAAAGGTCATGCCCAGCAGGGAATTCTTCGCCCCACTTCATGAACGTGCGGATCGTCGTCGGTGCGGTGTAGAGAATCGTCACGTTGTACTTCTCGACCATCGACCACCACCGATCGCGCCCGGGGGTGTCGGGCGTGCCTTCATACATGACGGACGTCGCCCGGTTGGCGAGTGGGCCGTAGACGATGTAACTGTGGCCGGTGACCCAGCCGATGTCGGCTGCGCACCAATAGATGTCGGTGTCTTCGTGCAGATCGAAGACCATGCGATGGGTGGCACTCACGCCGGTCAAGTAGCCACCGCTGGTGTGCAAGATGCCTTTCGGCTTCGCGGTCGTGCCGCTGGTGTACATGATGTACAGCGGCTGTTCAGCGTCAAAAGCCTGTGCTTCATGAGTTGTTGGCTGCTTTTCGACGACGTCGTGCCACCACACGTCGCGGCCCTCGAACCACTCAACGTCTTGGCCGGTGCGCCGCACGACGAGCACGGTTTCGACCTGTGGGCACTCCTTCGTTGCAAGATCGACGGCCGGCTTCAACGCACTCGCGGCACCGCGTCGGTAGCCGCCGTCGGCGGTAATGATGAGCTTCGCTTCGCAGTCGTTGGTGCGGCCCGCTAGCGCCTCGGACGAAAAGCCACCGAACACGACCGAGTGAGGTGCGCCAATGCGCGCACACGCGAGCATCGAGACCACGGTCTCCGGAATCATCGGCATGTAGATCATGACGCGATCGCCGGCGACCACGCCGAGTTCGGTCAGTGCATTCGCGGCTTGGCAAACCAGCGCCGTCAGTTCTGCGTAGGTAATCGCGCGGGTATCGCCGGGCTCACCTTCCCAGTGATATGCGACTTGCTCGCCATAGCCGGCTTCGACGTGCCGGTCGAGGCAATTCACCGCGACGTTGAGTTTGCCGCCGACGAACCATTTGGCGAACGGCGCGTCGCTCCAATCGAGCGCCTGCGTCCAGGGGGTCGTCCAGGTAAGTCGATGCGCCTGCGATTCCCAAAAGGCGATCGGATCACGTCGCGCTTCGTCGTAGACGCCGGGCTGGGCAATGGCGTGTGCGGCCAGCTCGGCTGGCGGGTCAAACTGTCGGGTCTCGCGTAGCAGGTTCGAAAGTCCGGCCTCGGAAACCTTCACGTCGCTCACGACCTGCCGTCCGATCCGTTGATGTGCGTTGGTACGGGCCCTTCTCGTGCGTGCGGCGTCCCGCTTACGCGAGACGCCGCCGCTCGCACGAGCCCTCGGGTTACCAGGCGTGCACCTGCGCTTTGTCGGCGGAGCGACCTCTCGACGAGCGAGTGGCCGACCCCGGCTCGACCGCCTGATTCGGCTGGTTCCGCGTGGGTGCCCGAGGTGTCGTGCGGTGAGTCCGGAACATCGAGGGGAAACCCGAAGGAAGTCCCTCGCCGTACCCGACCCCTAATAACGTTGTACGCCTTTACTGCCACTATCGGAAGAGCTTCGACCGTTAGGCCTTGGCGGCAGCACCGTCAGGCCTTGCCGCCAGGACCGTCAGGCCTTGGCGGCAATGTCTTTGCTACGGCGGCGGGCGTACCAAACCAGGCCGGCCGCCGCCATGCCGGCGCCGAGGCCAGCGGCCGCGTAGACCGGGGTGCGCGGCGAGCCGAGCCCGAAGCGCGAGCGCAACGGGACGGGGTTGCTGAAGTTGAGCACCGCCCAGCCACGGCTGGTGGCTTCCTTGCGCAGCGCGCGATCAGGGTTGACCACCGAAGGAAACCCGACGATCTCCAGCAGCGGCAGATCGGTGGTCGAGTCGCTGTAGGCGTAGCAGGCGGGCAGGTCGTAGCCCTGGGCGGTGGCCAACTCGACGACCGCAGCCGCCTTCGCCGCACCGAACGCGTAGTAGTCGATCTCGCCGGTGAACCGGCCGTTCTCGACCGCCATGCGGGTGGCGATGACGTGGTCGGCACCGAGCAGCTCACCGATCGGCTCGACCACTTCGACACCGGAGGTGCTGACGATGACGACGTCGCGGCCGGCGGCGTGGTGTTCTTCGATCAGGGCGGCGGCCTCGTCGTAGATCAATGGGTCGATCAGGTCGTGCAGGGTCTCGGCGACGATCGCCTTCACCTGCTCGACGTCCCAGCCCTTGCACAGTTGCGACAGGTAGGCCCGCATCCGCTCGATCTGATCGTGGTCGGCGCCCCCGACGAGATAGACAAATTGGGCGTAGGTGCTTTTCAGCAGCGCGCGCCGATTAATCAGGCCGCCCTGGTAGAAGGGACGACCAAACGCCATGACGCTCGACTTGGCGATGATCGTCTTGTCGAGGTCGAAGAATGCGGCTTCGCGGGGGCTGCTCACGACTCCACGATAAGCGGGCGCAGGGGCCGCGCGTGGCCCGAAACACAATGTGAGCCATTCCGGACCTTTGCCCGCCGAAAAAATGTCCCTCCTGAGAGGTTTCCGCGGAGCGTCGCAGGCGTTACCTTTAGCGAGGCGCGGCTCTACCCCCCCAGAGCCGGGTCTGTTGTGGACGGCCCCCGCTACCCCCCCAGCGGGGGCTGTTCCTTTTCAGGGGCGGTCTCCTGCAGTCCGGCGTGCGCATTCCGCCGGGCGTTATCCCAGGCGTTGTCCCCAGCCCGCCGAGTCGCGTCAACAGGTGCCTGCTCAAACCCTGAGCGGACGCCGACGGGCAGGCATCGTGGCGGCCATGCCGAGTTCCGTATTACCCAGCCAGCGGCTACCAATCCAATGGCTGCCACACCAGCCGCCATCAGCCGATGAGCCACCCAGCCGTCCGCTTGTTGTCACTGCCGATCCAGAACTGCTCGACGACGTCTTGCGGCTAGCGGCGGCGGCCGGCGTTGATGTCGAGGTGGCCGCCGACCCGGTTGCGGCCCGCCCGTCATGGGCGCGCTCGCCGCTGGTGCTCGTAGGTGACGACGTCGCAGCGGCGATGGGGCGCGCGGGCTTACGGCGGCGCGCCGACGTCGTCCTCGTTGGTCGAGTTCTTGGCGACCTGCCCATGTGGCAGCGCGCGCTCGACATCGGGGCCGAGCACGTGGCCGTGCTGCCCGACGCCGAGCCGTGGCTCATCTCGCGCATCGCCGATTCACTCAGTCGCGAGGGGCCGCGCGGAGTTGTGGTGGGGGTTGTCGGCGGTCGCGGCGGCGCGGGTGCGAGCACGTTGGCCGCGGCGCTGGCGGTCGTGGCGATGTCGGGCGCGACGCAGACGATGCTGCTCGACGCCGACCCGTTTGGCGGCGGAGTCGACCTGATGTTCGGCGGCGAACATGCGGCCGGGCTGCGCTGGCCCCAGCTCGCGAACTCCCGCGGCCGGCTCGCCGGTCATGAACTGCTCCAGGCCGTGCCGTGCCTTGGTGAGCTCGCGGTCTTGTCGTGGGATCGCGGCGATCCGCTTGAGGTGAGACCGTCGGCAATGTCGAGTGTGCTGGCGGCGGCGCGCGCGGTGTGCGGACTCGTCGTTGTCGATCTGCCCCGACGTCTCGACGATGCATCGCAGGTTGCGGTCGCCGATGCCGACGTCGTGTTGCTGGTGGTGCCCGCCGAGATCAGGGCGGCTGCGGCCGCGGCCAGGGTGGCGGCCCAGGTCACCTCGCTGTGCGACGACGTTCGGGTCGTCGTGCGTGGCCCCGCACCGGGCGGCTTACGCCCCGCCGACGTCGCCTCGGCGCTGGGTCTGCCATTGGCCGGCTTCATCAAACCCGAGCGGTACTTGGCCGCAGCGCTCGAACAAGGGCACGCGCCAGCGATCGCGCCTGGCCCGCTTCGCAGCTTCTGCCGGCGCTTCTTGCGCGAGCTGCTGGTGAGCGATATTCGACGCGACCCGTCGGCGTCCGTTCGGGGTTCGCAATGACAGCGGACGCCGATGTGCTCGCGCGGGTGCGCGGCCGGCTGGCCGTAGACGCGACCGCTCCTACCGCGGCCCGTGTCGCCGCGTTGGTGCGCGAAGAAGTCGGTGTACGCGGGTCGGCCGACGTGCTCGACGTGGTCGAGTCGGTGCGACGTGAGCTGGTCGGAGCCGGCCCGCTCGACGAGCTATTGCACGAGCCCGGTGTCACGGACGTGTTGGTCAACGGTCCGCACGAGGTGTGGGTCGACCGTGGCGGTGGGCTTGAACTGACTCGAACAACTTTTGCCGACGAGAAAGACCTTCGGCGGCTGGCCGTTCGGCTCGCGGCCGCAGCCGGCCGTCGCCTCGACGATGCGGTCCCGTGTGCCGACATCAAGCTGGCTGACGGCGTTCGATTGCACGCCGTGCTGCCGCCGGTCTCGCCGCAGATCTGCCTGTCGTTTCGGGTGCCGCGTCGGCGCGCGTTCTCGTTGGCCGAACTGGTCTCGCTTCGCACGTTGACGTCGGCCGGCGCGGAGGTGCTCGCCGCGATTGTGCGGGCCCGGCTGTCGTTCATCGTCACCGGCGGCACGGGTACGGGCAAGACCACGCTCTTGTCGACGCTGCTCGGCTGCGTCGACCCGACCGAGCGCCTCGTGATCGTCGAAGATTCGGCCGAGCTTCGGCCCGATCATCCGCACGTGGTGCGGCTGGAGGCGCGCGCACCAAACATCGAGGGCGCCGGCGCGATCGAACTTCGCACCCTCGTGCGCGAAGCGCTGCGCATGCGACCTGATCGCCTCATCGTCGGCGAAGTCCGGGGCGCCGAGTGCGTCGATTTGCTGGCCGCATTGAACATCGGGCACGACGGCGGAGCCGGCACCCTGCATGCGAACTCGGTGGCCGATGTTCCCGCACGCGTCGAGGCGTTGTGCACCGCTGCGGGTCTGAGCCGGGCGGCGGCGCACAGCCAGCTCGGCGCCGGGTTGCAGGTTGTGGTGCATCTGGCCCGACATCGTGACGGGCAGCGTGACGGGCAGCGTGACGGGCAGTGTGACGGGCAGCGACTGCTCGACTCGATCGGTGTGGTCGCGCGTCACCTCGACGGCTTGGTCGAGGTACGCACCGCCATGCGGCTGGTCGACTCGCAGTGGATCGAGGGGCCCGCGCGCGGCGACCTCGAGCGGTTGCTCGACGGTACGGCGTCGTCATCGAATAGCGGACGCCGATGAACGAGGCCATTCTCGGCAGCGCGGCCGCCGCCGGGATCGCGGCGGCCTCGGTCATCGGATCGGGCGCGCGTGTTCGGTGGCGCCGCTTCGACGTGCGCGTCGTTGTCGATCGCCGCCCGCGGCTCGTTGTGGCCGCGCTGGGATCGTGCGCGTTCGCGGTTGGTGCGCTGGGATTGCTCGGCGCACTCGCGGTAATTGCGGTCGTGACGGTTGGCGTCGCTATCGCTGGGCGCACCCGCCGGGCAAAGCTGCTCGATGAGACGCGGGCCGCAATGGTCGACCTGTGCCGCGCAATGGCGGCCGAGTTGCGTGCGGGCCAGCCGCTCGCTGGTGCATTCACTGCGGCCGCCCGTGGCGCGCCGCTGCCGGTTGCCGAGGCACTTCGACCTGCGGTCGCGGTAAGTCGGCGCGGTGATGCGGCCGACCTTGCCGAGGTGTTGCGGGCTGCTGCGCGCGCTCCTGGCTGTGCCGGGCTACGCAGCATCGCGGCGTGCTGGCAGGTGGCCACGTCGTCGGGTTCGACCCTCGCGCCTGCGATCGACCGCGTCGGCGACGCCCTGCAAGACGACATCGATCTGCGCCGTGACGTGGGGTCCTTGCTGGCCGGTCCGCGCACCACCATGCGGCTGCTTGCCGTGTTGCCGGCTGTTGGCCTATTGCTCGGCACCGCGATCGGCGCGCGACCACTGTCGTTCTTGGTGAGCTCGCCGGCCGGGTGGGGTTGCCTCATCGGCGCGCTCCTGTTCGACGCTGCCGGCATCGGCTGGTCGCGGCGCATCGCCGCCCGCGCCGCTCGGGTCGGTTGACGTGCTGTCGACGGCTTGGCTGGCCGCCGTCCTAGCGGCGGCCGCGTACGTGGTGGCCGCACCGATCGGCGTCCGCTCTCGCGTTGTTCGTCTGCACGCAAGCGCGCATCAAGACGTTGAACGGACCCCGGCCGGCCCGGGTGATCGGTCGCCAGGTTGGCGGCGAGCGGCGGGTCAAGCGTCGGTCGCAGGGCAGATTCCGGCGGCACTCGATCTGCTGGCAGCTTGCTTGTCGGCCGGCGCTGTGCCGACGCAGGCGATGGCGGCTGTTGGTCGGTGCTTTGACGGCGAGGTCGGGGGCGTGTTGAGCAGCGTCGCGTCGTTGTCGGCGCTTGGCGCATCGCCCGAGGTTGCGTGGTCGACCGCGATCGAGTCTGGTGGCCACGAGCGCTGGACACCGGTCGCGCGCGCGATCATTCGAGCGCACCATTCCGGTGCCGCGCTTACTGAGGTACTCGTGCACCTCGCCGACGACCGACGACGCTGGTTGCGATCGACCGCGCGCATCGCCGCTGAGCGCGCCGGCGTCAAAGCAGTACTGCCACTCGGCCTGTGCTTCTTGCCGGCGTTTGTGTTGGTCGGTGTCGTGCCGGTAGTCGCCGGATTCGCCCGCACCCTGTGGCAATAGCGGGACGTGACAATAGCTGACCGTCCCACGTTGTGCACAACCAAGAGGTTGCGTCGCCGATGCACAAACTCGGTGTGATGTCGTTGCGCATCGATCGAAGCCGGAAGGCTGGAGCGAATCCGACGAGATCCGCATGAATCGAGGCAGCAATCATGGTGGCCCAGAAGCAGAACGTGAGCATCGCCAAGCATTTGCGCGATGCGTGGTGTCGCGTGGTATCGCGACCCGTCATGTCCGGTGACGCCGGCATGTCGACGGCCGAGTACGCGATTGGCACGGTGGCCGCGTGTGCGTTCGCCGCTGTGCTCTACAAGGTGGTCACCAGCACCGAGGTGTTGAGCTTGTTGAGCGGTGTGGTGACGCGTGCGTTGCACGTTCCGTTCTGAGTTGGGCAGCGAGCGCGCATCACTGCGCCAAGAGGCCGGCTACGTCACTGCCGAAACTGCCATGGTGCTGCCCGTGTTGGCTCTGCTGCTAGCGGTTGCGCTGTGGTCGATCGCAGTCGCGGCTGCGCAGTTGCGCTGCATCGACGCAGCGCGTGATGGCGCGCGGGCAGTCGCGCGCGGCGAGTCCGACGCCGTCGCGACCGAGGTGGCCCGAGCCGCCGCACCAGACGGCGCTCAAGTCGACGTGCGTCGTGAGGGCGATCGCGTCGTTGTCGTCGTGAGTGCGCGAGTGGGAGTCGGCCGCGGGCCATTGGCCACGATTCCTGCACCCACGGTGTCGGCGACCGCAACGACAGTCGCAGAAACGGCCCGTGCGCCGTGACCGGCCCAGACGACACCCGGCGCAGCGCCGATCGTGGCTCGGCAACACTGTGGACCGTCGCGGTCGCATTCGTGGTCATGCTGTCGACCGCGGCCGTGTTGCTCATCGCCATCGCCGTCAGTGCCCGCCATCGAGCAGCCACCGCCGCTGACTTGTCAGCCCTTGCGGCCGCCTCGGTGTTGGCGTCCGCACAGGTTGCGGGCATCAGCATGACCACGAGTTCGACCGAGCAGGCGTGCCGGGCGGCGCGCGATATTGCCGGCGCGAATGGTGCGCGCCTCGGCGAGTGTCATATCGACGGATCCATCGTCGATGTGCTCACGACGGTCAACGTGCCCGCGATCGGCTACCTGGGCGAACATTCGGTGAGTGCGCACGCACGCGCGGGGCCGTCGTGACCGGCGGCTTCGGCGTTCGGCGCACCTGACAGCTCCGGTGCACCTGACAGCAGTGTGTCGAGCAAGCGGATCGCGCCCGCCTTGTCGAGCGGCTCGTTGCCGTTGCCGCACTTCGGTGACTGCACGCACGCCGGGCAGCCGGTCTCGCACGGGCAGGTGGCGATCGCGTCGCGGGTGGCCGTAAGCCAGGTCACGGCGGCGGCATAACCGCGTTCGGCGAAGCCGGCACCACCTGGGTAGCCGTCGTAGACGACCACGGTCAGTCGGCCGGTGTCGGGATGCAGGGCCGTCGACACCCCGCCGATATCCCACCGATCGCAGGTCGCCACCAACGGCAGCAGACCGATCGACGCATGCTCGGCTGCATGCGCCGCTCCCGGCAACTGCGCCCAGGTGAACCCGGCCGCCGCAAGCTGCGCCTCGCCGATGGTCCACCACACGGCGCGGGTCGACAGTTGACGCGCCGGCAAGTCGAGGGACTGCTCGCCGACGACCTCACCGGTGAGCACGCGACGACGCAGGTACGACACGACTTGAGTAGTCACGTCGACCGACCCGAAGCACACGGTGGCCGTGCCCCACAGTGACGTCCGCGTCGTCTCCGTGATCGTGATGTCGGTCACGTCGCGCGCGGTGGTCGTGTAGTCGACATCGGCCGGTTCGACGAGTGCGACCGCGTCGGCCTCGTCGAAGGCGCTGACAAGGTAGGTCTCGCCCTGGTGTAGATAGACCGCGCCGGTGTGCACGGTTGAGTGCGCGCTGCCCGCGTTGGCCGTGCCCAGCAATTGACCGGTCTCGTTCTCGACGATGCGAATCGGCGCCCCGCCGCTGCCTCTGATGTCGGCCAGGTCGCAGGCCCGTTCGCGCTTGGTCCAGAACCAGCCGGCCGGCCGCTCGCGCAGCAGGCCACGCTCGACCAGCGACGCCACGACTGATGCTGCGGTCGGCCCAAAGAGTTCGAGATCGGCGGCCGTCAACGGCGACTCACTTGCCGCCGCGCACAGGTGCGGCCCGAGCACATAGGGATTGTCGGGGTCGAACACCGATGCTTCATTTGGGCGACCAAAGACCGCCTCAGGATGGTGCACGAGGTAGGTATCGAGCGGGTCGTCGCGAGCTATCAGCACCGCGAGCGACTCTTGCCCGTCTCGCCCGGCGCGCCCGGCCTGCTGCCACATCGACGCGCGGGTGCCCGGGAACCCGGCCAACAGCACGGCATCGAGGCCACTGACGTCGACCCCGAGTTCGAGCGCGTTCGTCGCCGCTAGGCCGAGGATCGTGCCACTGCGCAACGCGCGCTCGAGCAAGCGCCGTTCTTCGGGCAGATAGCCACCCCGATACGCAGCCACCCTGCAGGCCAAGCCGCCCGACACCTCATCGAGTGACCGGCGGGTGCTCAGTGCCACTGCCTCAGCGCCTCGCCGCGATCTCACGAACGCGACCGTGCGCACCCCGTCGGCGACCAGATCGGCGAGCAGGTCGGCCGTCTCTGCCACCGTCGACCGGCGTACCTGCCGATCGGCGCCGACGGCGCTTTCGAACGCGGGCAGCAGCGGCGGCTCCCACAGCACGAATCGAGCCGCGCCCCGCGGTGACGCGTCGTCGGTGATGGCGGCCACGTCGAGCCCCACCAGCCGCGAGGCCGACGTCGCCGGCTCTGAAACCGTGGCCGACGCCAGGATGAAAACCGGGAACGAGTCGTACACCGCAGCCACCCGTCGCAACCGGCGAATGATCTGCGCGACATGGGCGCCGAACACACCGCGATAGCCGTGGCATTCGTCGATCACGACGTACCGCAGACCGCGGAAGAACGCCGACCATTGCCGGTGCGACGGCAGCATCGACCGATGCACCAGGTCAGGATTGGCCAGGACCAGGTTGGCGTGCGCGCGAATCCAGGCGCGTTCTTCGAACGGCGTATCGCCGTCATACGTCGCCGCCCGCACGCCGGGCAGCCCGAGTTCGGCGAGCGCGCGCAACTGGTCGGCGGCCAGGGCTTTGGTCGGCGATATATAGAGCGCAGTCGCCGGGTTGAGGCGGGCCCGCGGCGCGCTCGACGTCAACGCTTGCAAGACCGGCAGCTGGTAGGCCAGCGACTTGCCGGACGCCGTGCCGGTCGCCACCACGACCGACGAGCCGGCGTAGGCCAGTTCCGCCGCGTCGACTTGGTGCTGCCAGGGAGCACCGATGCCCACCCGGAGATACGCACTGACGAGGTCGGGGCTCACCCATGACGGCCAGCTAGCGCACTGCGCTTGCCGCCCGGCGATGAGCTCGACGTGGGTGGCTCGTTGACCCCGGCCAGGCCCCTGCAACAGTCGATGCAGGACACGCTCGCTCGACGGCGCGCGCCGAGGCGAATCGGCCGGCGCCCTTCGAGAAACGTCCTGAGCGACCACCTTCAGCAGTCTGACATCGGCGGACGACGGTTGGGCCGACCGCCGCACCTGCACGTAGGCACCGCTCGCGTGGTTGAATGCCACCGGATGGGGTACCCCCGAGGCACCCCGTGCGTCCCGAGTCGCCTGGGCGCGTGCCGAGGCCCGACCTGGAGGAATGCAGTGGATCTGTCTTTGTCGACCCGCTCCGAAGGTGACCGCACCGTTGTCGTGGTCGGCGGCGAAATTGACGTCTACACCGCCCCGAAGCTGCGCGAACAGCTCATCGATCTCGTGTCGACCGGCAGCTACCACATCGTGGTCGACATGGAGAACGTCGAGTTTCTCGACTCGACCGGCCTCGGCGTCCTCGTGGGTGGCTTGAAGCGGGTGCGGGCACACGACGGCTCGCTGCGGCTGGTCTGCACGCAAGAGCGCATTTTGAAGATTTTCCGAATCACCGGGCTCACGAAGGTGTTCCCGATCCACAGTTCGGTCGACGAGGCCGTCGCGGCAACGGACTGAGCGCCTTTCTTCGTGGCTACCGTCACCGTTTCGTTTACCCCGCTGCCCGCGCACGTTCGCACTGCGCGCTTCGTCGCGGCCTCGGTGGCCCGCCGCGCAGGGGTGGCCGATTCGCTGCTCGATGAAATTCGGCTGGCCGTCAGCGAGGCGTGCTCGCTCGCGGTCCGCTTCCACCTGGTGCACGCGCCGGCCGAGCCGGTGCATGTGCGGCTGACCGACTCGAGCGACCAGTTCACGATTGAGGTCGCCGACGCGGTGGCCCGGCCGGCACTCGATCTCGACGGCGACGTGACGCTCGACCTCGACGCCGACTTCGAAGCTGACGGCATGGACGCCGATGGCAGCGACACAACCGACTTCGATCTGCGCAGCCACGAGCGCATCGGACTTGCCGTGATCAACGGGCTGGTCGACGATGTCAGCGTCGGCTATCAGGAGGACGGCTCGGTTGTCACGATGAGGTGGCCGATCGCCTGACTGGGTGATACCGGACACGCGCCGCACGTCTCGCTGGGTGCGCGCCATAGACTCCCGCATCCGCTGCGGACACCCCCGCGCAGGCTGGTGCTGATCGACGACTCGGGCACCCGAGGCCGAGAATGACCGTTCAAGGAGGACACATGTTCGGCCTGCAAGCCTTGAATATGGCGGACGCCGCCGGCACCCGCGTCGCCGGTGGTAACTACACCTGGGTCGTCGTGGTGGCAGTCGTGTCGCTGCTCGCGCTCGGAGTCGCGGGCGTGTTGGTGCGGGAAGTGTTGGGCGCCGACCAAGGCACGGACAACATGAAGCGCATCGCGGGCGCGGTGCAAGAGGGCGCCAGCGCGTACTTGCGCCGGCAGTTCCGCACCCTCGGTGTGTTCGCCGTCATCGTCTTCTTCCTGCTCTTGCTGCTGCCGGCCGACTCGGGCAACCAGCGCATCGGGCGATCCATCTTCTTCTTGGTCGGCGCGTTGTTTTCCGGCATTACTGGTTACACCGGCATGTGGTTGGCAGTGCGCGCCAACGTGCGAGTAGCGGCAGCGGCTCGAGGCGGTGAGTCGCGCGGTGCCATGCGTATTGCTTTTCGCACTGGTGGCGTCGCAGGCATGTTCACCGTCGGCCTCGGCTTGCTCGGCGCGTGTGTGGTTGTGCTGTGCTTCCGCGCGAACGCTCCCAAGGTGCTCGAGGGCTTCGGCTTCGGCGCTGCGCTGCTCGCGATGTTCATGCGTGTCGGCGGCGGCATCTTCACCAAGGCGGCCGACGTCGGGGCCGACCTCGTCGGCAAGGTCGAGCAGGGCATTCCCGAAGATGACCCGCGCAACGCCGCCACGATCGCCGACAACGTCGGCGACAACGTGGGCGACTGCGCCGGCATGGCCGCCGACTTGTTCGAAAGCTATGCGGTCACGCTTGTCGCCTCGCTGATTCTCGGCAAGGCGGCCTTCGGCAACCTCGGTCTGGTGTTTCCGTTGATCGTGCCGGCGATCGGTGTGTTGACCGCGGTCGTCGGCATCTTCGCCGTGTCGCCGCGGGCGGGCGACCGCAGCGGGATGACCGCGATCAACCGTGGCTTCTTCATCTCGGCCGCGTTTTCGGTGGTGCTGGTGGCGGTGCTCGCGTTCGCCCAGCTGCCATCGAAGTTCTCCGGCTTGAAGGGCCTGACGAACGCCTCAATCGCCGCGCACTCAGGCAACCCCCGGGTCTTCGCCCTCGTCGCGGTGATTATC
>Ga0066789_10000529_pt1 | contig 15464 bp, 17 predicted proteins | sample OrgsoiDNA2013049_FD_70960 | JGI IMG/M metagenome (GOLD analysis project Ga0066789, IMG submission 70960) | Permafrost soil microbial communities from the Arctic, to analyse light accelerated degradation of dissolved organic matter (DOM) -... | ecosystem: Environmental > Terrestrial > Soil >...
CGCGGCGCGCGCTTAGGGCTGGGCGTGTGGGATTTAGCCTACACAAAGTCGCAGCGGCCGGGGTGACGCTTGCGGCCGCCGCGCCGGTGCGGTCAGAGAAAGCTGCCGCGTATACCGTCGACGATGAATTGCACGGCGAGGGCCGCGAGGATCACGCCGGATAGACGGCTCACCACATTGGCGCCGGTCACGCCAAGTACCTTCATCAGACGCGGCGTGGCGAGCATCAGCACCCAGCATACGATCAGTACCAGCGCGACGACGCCGAGGAAACCCGCGAACAGCAGCGCCTTTGCGCCCACTTCGCCCGCGGTCAACAAAATGGTGGCAAGCGCGCCGGGCCCGGCAATGAAGGGAAATGCGAGCGGGAACACCGAAATGTCGTCGCGCTTCTTGGTTTCTTCTTGCTCGGAGGTCGTCGAACGGGTGCCTGAAGGCCGCGCGAACACCATGTCGAGCGCGATCAAGAACAACAGGGTCCCGCCCGCAATACGGAACGAACTCAATGTAATTCCCATGATGTCCAGGAACTTCGCGCCGGCCAGCGCGAACATCACGCATATCCCGAGTGCGATCACGGTCGCTTTGCCGGCCATCTTTTTCTTGTAGCGGCTGCTCGCGCCCAGCGTCAGACCGGCGAATAACGGGATCAGCGATAGGGGGTCGACCACGACGAAAAAGACGACGAAAAATTTGACGAGCTGTTCGATCACTGGCGATGTTGCTGCGCGCAAAATTTACATATTGCGCGAATCACTCATTGGGAGTTGAATGGAGTCGAGCATAGCAGACGGAGACGGCAATGAACGTAATCAGGCCGATCGTTGGTCAATGGTACCGAGGCGGCACCAACGAACTCTTTGAAGTGGTCGCGATCGACGACCATGATCAGACAATTGAAATTCAATACTTCGACGGCACCGTCGCTGAAATGGAATTCGATTCCTGGAACGAGCAGCTGCTGGACGAACTCATCGACGCGGCCCACGCGCCGGAGGACTGGTCGGGCGCGGTGGATATGGAAGCCGAAGACCTGGATCGCGAGTTCGAGGACAACGCGCGCACGCTGTGGTCCTTGCCGAACGATCGCTCGCTGCGCCGCTGAATTCCCTTAAAAAGCCGCTAACCTTTTGCGGCTTCGCGGGCACCCAGTTCTTGCAAGGGTCTGCGCAATATCACCAGCAAGATCAGCCCCGGCACCGCAACCAGGCAGGTGACGATGAAAAAATTCGCCCACCCGATCAGCGGGACTAGATGCCCCGCAATCCAGCCGGTGACGTTTCGCGGCAAGGTCGCGAGAGCGGACAACAGCGCGTATTGAGTGGCGCTGAAATCCGCCGAACACAACGACACCAAGAAAGCGACGAACGCCGCCTGACCCATGCCGCCGGCCATGGTATCCAACGATGTTGCAAGCACCAGCAGCCACACTTTCTTGCCCGCGAGCGCCAGCCACATGTACAGCAAATTGGTGAGCGACTGGCCGATGCCGAACACCAGCAGGGACCGGAACGTTCCCCAGCGTAGATAAACCCAGCCGCCGAATGCCACGCCGATCATGGTGGAAATCGTCATGTTGACTTTGCCGGCGATGCTCAATTCATGCAGGGAAAACCCGACGCCTTGGATCATGAAAGTGCTGTACAGGCTGAGTGCGAGAGCATCGCCCACTTTGTAGAGCAGGACGAGGGCCAGAAAGCCCCAGATGCCTTTTTGCCTGAGCAATGCGCGCAAGGGATGCCAGACCGCATCGGCCAGGGTGCGCGGCGCGTGGCCCGGCGTGTCCGGCTCGGGCGCCCAGAGTGTCGCCAGCATGGTGGCAGCCATGAGGCCGGCCACGAACAAAAATGCCAGCTGCCAGCCGACGCTCGCGGCAACATAGACCAGCACCGCGCCCGCCAGCATCGCCGCCGTGCGATAACCGAACGCTTGCGTAGCGGCGGCCAGGCCGCGCTCGCTGGGCGGAATGGTGTCCACGCGATACGCGTCGATCACGATATCCTGAGAGGCTGACAGAAACACCAGAAAGAGGGCAATGGCGCCGAGCACGTAGGGTTCTTTCGTCGGGGAACTGAAACCCATGGCGCCGATGCAAATGGCCAGACAAGCCTGAAAAATCAAGATCCAGCCGCGCCGCCGCCCGAGGAACGGCGGCAAGTAGCGATCGAGCAACGGTGCCCACAAGAACTTGATGTTATAGGGCAGCGCGACCAGGGAGAAAATCCCGATGGCCTTGATGCTGAGGCCTGCGGAAGCCAGCCACGCTTGCAAGGTGAAATTCGTCAGATTGAACGGCAGCCCGGAGGCAAAGCTCAAGAACAGCACGGCCGTCATGCGCTTGTCGCCAAGCGCTTGCAGCAACGTGGGCTTCTTCGCCGCTGCGGTCAAACGCCAGGACCCGCTATTGGACCGTCCCCACGACTCACGTTCAGCATGACGATGCGCATGGCGCGCGATAGTATCAGGGCCCATGACCTTGGCATATCAAAGCGATTTCATCGATCTGTGCGTGCGGCAGGGAGTTCTGCGATTCGGCAGCTTTACGCTGAAGTCGGGCCGCGAAAGCCCGTATTTTTTCAACGCCGGACTGTTCAACACCGGCGCCGCCATCGGCGCGGTGGGGCGCGCCTACGCGGCGGCGGTCACCGCCTCCGGTCTTGCGTTCGATATGCTGTTCGGGCCGGCCTACAAGGGCATCCCCTTGGCCACCATCACCGCGGCGGCGCTCGCCGGACAGGCGGGCCGCGACCTGCCGTTTGCGTTCAATCGCAAGGAAACCAAGGGCCACGGTGAGGGCGGCAACATCGTCGGCAGCCCCTTGCGCGGGCAAGTTCTGATCGTCGACGACGTCATCACCGCGGGCACGGCGATCCGCGAATCCATCGATATCATTCAGGCGGCCGGTGCGCGTCCGGCCGGGGTGCTGCTGGCGTTGGACCGCCAGGAACGTGCCCCGCAAAGCCGATTGTCGGCGGTGCAGGAAGTCCGTGATCAGTATGGAATTCCGGTCGTCGCGGTCGTCAATCTGGCCGACTTGATGCACCATGTGTCGCTGCTGGGGCGCCAGGACGAGCTCTCGCGCATGGAAGCCTACCGGGAACGCTATGGGCTTGCAGATTGAGGCACAGGCCCTAGAAAAGGCGGGGCGCTCCGCTCACAATGTCGGCCGCTTCCCTCTAAGGATATGCGCTTGAAGAATCTCGCTTCGACAGTTTGCGCCTTAGGTTTGCTCGCCTCAGCGATTGTTGCGGCGGGGACCGGCACCGGCCGGACCGTCTACAAATGGGTGGACGAACACGGGGTTACCCACTACGGCGATCACATCCCGCCGGAATACGCGGCGCAAGAACAACAGGTCATCAACGCTCAGGGCGTCGAGATCAGCCGCCTCGAGGCCCAGAAAACCCCCGAGCAGCTGGCTGCCGAAGAACAAAAGAAACTCGATACACAGCAAGCGCGGGACCGGGACCGGAACTTGCTGAATACCTATGCGTCGGTCCAGGAAATCGAGCGCCTGCGCGATCAGCGGATGACGCTGGTGGCCGATCAGGTCAAGGTCACGTCGCAATTTCTCGAAGTGCTGAACGGCAGACTGAAAAAGTTGCGCCTCGGCAGCATGCGCTTCAAACCGTATAACAGTGACCCGGCCGCTCCGGCCATGCCGGACCAGATCGCCGAGGACCTGGTGCGCGTTGGGAACGACATCCGCACGCAAGAGCAGAATCTGCATGAGAAGCGCAGCGAGGAAGCGACTATGAGGAAGCAATTCGAGAGCGACATCGACCGCTTCAAACAGCTGAAGGGAATCCATTGACGCCGAAGACGCGAATTTTACTCGGCGTCACGGGCGGCATCGCCGCGTACAAGAGTCCTGACCTGGTGCGTCGACTGATGGAACGCGGCGCGGACGTGCAAGTGGTTATGACGGGCGCGGCGCAACGTTTCGTCTCGCCCATGAGTTTTCAAGCGGTGTCGGGCCGGCCGACGCGCTCCGATCTGTGGGACGATGCAGCGGAAGCCGCCATGGGGCACATCGAGCTTGCGCGCTGGGCGCAGGTGGTGCTGATTGCGCCGGCGAGCGCGGACTTCATCGCGCGGTTGGCCGGCGGGCGCGCCGACGATCTATTGGCCACCCTGTGCCTCGCTACCGAAGCGCCGATCGCCATCGCGCCGGCGATGAATCGGGTCATGTGGGCGAACAAGGCCACCCAAGCCAATGTGGAAATCTTGATTGCCCGCGGCATACGTATCTTGGGCCCGGGGTCAGGCAATCAGGCGTGCGGGGAGGTCGGTGAAGGCCGTATGTGGGAACCGGTAAAGCTCGCCGAAAGCCTGTTGGAGCCGCCGGCCAACGCCGGTTTGCTCGCAGGGCTCAATATTCTGATCACTGCCGGGCCGACCCGGGAGCGCATCGACCCGGTGCGCTATCTCACCAACCGCAGCTCGGGAAAAATGGGATTCGCCGTCGCCGCGGCGGCACGCGAGGCCGGTGCGCATGTCACCATCGTCACCGGGCCCGTGCAAATGCCGACGCCTGCGGGCGTTACGCGCATCAACGTGGAGAGTGCGCGCGACATGTACGCCGCGGTTCACCGCCAAGTGGCGGATGCCGACGTATTCATTGCGGCGGCGGCCGTGGCCGATTTTCAGCCGGTGACCGTCGCCAAACAGAAAATCAAGAAACAAGGAGTCGCGGTCAAGCTCGACCTCGAACCCGCCCCCGACATCGTCAAGTCGGTCGCGGATATGGCCAAACGCCCTTTCGTGGTCGGATTTGCGGCGGAGACCAATGACGTGGAAGAGAATGCGCGCAGCAAGCTCAAACGCAAGAAACTCGACATGATTGCCGCCAACCAGGTCGGCGAAGGGATCGCCTTCGACTGCGATGACAATGCGCTCACCGTCATCTGGCCCGGCGGCAAGGCCGAGGTCGCGCGCGGACCGAAAATCGATGTCGCGCGCCAGCTCATTGCCTTGATCGCCCAGCGCTTGCCGCCGCCCGACGGCAGCCCACGGCGGGGCTCGCGCAAGCGCCGCACGGCGGCCGCCCTGCCGCGCGATCGAGTGCGCGCCCGTCGCGCGCGGCGTTAGGGCGCGGCGCCAGGTGCAGCGTACGGTCAAGCTGCGGATATTGGATCCGCGCATCGGCCGGGAATTCCCGCTGCCGCATCACGCGACTGCGGGCGCCGCCGGCATGGATTTGCGCGCCTGCATCGAGGCTCCGCTGGCGCTCCTGCCCGGTGCCACCGAACTCATTCAGACCGGCGTTTCGATTTATATCGCAGACCCCGAACTCGCCGCCGTGCTGCTGCCGCGCTCCGGGCTCGGGCACAAGCACGGCATCGTGCTCGGCAATCTGGTCGGCCTGATCGATTCCGACTATCAGGGGCCGTTGATGGTGTCGGTTTGGAATCGCGGCGCCGCAGCCTTCACCATCAACCCGGGCGATCGGATCGCGCAAATCGTGTTCGTGCCCGTGGTTCACGTGGGCTTCGAGGTCGTGGAGGATTTCTCGACGACCGCGCGCGGCGCGGGCGGCTTCGGAAGTTCGGGCCACGGCTGAATCTCTCTGCTCACCGAAGATATGCGTCTAGTGAGTTGAGTCGTCCGCCGCCATGCTGCGTTCATGGCAATTCGGGATTGGCCGAGCGGAGAACGACCGCGCGAGAAACTTCTCGACAAGGGCGCCGCGGCGCTATCCGACGCGGAGCTGCTGGCCATTCTGCTGCGCACCGGAACCCCCGGTTACTCGGCGCTCGATCTTGCCCGCGACGTGCTCAAGAATTTCCATTCCCTGCGCAAGTTGATTGCATCCGATCGTCAGAGATTCTGCGCCGAGCGTGGACTGGGGCCGGCGCGGTTCGCGGAATTACAGGCAGCGGTCGAGATCGCGAGAAGGCAGCTGTCGGAGACCTTGCGCGCCGGCCCGTCGCTCGCGAGCCCACGGGCCACCCGCGATTTTCTCTCCTCGCAGCTGCGCGACCTCGAGCACGAAGTATTTTGCTGTCTCTACCTCGATAAGCGCCACCGCCTGATTCAATTTCAGGAATTGTTTCGCGGCACGATTGACGGCGCGTTATATCTGGCAAGTCGCTCGTCAACAGCGTTCAAATGCCTATAAATGCAGTGTTTTTCTTTGTTCGATGATAGCGAGATTTGGGGATTTGTAAATAGGGACGCTCCAAGAGCGTACTTATTTACGTTTTGGGAGGGTGGATTGGCTCGATTGCCGGGGGTTTGATTGTGCCACGTCGGTCGTCGCGGTCAATCGCCTTTCCCGGCATAAAACGGCCTCCTCCCCGCGGAGGGCGGGTCCCCTCCATTTTATTCCAGGGTGCAATTGAGCGCTCCGCTGCGACGTGCGGTTTCTCCCCGCCGGCAATTTCGCCGGCGACAAGGAGACTCACATGACTCAGCGCTCACTCTCTAAGAAGCTTGCCGTTCGCTCAGATCGCGGCTACGTTGTCGCTCCGCCGGAGACGTTCAGCACCGGATTCTTTCAACAGACCGACACCGGCATCGCGCCGGTTGCCGATTCTGCGGTCATCGAAGCGTCTCTCGCCATACTCGCGAAGCGCGTGGCACGCGGATCGGTGCTCAGCTCGCCGAGCGCCGTCAAACACTTCCTGGTAACGCGTCTTGCGGACCTGGAACATGAGATCTTCGGCGTGCTGCTGCTCACGACGCGCCATCATCTCATCGACTTCGTCGAGCTGTTCCGTGGGACTTTGGATGGCGCGAACGTAGCACCTCGTGAGGTCGTCAAGCTGGTTCTCGCTCGGAACGCAGCGGCGGTCATTCTCGTCCATCAACATCCGAGTGCGGTGAAAGACGCCTCACGTGCTGACGAACTCATCACGGCAACGCTCAAAGAGGCGCTCGCGCTCATTCAGGTCCGGGTAGTTGACCATATCATCGTCGCCGGTCGCGACACGCTATCCTTTGCCGAACTTGGACTGATCTGATATGTGGATTACGGATAATGGCGCTGCTGCGTGGCGCCATTATCCAGGCTTTCTACTCCCCAGACCGGTGGCTGCATTTCACACATTGCGGTGATTAACATATGCGCATCGATTGAGTGGTTTATGCTGGGCGCTCTTAAGGATGAGTATCGATGAGCTACGCTATGACGGCAATTCGGATTTGTTTCGCCAATTTCGCGATCTGGGGCGGGCTAATATTTTGGGCCGCGCCGGCGCACGCGGATTACTTTACGAGCTGGGTTGCGACCACGTGTGACCTGCAATCGGGACGCGCGGCGGTTCGATTCGGCTACGCCGACGCAGATGACCCACCCCTATTTATTGTGCAAGAGAAGCCGTCTCTCGACGATGGTATCTCGACCATTCCAGTTACCAACGCGAGTCAGCGCGATGCTAGTTGCAAGTTGAAAAATGGTACTGAGGTAAAGATTCGGTTGGGGACTGGATACTACGAGGGAGATCAGTTCAGCGTTTGGGTCAACGGGATAAGGATTGCCCACGACAGTATCGGCGACCAAAACTTACCCTATGAGATTCTTGTTTACCCCGACGGATTTCGTTTTTGCAAATTTCGACTGCCCACAGGTGATTGGGTCTATGACGTGACTGCTGCCGCCCAAAAGCCGACTCCGATACACTGCGAGACAACCCTAACTCCGATTTCGGGAACCAGGGACCTTGTTGAGTATCCTGTCGATCCGCGCTCACGAAGACCGGACACTGGGTCGATTATTGTAGCGAAAGCCAACGCAGCATTTTGCCATGAAATGATTTTACCGGCGCCTCCGAACGCTAATTTCAAGTTCTATATCGGCGTGCCCGACAAGCTCGGTAGTAGCATTAGTGCCGATGACTGGAGTGTTCCCACTCGGTTGCCACAGCACATGGGTTGGACGATGACCACCGCGTCAGTTGATTTCTGGGATACCGGTCATAAGGTGCCTGTCTACCTGTTTAATTCCGGTGGCACTTTTACTACTGAGTTTGCCGTAGTCCCGGATCCGGGCGCGACCAAAGATGAGGTCGTTCAAATGGCGGATTCGGCAGGTGATTGGGAAGCCGCTCAGCAAGCTGCCACAACAAAGGGCTGGAGTGTCTACACCGCTGCCGGAACACCCTACGATCAGGAAGCTATCGGCATCACATTCGCGCGGATCCACAACGCCAGTTATCTCCTCTACGGTGCAAGCCGCGGAAGCGAGAATGATCCCATCACTGTACTTATGAAGCCGCAGCGTGGCGGCAAGCTCACGACGGTCTGCAAGTTTCAGGAGATCCGCGCCCATTTCTAATGGCATTCTTGCACCAAGGGGCAGATCCGCAAATTAGGTGTGGACACGCGGAGCGACTTTTCGTGACGGTGCCCCTTATCGAGGACTCGGCTTGGCCAAAGTGGGGCGGCGGGATGCGGAGTCGCGGTTGACAGCCGGGAGGGGTCGATTCAAAACCTCCTCGCCGACGCCGCGATTGTTCGCGTTGTAAGACCAGCGAACAAATTGCTCGAGCAGCCTGGTGTTCTCCGCTTTAAGTCGGTCGATCTCCGCTTCCCGTCTGACATTGACCTGCAGCAACGCTGCGACTTCCGGCGTCGCCGTATCAACACGCATCGGAACGCCCGTAGCCTTGAGCGACTCTCGTCGCAAGGCGAACGCTAACTTAATCCGCGCGTGGTTGTTGAGCGCCTGGCGCGTGTAACGCACTCGGGTGAGCTCGTCGATGGCCTCGATTAAGATGTTCCAGCTCAGGGGACCTGTGCAACCGTCCACAATGCCCACGATCTCGCTGATGGCAGCGTCGTCAAGATTGCGTGACCGCCGATGCTTCATGGTGCTTTTTCCTGCTGTACGGCTGCTGCGGCGGCGCCGGGGCGCATTTCTTCCAGCAGTCGTCGTTCTTCGCGCCCCTGCTCTATCCACGAGGCCACAGACCCCCAAGCCGGTTGGATGACCGCACCGTTGGGTACCGCGTGATCCTCGTAGACCTCGATGATTTGCTCCACACGGGTCAGCGTCCGGGTCTGATGCTGCGTCCACCGATCGGCACCCTCGATTCCGTCCGATTCCGCGACGTTGCTGGACTCGAGCAATGCCTTGGTTTCATCGCGCCATCGGCGCAAGTTCTCGTTGCGGACCTTGTCGCCCTTGAGGCATAGGTGCTCATCGCAGTTGAGGCAGTCCATATGGAGCTGACACGGGAGCATCGCAAAGTCGTGTACACAAAACCCGAACTCTGTCGTGTGAGCCGTCTTCACCTGGAGACGCTCGAACTCATCCCGTTTGACGAGTACCGCTTTGCGCCGCGCCTCGAGCGTCGCCGGTACATGCTTATCATCGCGGGTGTTTTCGTCGAGGACCGCCAGTGCGTCCCGGTCTGAGACGTGGTCATAGGCGCCGTTCTGATGGATATTGGCGCGACCCGACCACACCGCGATGTCCAGCTGGCTCAAGCCCCCGGCCTGAGCCAGCGTGTTGAGGTAATGACGCAGCTGATGGGTACGCACTCGGATCGGCGTACCATCCTGCTCGACATAGCCGAAGCGTTCGAAGATCGAGACCTTACCTTTTTGTGCGCTGATCAGTCGCAGCACATCACTGATCCCGATCAACTCCACGGCGCCACGATAGGTCGCGTTACTCGAGTTTCTAAGACCCCGCGTATGACACAACAGCGCGTCCGAGTACTTGAGCCCGATTTCCTTGTTCACGAACGGAAAGCCCCGCGGTAGCATCTTGATGACGGCGGCCTCCACATCGCCGAACGCGTAATCGGCAGCCATGCCGACTCTCCGGGCAGTGCGCCTCTTGACCTTGTGCCGGTAAACCCAGTTCCCGAGCCCAGCCTCGGTCGTTGGTGTCGCAAAGACGACCTGCGCGAGCTCTTCGACGTTGAGCGTCTTCTTGTCGCGCAAATACTCAAGCGAGGCCGGCAGGTAGATCTCGTTCGGATGACGCTCGTACCAGGCGGATATGGTCCGCGCGGGCTTTGTCAGTGCACGGATTTTATCCAACGCCTCCCTCACCACGTCGACCATCGAGGTGATGATGGGTTTGGTCTGCGGCGGCGCTCCTTTTTCTGGGTACCACCGCAGACCGTAGACCGCGGTACCGTTGGAGTCGTTTCGGATCACCTCGCAGTCCGCGGACAGCAGGAACACTTCGCCGATTCGACTGGGCGCCGCGCACAGGATCGCCATGATCGAGGAGACCAAGACGTCGCCCGGTTTGGTGGCGGTGCGAAAGATGTTTGCGAGTGCGCCGAGCGCCTCGGGCGAGGGAAGCATTCTTGCGCGTAATTCGTCGAAGTCCTTTCCGACACGCGCCGCATGGCTCATCCCTGGCTTCGTGATTGGACTCTTCCACTCGAGCGGTGCCGTCACCAGGTGATTGGCGACGAGAAAGACGGCAAGCTTCTCGAGTTCCAGCGCGATCTGATTGGTACGATAGTGACCCACACCGTCTAACATCTGGACGGCGCGATTGAGTGTATCGCTTCGGATCTCAGTGGGATTGACCGTTCTGCCCTCGTCCGCCATCGCTCGATACAGCACGCGCAGCGCATTGATCCCGGTCTCGATAAACCACTTGCGGCGGATGGCGAACTCATGGCGCATATAGGCCTTCGCAAACGAGAGATATGGCTCTTGGAACGCGACTCCCTGGTCGCGACGACCCGGCGGCATGATCGAGAACACGAGGCGACGCCGGCCTGCCTTGCCTTTCACGTGTATGGAGTCGGAGATGTCCCAGATATTCTCACCGAAGGGCAGGTCGGTGCCGAAGACGGTGAGCTCATATCGACACAGATCTATAAACCGTCGCAGATTCTTTTCCGCCTCGAGCGCGGCGCGCGGTTTAAAGCGGATGATGTTCGTTAGGGTGTTCACGGTGCTAATTTCGCTTGCGCGCATAATTGGATCACTTGCTCAACCGCCAGGATGCGTCGGTCGTTGATTTGGGCGATCTGCTCACTCGCCGTCTTAAGCAGATGCGCGCGTCGCTTCAGCAGATAGTCCCGCACTGATTCGTGCGGCCCGTCGAGCCAGGGCTCAAAGTGTTGACAGGTGTAGCAGGCGAGCGGCGCGCTGAAGCCACAGAAGGCGTATTGGCCGCACGACCCGAGTGGTTTGCCGCTCCGATCGATCCGTGCGTCAAGGATTCGGCTGGCGGGATCGCCGCCGCGAACGGCTTCACCCTCACCTTTGATCAACGTGCCCGCGAACGCTTGTGCGAGCGGCGCCATCTCGGTCGCCATGGCTCGGTCGATGCGCGCTGCGATGTCAGGGATCGCCTCAACATAGACCATCACATTCTTGGTGTTGCTGTGTCCCAACGCTTCGGCGATCGCAGGAGGACTCCAGCCCGCAGCCGCCGCGCGAGTGGCGAACGTACGGCGAAAGCGGATCGGACGCGTGTGTAGGAGTTTCCCAGTCCGCTCCGAGTAGACTTGCAGCTTGCCTAATGCGGCCACCAAGCCCACTGTTAGATCATGCGCGACAGCGTGGTGTTCGTACCCCGGCGCCACCGCTGTACTGGGTCCACGGGCCGGGATGAGAGGAGCCGAGCAAGGATCCTCGAGTACCCCGATGAAGTCTTCGCGCATTCGCTTCGCTTGCTCATGCAAGATTTTGCCGAGAGATTCGGGTAGAACACGGTCCCGGAACTCCGCTCGCGCTTCGCGGTGACCTTGCTTGACCTGAGGAACGCGCAATACGTATCGTCGGCGTCCGTCGTGCGATTCACACGTAATATCCCTTACCTTGAGGAGCGCACACTGGGCTGGACGGATGCCGAGGCCGATCAGGATGTAGGCGAATGCCGCGTAACCGGCGTCCATCGACCCACCGGCAACGCTCTGATGGAGATTCGATATAAGACCGTCGAACTCGATCGAGGTGAACGGTCCCATCTTGGGGTCATGGGTGCGGACCGCGCGACCTTTCACGGAGTCCTTGATGCGAATGCTCTTGAGTTGCGCGACCGCTTCGGATACCCCGGTGAGGCCCATCAAATGCCACTTGCGAAGTATGGGGCGTACAGCGGTGAGCGTTCCATCATGTACGTGCGCGGCCCGATAATTCAAGATGTCGGCGCCCGCAATCTTTATAATAGGGCTACGGCGAGACGCCCTCACGAACCTAAAAAACGTGCGCAGCTGATCGAAGGTCGTATTAACGCCAGCTGTCGCTCGATTCTCCGCCATCCACAGCATGACGAGCTTGAACGAGTGAAGCATTGCGGGACAAAGCAGTGGCTTGACGCTCACAAAATTCAAGGATGCCCGAGTTACCGCATCGCGCCATGCCCAGATCTCATCCCGTGGATCGAACTGGTATCCCCCGAGTGTTCGAGCGGACGCCGGCAGAGCAGGCGCAAAGGAGCCGGCCGGCGGTCGAACGGGACGGGCTTTATTTGTCGTCAATTCGGCCTCTTCCCTCACTCCTCGTAGAGTGAGCGGATGAGTTCATCGGCCTCTCGTTCCACATGGCGACGGGTGTAAGTGGCGGCGGTATTCGATGTTTCACTCCAGCCCATCGCGCGCGAGCGGACCTTCTTTTCCACCTCCGCGGAGAGTTTCCGCTCGTCTGCGAGCTCGGAGAAGCGAGTGTTCCAGCTGTGGCGGCCAAGGACGTGAGACATCAGGTTTCGGGGTAGTTCAGGGCGACTCTTGCGCAGACCCGTAAATATCGCAGCGGCTTGAGGGAGCGAGAGCGGCGCGCCGCTCCCGTTGGCGACAAACAGGTAGCCGTGTTTTCGTGCATTCCCTTGGACGGCCCGAAGCGTACGCACGTATTCGTGCGTCAGCGCCGTAAGCTTTGATCCGAGCGGCAGCTCCCGACCACGAGTTTTCACACGCGGTTGGTTCGGGCGCGGATCGCGCTTGTCGTCCGGGCGGCGTTCGATCGTAACCCTCTCTGTTTGGAAGTTGATGTCGTCGATTCGGACATTGAGCAGCTCGCCGCGCCTGATTCCGAGGGCAATAAGCCATTTGGCGATGAGGAAGTTGCGTCCTTTGGTGTGTTCGCCCTTCCAAGGATTAGTGGGCGAAGTGGGGTCAATGACCGCCAGGATCTCGTCGATTTCCTTCTGCAGAAGACCTTTCCGATTTGTAACCCCATGGCGGCTGGAGGCAGGAGCGAGTTCCGCAAGCACACCGCGGACGAGGTCGGCACTGGTTTTAAGCGCCGCGTACGCCGCGTCTTTCGGGCCCATCGAGAACAATCGGTTTGACGTCAGCCATCTTAGATAGTCTCGGATGTAATGAATGCGGATCGCCGCAGTCGACGGATCAATCTGCGTCGGCGCCGACATCGTAGCCATGCGAACGCGTTCAAGATTCTTCGGCCGTCGCAATGGCAACGATGCGTCTGGCGCATCAGCGGATTCCCGAACGATGGTTTCCAACGGTAAGTTGCACGTCCGTGCAATCTCATCGATCTCGCCACGGTTCAGCAGTCTTCCGTCAGCCATTCTCCCATCGAGGTTGATCTCCAATCGGTCCAGAGTGAGCTGCAGCACCATGATCGACCGTAAAGCCTGGTGGATCGTCTCGGTCGCTCTGCCACGGGCACGCAGATGAGTAGTTGCATAGAGGGTCGGTTGAAACAGGGGCTCGCCTGTCGATCCGGCAATCAGCAACGGTACACGCTCGCCGGAAGCAAAGGTCACGATCCGGACGCAATAAGGATTGCGCTCTTGACATGAAACGCCACGCATATTGTATTGAGTCGCTCGCGTGGGAAGTGTCCACAGTCTAGCGTACTCTAAGTCTCTGGCTCTGGTGGATATTGATCGGAGTTAGAGACATTCAGAAAAAGCCAGGCGTAAGGCGCGTCCGTGCATCCCCGGCAAGTGGCTCGGTCGGTCTTCGCCTATAACGCCGCCGCGGTCGTCGCGGTGCATTGTCATCCAAGTTTTGTGGCCGAGCCCTCCCACGCGGACGAACTCATCACGAGCCGCCTCAAAGAAATGCTCGGGCAGCTCGATGTGAGATTGATCGACCACTGCATCGTCGGCGGAAATCAAGTTTTGAGTTTCGCCGAAAAAGGCTTGCTTTAACTTAAACCCCACTACGCGGTGATCGGCAGCGCCGGTCACCGATTCCAATTGGATATTCAGGAGAACAAGCATGTCTACGATTCATATCGACGAGGCGGGACAGGCCGCCGAATTTCACGATGTCGTGCAAAGCGTCAGCATCACGCATCTTCTGCAGCAACGTGACGCCGTGCTCGAGCGCCTCGCGCAAGCGTTTAGCATTCTGCAAGAAGCGCACGACATTGCGATCAGCGCGCACTTGGGCTTTCCGAATATTGTCGCGTCCAAGGACTACCGCGGCAACGGCCAGGACGTGGTGGGTAAACTCGCGACGGAGGGGGAGGCGTTGAATGCCTGCCGAGCCGCGATCGATGCCACCGCCTGGCGCTACCTCATGCAGGAATCCGGGATGCGCTCCTTGATGTCGGCGAGCAAACGCAGCGAGTTCGATGACCAGGTGAGCAAGAGCCGCATGCCGGAGCTTACCCGCGAGGCGGTTTATGCCACCTTTGGCGCCTTGCACGAGTCGCGCGCGGAGATGTTCGATCAGGGCGTGATCGAGTGCTTCAAAAAGCTTTCTTGGGCCTACAAGACGAATCTGCCGCAGAAATTCGGCAAGCGCATCATCGTGAGCTATCTCACCTATACGTACGGGATCAACAATAACGCCGCGGATCATCTGGATGACCTGATGCGCGTGTTTCACGTACTCGATGGCAAGCCGGAGGCGGATTACCGGCAGGGCTGCTACGCGCAGTTGGGCGCGGCCTTTCGCGAACAGACCGCCTGGCCCAAGAGTTATCAGAACGATTACTTCGAATTGCGATTGTTTCGAAACGGCAATGGCCATCTGTGCTTCAAGCGCCTAGAACTCATCGACGCGATGAACACCATCATTGCCCGTCACTTTCCGAACGCGCTCGCCGCGCCGCGCTAATACCCACCACTTAAGTGCCGGGGCGTGCGCCGATTCGCGCGCGCTTCCGGCATTCTTTCATTTGAGAGGAAGACTGCCATGACACGCCTATATAACGTTTTCATTCGTGAGCATCAGATCGTCCGGTTCAGCATCGAGGTTAAGACCGATGAGGATGTGCGTGCCGCCATCTTGGAGGCCCGTAAGCAGTACGAGCAGAGTGGCACGCAATGGTCCGCGCAAGCGGAGACCGAAATCGACGCTGCGGAAATCTTTGCGGTCGATGAATTGAATCCCCACACGGGGTCGATCACGCAATCCTTCGACTTTGAATCCTTGAGTGCCTCGGTGGACGCACCCATCGACTTATCAAACTAAAAGGAGAGGAGGGGGTTTGCCTGTGATCGGGGAGGGTACCACGCCGTTCTTGCCGTCAAGGCCTGCGCGCGGGCGAAGCGCCCGTGCTCGCGAGCGCGCGTAAGACGCGCGGCCCTGACGGCTGCGCTGCGGCGTGACGGGGAGCCGAAG
>Ga0066789_10000530_pt1 | contig 15445 bp, 15 predicted proteins | sample OrgsoiDNA2013049_FD_70960 | JGI IMG/M metagenome (GOLD analysis project Ga0066789, IMG submission 70960) | Permafrost soil microbial communities from the Arctic, to analyse light accelerated degradation of dissolved organic matter (DOM) -... | ecosystem: Environmental > Terrestrial > Soil >...
ACGGCATAGTGCACAACACAAAGCATCACGCGTAACGGAGTTACACCACTCGCGGGGACGCAATCCCCTCCGGTTACGACCTGGAGATCGTCGACATCTACCAGCAGCCTGAAATGGTCGTCTCCCGGGGGGTGCTGGCTGTGCCAACCCTGATTAAGGAGCTGCCGCTTCCCGTGCGAGTGTTGATCGGCGACTTCACCGATGAGCCACGGGTTCTCGCCGCGCTAGGCCTTCACACAGTGACACAGGACTAAGCCGTGACGGCCGGCAGGTCCAGCCGGGACGGGAGACCTTAGATGTTGACGGTGACGAGTTTCTGGGCAGCTTGAAGGGTGAGTCTGCGGGGCCTTGAACCGCCACTCGCAGCACCTGGTGACTTGAGGGCCAACGTCCGCTGTTCGGGCACAGTCGGTCGATTCTGTGTCGACCGTCCCACCGTGCCGTTTGCGGAACCAGGGGGGGGCTGTTCGAGGCTTGGCGGCGGCAAAGTGTTTTACAAGTAGAACTTGGTCTCAACCACGCAAAGCACTGGCCGCCAACGGGATCGACTCAGCCTCGCCATCGGTTACGCAGGTCGTGGCCGCCAAACTTTCTGCCAAGTCGTGAACCTCCCGCTGGGCATACTTGGTGAGCCGCTCGTAGACGGCAAGAAACTCCTCCAGCGGAGTGTCCGGATAGTCATCGGAGTAGTAGTCCATGCCTTCAAGTGGACTCGCCCATGCGCCCGTCGCGCAGGCGAATGAGCAACTTGTCGCCGTATCGGGTCGGATCCGTATGGAGCACAAGCCGAACGGCGACCGGTGATCAGCGGCTGCCCCTGGTCTCCACGCTGACCGTTTTCGCAAGCAGATCGCCAAACTGCGATTGTTGACGACACGCCAGCCAGCCGTATCGATTGCCCCTATCGAGACTCGCACCACCGCGAGAGGGCGGGCTGGTCCGGCATGATGTGCGAGTGATCGATGACGCCGCGTTGCGGACGCCGGGGCAGCGGCTGATTGAGGTTGACGGCGTGCTGGGGGTACTGGTCGGTGGTAGCCGGGCTCGTGGGGAAGCACACGCCGGAGTCCGACTTTGACCTCGGCCTGTTTTACCGACCCCAACTCGACATCGATGCGGAGGCGGCGGTCCTGCCCGCAAATTCTATGCCGCGATGGTTATGAGTTCTCTTGTTCGTGGGCCGATCGGTGACCGGTCACCCAACCCAAAGGATCGGTGACCGGTCACCCATCGCCTGGCGATGCGTGATCATCGCGAAGTGTCGCTGCTGTCGACCCGAACTAGATCAGCCGGCGATGCCGACAGCGGCCGTGGCACCAGCGATCGCTCAGGCCTACGAGTTCGAGAGATCGTTGGTCCTCTGACCAGCCCATGGGCCACGTGATAACAGCTGGGTCAAAGCACCCCTCCGCACGGCGCCCCGTCAGCACACGCACGCGGAGGTGGGCGACGTCAGGACAGCGTCGCTTACGCCATCTCCCGGACGTGCAGGTGGGCGAGAGCCAGTTCGAATTCCTGGATGTCGGTCACCGTGGCACCGACGTCCTCGGCGATGCGCGAGCGCAGCGCCTCGGCTGCCTTGCGGGACGCCACCATCGCGTTGCGACTGGAGAACGTCGCGGAGGACACGGCACGACCGTTGGCGCGGTCGACCATCAGGCTGGCACTGCAGAAGCCGTCCAGCTCCTCCAGGGCTGGGAGAGTCGCCATCCGATAAGTGTCGATGGCGTGGGCGAGCCCTGCGGTGTCCATGCTGAGCCAGGTGCAGCGCACGCAGGCGCCTTCGCCCGAAGCGGCGCGGCGGTGTACCACCGCGATGTCCCAGATGTCGACCGACGGCTGGGCTCCGAAGATCTCCGCTCCACGCTCGCGCTTCGCAATCATCATCTGGTCGCTGGCGTCTCGCGCTTCCTTGGTTGACCAAGCGCTGGTGATGATGCAGCGCCCGCTCTCGCGGTCACAGATCATCGACAGCCCTGTGCGCCCGTCCATGGCCGTGATTGCCGGCATCACCTCGTCCCGGACGTAGGCGACGCCTTCGTCGATCGTTTCGGGTCGTGCCTGATAAGTAACAGATCGTGCGTACATGGGAGGGCTCCTCTCTTTGGTGTGGTGCCCCGGCAGTAGGGTCGAGGCCATTCCACAAGGCCCTGCGACTCCAGACTTAGGTCGTCGCGAAGCTGAAGCTGGGACCGGAGCAGGACGTCACCAAGGTGCGCGACGCCGCCACGGTCTACAGCCTTCAGTGCCTCGGCCGCTGCTCGCGTTCCAGTTCGGCATTCGCACGCGGCGACTCGTTCAGTCTGGGCGCGTGGTCAAACTACGAAAATATGACCGCGCACATCGTCTGTCAACGCTTTCACAGTCCACGTTTGCCCTGGTCGGCCTTGACCTGGATGCGCGCGAGTCGGCCAGGGCGGTCGGGCGTGGGTAACTCTCGGCAAGGAGAGGCGGCTGCCCTGTGGTCGGCGTCCTGAAGGACGTACGCTCGCGAGGCGAATAGGGGTTACGACCATGAAATGGCCCCCATCACGGAAGTCACCCGGGCCGACCGCCAGTAGTCGCACCCGCACTCTCGTGGCCACTGATCGGGCGTTTCATGCTCTGGGCGCGGCCAAAGTCTGCGAAAGAATCCTTGGGTCCTAACGGTCGTCGGCACCCTCATCGTGGCTGCTGCGACGACCACTATCGTGGCTGGCCGACTTCCTGCTGTACTGGGAGGAGCGCTGCCAACGGCTTGTCGAACTGCTCAGCGACCTACTCGCCAACCACCGAAAGGAACTGCCATGAACTGGACCCTTGAGGTTGTCTTGGTCCCGGTGTCCGATGTGGACCGATCCAAGTCCTTCTACGCCGACCAGCTCGGCTTCAACATCGACCATGACACCGCCGTCAGCGACGCAGTCCGGGTGGTGCAGCTGACCCCGCCCGGCTCGGGCTGCTCGATCGTCATCTCCAAGGGACTCGGTGAGGGCATGGTCCCCGGATCCCTGAAGGGCGTTCAGCTCGTTGTCGCCGACATCCGCAAGGCGCGCGCCCAGCTACTCGAACACGGCGTGGAGGTTGGCGAGGTCACCAAGCTGGGTCAGAACCCGGTGGCCGGGCATGAGCTCGACAACGTAGGCTTTGTGTTCTTCGACGACCCCGACGGCAACTCTTGGGTGGTCCAGCAGATCTCCAACCGCGGCTAGCCAGGGGCCTATGCTGCGGTGCCTGCGGTCCCTTACGAGCTGGATAGGCCGGCTGGAGACCGTGGTGCTGTCCGTGCCGAAGTTGTCTTCCTACGTGCCCTCGTGACGAAGACAGGGTGACCGGTCAGGCGATCATTGACCGGTTACCGATCGAGTGAAGGCCGACCCAAGAAGCTGTCAGTTTGCTGCGGCGGTGATCGTCGGGATGATCACCGCGACGATGATGGCCGATTGAAGCTTGCACTGAGCGCGAGACAGCGGCGGAGGTAGCCGTTGCGGTCGCGCACTTCCGAGAGATGTCCTTGGCGCGCGAATCGGCGTGCTTGCGGTGCGCTCCAACCAGTTGCTCCAGCTCCCCGACCAGTTCCGGCCCAGCGCCGACGCCGAGATCGGCCGAGATCCGATCTTCGAGAGAGGTCAGCCGCAGTTCCTCGAGCGACGCGCGTTCGACAGGGTTCGGTGCCCGCCGCCACCGATTCGGCGGGCGCTGCCCATGCCCCCTCCCGCCGCCATGTCCTATCGGGGGGTCAACACACAGAACTCATTCCCGTCAGGATCGGCCATGACCACCCGGCTGATGTGGCCCTGGCCGATGTCGATGCTAGCCGCCCCGAGTGAGACGAGACGGTCGACCTCCGCTTGCTGGTCGCCGTGAACGGGTGGAGCGAGGTCGAAATGCACTCGGTTCTTCCCGGTCTTCGGCTTCACCGGCGGACCCCCCCAGGTGACCTTCGGACCGCCATGCGGCGATCGGATCGCGGTCTCCTGGTCCTGGTCCCAGACCAACGGCCAGCCCAGCGCTTTGCTCCAGAAGTACCCGACCTCCTGCGAACCGTCGCACGCAAGCGCTCCGATGAATCCGCAGTCGGCGAGGAAGTTGTTGTCCGGCCCGATGACGCAGAACTCGTTGCCTTCGGGGTCGGCGAGCACGACATGACCCTCCTCCGGGCGTTGACCGATGTCGATGTGCCGGGCGCCTAGTCCGAGCGACCTCGCCACCGTCTGCTGCTGGTCACCCAGGGACGTGCTTGTCAGATCGAAGTGCATCTGGTTCGCGCCGGTCTTCTGCTCCTGGGTCGGAAGAAATCGGATCTGGAACGCGGTGTCGTCGCTCGGCAGCAGCGCGATGCCATCTTGGGGGTCGTCGGCCACCTCCCAGCTCAGGACGCCGGCCCAGAAGCGCGCCAGGCCGAGTGCATCGTTCGCATCGAAGCAGAGCGCGTCGACGTGAGAAGTCATCCTGCAACGCTAGGCGCCCTGGCCGGGCCAACGCAACGCGATGAGCACCACCGCCCCAAACGAACTCACCTACGATGAGCGGACGCATCGGGGCGACGCGGCGATCGGTCAGCGGGGGACCAATGTGATCGAACACCGGATTCCAGGTGCCCGGCTCAGTCGCGCGTCGGCTGTCAGGAGACCGCAGTCGAGAAGTTCCGCCAGCGCCACGTACGAGGCGTCGTAGGCCGACAGGTTGTCCCGAAGCTCCCAAACACGATCCAGCAGTGAGAAGACGGGGTACCGCGTCATTCCGAGACGTCGGAAGGCATCTAAAGCGGTCCACCCGGGTTCGGCAGCTAGCCGTTCGTCAGCGACCATCCGGCGCAGTCCGTTGGCGACTTCGGAGTCGATGAGATGTGGAGCGTGTAGCTGTTCACTGGCAAGAGCACTCCTGGCAGGGCCGGCGTTGAGCAGTGCAGACAGGGCCGCGGATGCATCGATCACGATCACCTGTCGGCTCGTCCAGCATCTAGGTCGTGCAGAATCGTCGCGGTGTTCACACCGAGGTCGGGCAGGCTGCCGAGCAACGCTGGGTTGTCGGCTCTGCGCGATACCTCCGCAAGTTCCCTTACCGCTACTGCCCCTACCGATGTGGCGTCGCGAGCTGCGAGCCGCTCCAAACGCGCGACGACGTCATCCGGCACGTTCCTCAGGTAAAGCGTTCTCATGTCGCAATATGCTAGCAAAAAACTTGCAGAGTGCCAACGGATCCCCGAAGCCACCCACAGCAGCATCCCGTTGACGAGTCCCGTCGCCGTCGCTGACGCTGTCTCGGACGTTCTCACACACCACCGCTGCCGCTGAGCCCATGCACGTGGCAGAACGGCCGGGATCTGCTCATTGACCGGCATATCTGAGCCATTCTAAAGTCATGGATCGTGATCACCGTCCTCCCATGACAGGAGTGTGGAGATGGCCGAAGTCGTGTTGTTCCACCACGTTCAGGGGCTCACAGACGGCGTGCGAGCGTTCGCCGAGGAGCTGCGAGCCGGCGGGCACACCGTGCACACGCCGGACCTGTTCGACGCCGAGCGACCGGTGACCATCGACGACGGCGTCTCGTACGTCCGAAGCATCGGGGACAAGGTGCTCCACGAGCGCGCCGACCGGGCCGTGGGCGACCTGCCCGAGGGTCTGGTGTATGCCGGCTTCTCCTGGGGTGCCGGCACGGCGCAGTGGCTGGCCCAGACCCGGCCCGGCGCCCGCGGCGCGCTGCTTTACGAGTCCTGTATCCCGATCACGGGCGAGTGGGCGTTCGGGCCGTGGCCCGACGGGGTACCGGTGCAGATCCATGGCATGGACAAGGACCCGTTCTTCGCGCTGGAGGGCGACATCGACGCCGCCCGCGAGCTGGTCGAGACGGTCGGGTCCGACCTGGCCGAGCTGTTCGTCTACCCGGGCGAGCGGCACCTGTTCGCCGACAGCTCGCTGCTGTCGTACGACGCCGACGCGGCGGCGCTGGTCGTGCAGCGCTCGCGGGACTTCCTCGACCGGGTGGGCTGACCCGGGAGAGCGACTCGGGGGCCGACGGTCTGTGCTGCCTCGCCGGGTCGTGATCCGTCAGTCAGGCGGTCCGGTGAGGGGGTTGCTGGGATGTCGGTGACTTCCACGTCAAGATGGCCGCCACCTAGCCCGTGCACGCCCTGGAGTTCCACACTCGGTCCACGGACGGTGGCATCAAGGTCGCATACTCACCGTAGGAACCGCGTCGCACCGACACTCGGCTGTCGGTCAGGGCAGTCCAGATCGAGGCGGCCTGCTCGAAGCGATGGGCGTGCGCGCCGGACATCCCGGACAACCCGGTCAGCCGACCTTTGAAGTCGTGCCCTGTGATCGGGTGGCTGGCACTCCGTCTCGAACAGTTCCTCAGGAGGCCATGCGACGACGCCGACGCGCAGCAAGGCCTGCGATGGCGCCGACCCCGCCCACCATCAGGGCACCGAGAAGGACCCCTTGCGAGGTGGCAGTACCGCCGCTGGTGCTGCCGTCACCGGTGGAGACCGGCCCCGTCGGAACCTTCGTTACCTGGCGGGTTGTGGTCGTAGCCGTGGAGGACGCCGCGCATGCTGTCGGTCTGATGATCGTGTTCGTGTCCAGAGTCACCGCGCCGTTGCGGGCCAGCACGCGGCCGACGACACTCGCACCGGTGGTGAGGGTGATGCTCTGCAGGGCCATGACGGTCCCGACAAGTTTTGAGTTGGTGCCAAGGGTCGCCGAGCTGCCGACCTGCCAGAAGACGTTGCAGGAGCGGGCACCGTTGACGAGGTTGACCCGGCTGCCCGAGCCCGTGGTCAGCGCCGAGCCGGACTGGAAGACCCAGACGGCGTTCGGGTCGTTGGCCGCGTCCAGTGTGAGCGCGCCGGTCAGCCCGATCGACGAGGCCGAGTTGTAGACGCCCCGAGTCAGCCGCCTACCGGTGAGGTCGGCATCGATCGGCGAGGTGGGCCCCTCACCGGCCGCCTTGTTGTAGGCGGTGACGAGGGCGCTCTTCGCCTGCTGTGTCACGGCGTCGCCGTGGTGATTGGTTCCAGTCACCGTCAGCGAGGCGGCCCCGGTAATCGTCGTGGTCGGGAATGTCCCGACATCTCCGTGGAGCGCGGTCGGGCCGGTGTTGGTGATACCGCCGCCTGCAAGAACCACGAAACTGTCTGCTGTGCCCAGCGGCACCGGCACAGCCGCTGCCTGGGCGCTGCCGGGGAGAGCGACCAGCAGAGCCATGGCCGCAACCGACGCGACGCCGAAACGCAGGCGCCGGCTTGGCTTGTACGTGGAGAGCGTCATGACTGATCCCTTCGACGGCCGACCTGATGCTGAAGCCCCAGGTGCCGCAATCTACATGCCCGCCCAGCATCTCGCTCGTCGCCACGCGCGCACCTTTGGCAACGGTTTATCGCGCACTTCATGGGTGGCCCGGTCATGTCGGGTCGAAAGGATCCACGGATCTGCCAGTTGCGGTGACCCAGCTCCAGATCGGTCATGGCCGGCGACGACATCGTCCCTGCAAGGCCGCAGGCTTGGGGTCAGGCTCCTCGTTGGGATGGTCCGACGTCGCGGTTGCGTCCCTCGGCGCCGTACCAGGCATCGTCGAGCGTCACCGTCTGCAGGTGGCGATCGCGGATGATGTCGATGATCGGTCCATACAGGTGGGTCACGGGCGGATGGTTGGCGTGTCCGAGAAGTACGGCGTGCGGCCGGATCCACTTCTTGGCCAAGTCGAGGAGCACGGCCTCGGTGATGAGCCCGGAGTCGCCCAAGGTGCCGTACCACGTGGTCATTGAGGTATAGCCGAGGCTGGCGGCGACAGCGTCGACGCGGCTGTTGCGGTCACCATATGGTGGGCGAACGAAGGGCTTGCCCGTCACGCCGAACGTGTTGATGAGGAACTTCTCGCAGCGGGCCAGCTCGGTCTCGACGCGGTGGTCACTGCACCGGGTCAGGTCGGGGTGGGTCCACGTGTGGTTCGCGAGCTGGATCTGCCCGCTGTCCACGAAGGGGCGCAGCTTGTCCTGGTGCTGCGTCCATGAAGGGTAGGAACCGGTGACGAAGAACGTGAGCCTTATGCCGGTGGCGCGAGCGAAGTCGATGTATGCCGACACGACCTCGGCGCTGACGCCGTCATCGATGGTGAGCGCGACGTTCTTGCCGGAGCAGTCCAGGTGAGTGATATGGCTGGGCGGACCACCCGGGACGACCGGCAGGTCCGGCCTGGCGGTCTGGATGAGACTAAGTCGGTGGCCCGAGGCATCGGTGGAGATGCTTATGGAGCCGTCAGAATGCGTATCGGTGGGGATCGGGGCTTTGCCAGCCTCTGATGTCTGCCCGCCTGGGCTCGGCTGTGCCCTGGGGGATGTGCATCCGATCAAAGCCGCGGCCGTGCCGGCTGCGAGCACCATCATGAAGCTTCGACGATCCACGACCAGAGTGTCTCCCAGATCCGGCGGAATGCCTGCCCGGCACGCCACGCCCTCCCAAGAGTTCCGGACGCATGGCAGCCTCAAGGGGTCGTACCCGTTCTGCGTGCTCTTAGGTGGTGGCCGCATACGGCCCTGCCGGCGGTTCGGGTGCTAAAATCATGAGTGCGGCGCCCCCCCAGACCCTCGGCTGCGTCACCGTATTCTCGTGCTACTCCGGAACCTCGGTGGCTCGTGTCCTTTTCTTCGGGACCACCGAATTGAGTTAGCAATGGTGCAGCAATCAGGTCCGCATGCGGTTCCTCCAGACAACCTTTCCGCAGATTCCGACCACCAGGTCCTGTTGTTCCCGACCCGGTTCGCGGCCTACGTCCCGGCTGATGTCGAAGCCCGGTCAACAGGCCGTCCAGCTACAAGACCGCGGGGGTGGGTCAGCGCACGCGCCATAAGTCAGGTAGTCGTCCTTGGGGTTGCCGGCCGACTCAGTGATGTTGTCGAGGATCTGGATCGAGCACTACAGCTGGCTCTGGCCGACGAAGCCCGAGGTGTGGTCTGCGACCTGTCCGCCATGCTTGAGGGTGCCGAGCCTGCTGCAGTTGAGGTGCTCGCGACGGCAGGGCGCCATGTTCGCGACTGGCCCGGGATCCCGGTCGGTGTGGCCTGCCCGGACCCGCAGGTTCGCGAGGCGCTGCGTGCCCACCCCCTCGCTGGGCACCTGATCGTGACCGAGTCATTGTTCTCCGCAGTATCCGCGGTGCTCGCGACCCCAACCCTGACCGTTGAGAGGCTACGACTCGCACCGCACCCGACCGCGCCTCGCGCCTCCCGGGATTTCGTCACTCGCACCCTGCTGGGCTGGCGGCTGGACTGGCTCGCCCCAGTCGCAAGCCTGGTGGCCAGCGAACTCGTGACCCGCTCGTCCATCGAGGCCGGTACGGATATCGACCTGTCGGTCGTCAGGAACCATGGTGCCTTGCGCCTGACCGTTCGAGACCACGGACCCAGCCTGCACGGTCGGCAGCACTCAGGTCTTGAGGTTCATGAGCAGGGCCTCACCCTTGTCGGTGGGCTTTCACGGGCGTTCGGGATTCTGCCCACTGCCGACGGCGGCAAGGTCGTCTGGGCCGTGCTCGACGCCCCAGACCCGCCGCCGATCAGCCGCCACGAACCTGCGCAAGGGGGCCAGAGGGCATGATACTCAACCACGCCCGAGCACTGGCAGAGCAGAACTCAGGTCGGACAGCCGAGGTAGGGCACCGATGACGACGGTATGTCGCTTGCCGGGGCCGGTTGCAGATCTGTGGGACTGGCAGTTCGATGGCTCCTGCCGGCGCGCGAACCCAGACGTCTTCTTCCATCCCGACGGTGAGCGAGGTCCCTCACGTCGCAACCGCGACAGAGCGGCCAAGGCCGTGTGCCTGGACTGCCCCGTCCTGCAGAACTGTCGCAAGCACGCGCTTCAGGTGCGTGAACCGTACGGCGTGTGGGGCGGTATGACGGCGTACGAACGTGAGGCAGTGCAGGTCGCCCGATCAGGCCTCCCGACCGCGAGCCTGCGCAATGCAAGGTCGATATGACAACGCTGAGGGGGGCCTCGAAGGTGGCCGCATGAACACGTTTCTCAGCAGCGAACCCGCCCCCTGGGGCGTGCTCGACAGCTGGCTGAACCAGGGGCACCCACTCGGGATATTCACCGTCCTGGCCGGGCATGCCACAGGTGAGGGCTGGCTGGCTGAGGTCAAGGGGAACCATCAGGGCGTCTGGGGTCTGGCCGTTGTGGACCGGGTGACCGGTGAGCCAGCCGACCGGCTACACGAGGCCCTGGAGCAGAGCCAACGGCGGCAGCTGGAAAGGCTGCGTGAGTCGACGCAGCCGATTCAGATCCGGTTTCTGGCCGATCCCGACGCCCGGACGGTTGCCGTTGCAAACCATGACAGCCACGACTTCATCGCGCCCGGCGATTTCACGAACGAGCAGCACGCCCAGATGCACCCGGCCTCCAGGTACGCCCAGGACCGCCACGGCCAAGGCCGCTGGGTTCGTCTGCACCGCTTCGGGGGTCCCATCGGAACCTTGTGGACCGACGACGCCCAGGCGCTGGGGTTCATCCCCGAGCCGGGAGCATCCGTGGCGCTGCTGGTCAGCTCCATACGAACCGCCTGCGTGCTGGGCACCCCAACCTCCTGGGTGTTCGATGACCACGCCGCCTGGTCTACCCAGGACCACTGGGCCGGTGTCGTGGAGCGGGGCGACCTGGCCACCCTTGGTGGTGACTTCGTCGTCTGACGGTCCCCGCCCGCCGCTAGTTGCGGCGCGAAAGCCTGTTGCCCCGGAGCGAACGGACCCTGACCTTTCTGGTGTCCGGGACCCTGAGGTTCGGGGCCGGGTTTTGGGGGTCGGATCAGGGCTTCCCCCGATGTCCCGGATCTCTCCCGCGGCGCACAGTGGAGGTGTCAGGGAGACGCCCTGGACACCGACCGGAAGGAAGTGCAGCAACAAATGGACGACATCCACCAGAGCTTCGCCCAGCAGGGACTGGTCCGACCACGGGAGGGCCGGGTCCTGGGCGGGGTGTGTGCCGGACTCGGCCGACGCTTCGGCATCGCAGCGTGGCCTGCTCGAATCCTCTTCGTGCTGATGCTCATGATCATCCCCGGCAGCCAGATCCTGATCTACCCGATCTTGTGGATCCTCATGCCGTCGGAGGAGATGGTCAGGGTCGAGCCGCCACAGACCCCACCGAGCCCCGCCGCCTGAGCGGCGTCCACGAACGGGCAGATTCTCGAGGTCATTCGAGTATTCGTGCCTCAATACTGAGACCATCGGGTAGTCCGCCCGGCGCAGGTCCTGGTCCGCGCCGGAGTAGACCACCCGAGGCCAGAAGCGGCTCGAGAACGGGTGCGGGGGCAGGGCGGGCCAGGAGGTAACCCTGTCCCATACCGCAGCCCAGGCTTCGGAGGAGGGCCAGTTGCTCGGGTCGCTCGATGCCTTCGGCGATCACGGCCATCGAGAGCTTGTCGGCCAGCCCCAGGATGCCTTCCAGCATCGGCGCCGACGGCAGTGCCGCGGCTTGGCTTGAGACGAAGGAGCGGTCGATCTTGAGGATGTCCACCGGCATGCTGGCCAGGGTGCTGAGGGAGGAGAAGCCGGTGCCGAAGTCGTCGATGGCGATGCGGACGCCGAGACCCTTCAGCGTGTTCAGCGATGTGATCCCGCAGCCGACGTGGTCCGCCAGGGCGGTTTCGGAGACTTCGAGCACGACCTTGTCGGCTTGCGCCGCAGGGTCGGCCAAGATGCGTTGTATGGCCGCCAGGCTCTGGGAGTCTGCGAGCTGGAACGCGGAGAGGTTGACCGCAACCCACAGGTTCGCGCAATGGTCCATGCTTTTTCGCCATCGGGCGGCTTGACGCGTTGCCGTGTCGAGCACCCAGCAGCCGATGGCGTCGATGTCGCCGCTCTCTTCGGCAAGGGTGATGAAGCTGGCCGGGGTCAGCAGACCACGGGTCGGGTGCTGCCAGCGCACGAGTGCATCCACGCCGAGGATCTCGCCGGTGCACAGGTCAAAGACAGGCTGGTACTCCACCCGAAGCTGGCCGGAGGCCACAGCCCCGGCCAGGTCGGCCTTGAGGGCCGCGCGCGCGAGCATGCTGCTATGCATCTGGGCGTCGAAGAGCTGGTAGCGTGCCTTGCCGGCGGCCTTGGCCATGTACATGGCGAAGTCGGCTTGCCGCACGAGTTCGCCGGCATCTTCGGTTTCGGGCCGTCGCTGGGCGATCCCGATGCTGAGGGTGAGAACGAGGCGGTCACCACAGACGATGAAGGGTGCGCGCAGCGCGTCCCGGATTCGCTGGGCGACCTCTATGGCCACGGAGCCACTGTCGTCGTCTTCGGTGACCACGATGGCGAACTCGTCGCCGCCGAGGCGAACGACCAGGTCCTGGGCGCGAACGCAGGCGTTGAGCCGGGCGGCCAGCTGGACCAGAAGGGCATCGCCACCTTCATGACCCGCTGAGTCGTTGACATCCTTGAAGTCGTCGATGTCGATGAACAGCAGGCTTTCTTGCCGGGCCCTTCGGTCGCAGCCGGGGTTGAAGGACGCCGTGAGGCGCTCCGTCAGCTCAGCGCGATTGGCCAGCCCGGTGAGGCCGTCGTGGGTGGCCCGAATCGTCAGCATCAGGTGGCTCTCGTGTAGCGCGGCGGCCATGTCGTTGAACGCCCAAGCCAGCTCGCCCAGCTCGTCCTGGCGAGCGACCTCGATGCGATGGTTGAAGTCGCCGGCCTGCAGCTTCAACACTCCCTCATGCATGCTGGCCACCGGAAGCATGAGGTCCTTGGCCATCCGCCGCCGAAAGTACACGGTCACGACGGCCGCCAACCCGAACAACGCCGCCAGGGCAATGATCAGGATTCGCGCGAGGTAGACCTCGTGGGCGAGCCCCTGGTCCATCGCCTTTTGTGAGGGAGCCTCAAGGGTGCCCAACAGCTCGCTGGTGTTCTCGTTCGAGGTGTCAAAGGCCGGGTTCTCGTTGATGTGGTTACCGTGAAGAGCCGGCAGCTGGTCGCCCCACAGCCCAGCAGCCCTCAGGCCGTCTTCCCACGACTTGTGGGTCTTGATGATGATGGCCCTCATGCCGTAGTCGGTCGGGAAGACCGTGGCGACCTGGTCGAACCGGTGGGAGACCTCTTGCTGCTGGTGGACGAATGCTGGCCGGTCGACCGGCGCGCCGCTCAACAAGAGGTGCCCGAGCTGCTCGTGGTTGTGCATAGCGGTGCGCAGCGCCGTTATCGTCTCGGACTGGACATGAAGCTGACTAGCAGTCCGCTGCATCTCCGCGACGACACCCTGAACGCCGACAATCGTTGTGGTTGCCGACACCAGCAACAACAACATGATGAACGTGAACCCTCTGGACCATTCACGTCGAAGGCTCCACCGTTGCACTGGCCCACTGACCTGGGTTCCCGTTCCAACCAGGCCCGGCATGGTTCCCGGAGCACCGCCATCGATGCCACGCTGGGTGCCACCCAGCCGGTCCATATAGACATGGTCACCGCCTGTCATAGCTGCGGCCCCCGTCCTTCAACATGGATGTGCGGATCGCGGCGCGGGCCTCAGATGAGACTCGCAACCTGAAATGAGGAAACCACAATCTCCAGCACCACGAGGCGATGCGGATCCGACCCAAAGATGGACCATTCCTTGACCGACAACAGCACACGCGTCCCACACGGTTCAGGCAATCGGCTGTTCAGCCTCAGTGCATCGGCTGTTCAGCCATGGGCAGGGTTCCCTGACACAACCTGATGGCACGCGTTGTTGGCGGGGCCGGATCATACGATTGCCACTGACCGGAGTGCCATTCTCCCGATGCAAGGAACGGAGCCTGTCATGGATGATCGACACAGGGCGTTGGCCCGCTCCTACGAGCTGTCTGCGGGCTTCCTCGACACGCTCGACGACCGGCCGGTCTGGCCGCGGGCTACGTACGAGGAGATGTTGAAGGCTCTCGGAGGGGCTCTGCCGGCTGGCGGTTCCGACCCCGCTGACGTCATCACGGACCTGGCCCGACTGGCCGACCCGGGGCTGGCCGGCATCGCGGGAGGCAGGTTCTTTGGCTTCGTCATCGGCGGCGAGCTGCCCGCAGCCCTGGGCGCCGACTGGCTGACCAGCGTGTGGGACCAGAACGCCGGGCTCAACTCGGTCGCCCCGGCAGCGGCCGCGGCCGAGACCATCGCAGGCCGGTGGATCGTCGAGGCCCTCGGACTGCCGGGCGGTACCACAGTCGGACTCGCCACCGGCGGCATGATGGCCAACTACGCGTGCTTATCGGCCGCCCGCCATACGGTGCTGGCCCGCGCCGGCTGGGACGTCAACCAGCGGGGGCTCTTCGAGGCGCCCCGCGTGCGGGTTGTGGTGGGCCGGGACCGGCACGACACCATTGACCGCGCTGTCCGCTTCCTCGGGCTCGGACAGGATGCGGTGCGCGAGGTGGCCACCGACAACCAGGGGAGACTCGACACGGCGGCGCTGGCCTCAGTTCTGGCAGCCGATGGCGGGCCGGTGATCGTCTGTCTGCAGGCCGGGGAGGTGCACACCGGGGCCTTTGACCCCTTCGGTGAAGCGATCGAGATTACCCGCAGACACGACGCCTGGGTGCACGTGGACGGGGCGTTCGGTCTGTGGGCAGCAGCCAGCCCCCGGTTACGTCACCTGACCGACGGCATGGCCGCGGCAGACTCCTGGGCCACCGATGCGCACAAGACGTTGAACGTCCCCTATGACTGCGGCGTCGCCCTGGTGCGTGACCCGGCGGCGCTGGCGTCGGTGTTCGGGGTCCACGCGGACTACCTAATCGAGGGGCAGGGCGACCCGACGGAACGGGTTCCCGAGCTGTCGCGCAGGGCCCGCGGCTTCCCGGTGTGGGCCGCTCTACGGAGCCTTGGTGGAGACGGGCTGGCCGCCCTCGTCGAACAGCTGTGTGCCCGGGCAACCCAGATGGCCACCGGCCTGGCGGCGATCCCCGGCGTCGAGGTGGTCAACGAGGTGGCCTTTACACAGGTCATGACGTCCTTCGGTGACGATGCCCGCACGGCCGAGGCCGGACGCCGGCTGCTGGCGGGTGGTGAGGCCGCCTTCACCCCGGCAACCTGGCGTGGCCGCGGCGTTCAGCGCTGCTCCCTGTCGAGCTGGGCCACGACCGCGGCCGATGTGGACCGGACAGTTGAGGCGGTACGACGGGTCGTCGCCAGCCTGTGACGTGCTGATATAGATCGGGGTAGGTCCTTCACGGACACCTACGAAGGTGCGAGGAAGGGACCGTAAGGTTCACCTGGCTGCTGCACGTGGGCGCCGCGGTCAAGATCGGTATCGAGACCGCTGGGCACTACCACCTGCCGCTGCTGGCGCGGCATACGCCTCGGTCTCGGTGGCCTTGGCTGAGAGCCACACAGCAGTGCCAGGTCGCAGAGCAAGGTCGGCCACGGCTGCGGAGGAGATGTCGACGAGGGCAGGCGGGGTGGCGTCGACCTGGACGCGGACCCGGTCGGCGAGCAGCTCGAGGC
>Ga0066789_10000531_pt1 | contig 15437 bp, 13 predicted proteins | sample OrgsoiDNA2013049_FD_70960 | JGI IMG/M metagenome (GOLD analysis project Ga0066789, IMG submission 70960) | Permafrost soil microbial communities from the Arctic, to analyse light accelerated degradation of dissolved organic matter (DOM) -... | ecosystem: Environmental > Terrestrial > Soil >...
TTCTGGTGAATCGAGTCGGCGGTGCCGCGGTACCAGCTTTCGCCCATGCGCATCTGCGCGGGCACGATGGTGACGAAGTCGGCGTGCGTACTGCGCGTGCCCCACACGTGCTGGACGTGCTCGACGAGTGACTGAGCCTTGTACTGGGTCAGTACGTAGATGGCGCGGATACCCGAGTTGTGCATGTTCGACAGCACGAAGTCGATGATCCGGTAACGTCCGCCGAACGGAACAGCTGGCTTGGCGCGGTCACGCGTGAGCGGGAAAAGCCTTTCCCCTTTGCCACCAGCCATGATGAAAGCGAGTAAACGTGGTTCGTCCATGGTCTTTTTCGCCGGCATTATATCCTCGAATTGGTTCGCGGCGCTCTTTGTGCAACACTCTTTTCGCGATGACACCCGCCGAAAAAATCGCGAATCAGCTCTATGAGCTTTCGATGAACATGTGGTGGGCCTGGAACCCATCCATCATCAAGTTGTTTCGCGATATCGATCGCGAAGCATTTCGTGCCTCTCGGCACAATCCTTTAATGGTGGTGAAGCGCCTGTCGCGTGAACGGCTGGAGGAGGTCGCGGCCGACGCGGCTCTGCGCGCGCGCATCGACCGTGGCTACCGCGAGTTTCGCGCGTATATTTCGCCAACGGCACCGACCTGGGCCGAAACGCACGCGGCTCCGCTTCGCGTGCGCCCGGTCGCCTATCTTTCCGCGGAATTCGGTATTCACGAGTCGTTGCCTATCTACAGTGGGGGCCTCGGCGTACTCGCTGGCGACCATCTCAAGACGGCATCGGATCTCGGCCTGGCGTTGGTCGCGGTGGGACTTTTTTATCGCGAGTCCTATTTCCGCCAGCATATCGATAGGGAAGGTCAGCAGCACGCGGAGTACGTCGGCGCGCCCATCGAGTACCTGGCGACCACGCTACGCATGGGGCCCGACGGCAAGCCGCTCGTTATTGATGTTCCCCTCGGCCACGAGCGCTTGCTTGCGCAGATCTGGCAGGTGAACGTTGGGCGCAATCAGCTTCTTTTGCTCGACACCGACGTCGACGGCAACAGCGCCGAGAATCGCGCGCTGGCCGCGCGCCTTTACTTCGGCGACCAGCGCGTACGCATTCGCCAGGAGCTGCTGCTTGGCGTGGGCGGCATCCGCGCTCTGCGTGCGTGTGGCTTCGACTGGAGCGGCCTTCACCTCAACGAGGGGCACAGTGCCTTCGCCACGCTCGAGTATGCGCGCCTGCGGATGATCGAGACCGGCGGCTCGTTTGCCGACGTCGCTCAGGACGTGGCGCAGTCGACGGTTTTCACGACGCACACGCCTGTCGATGCCGGGCACGACCGCTTTGCGCCGGCTCTTGTCGACGAGTACCTGGAGCCGCTCCGCTTGTCCTTGCGCCTGTCGCGCAAGGAGTTCTTGGCGCTCGGGCGCGTGCGTCCCGAGGACGATCAGGAATCGCTGTGCATGACCGTGCTGGCATTCAAGATGTCGCGCTACGCGAATGCGGTCTCGTGCCTGCATGGGCGCGTGACTCGACGGGCCTGGCAGCCATTGTGGCCGCACCACCGCGAGGACGAGGTTCCGGTCGGTCATATTACCAACGGCGTTCACGCGCGAACGTGGCTCGCGCCCGCCATGCAGGAGCTTTACACCCGGCGTATCGGTTCCACCTGGGCCGACAATCTCACGGACCCCGCCATGTGGGCGCGGGTCGAGAACATTCCCGACGCCGAGCTGTGGGAGACCCATCGGGTGCTGCGCGCGAACCTCGTCAACTTCGTCCGGCGCGAAGTTGCAAGTCAGCGCAAGATGAACGACTACAGCGACGAGTTGGTCCGTGCGGCTGGGGCGGCGCTCGATCCGGATGCCTTGACCATCGGGTTCGCGCGCCGTTTTGCCACGTACAAGCGGGCGAACCTCCTGTTTACCGACCTTGAACGGCTCAAGCGCATCGTCTGCAGCCACGAGCGGCCGGTGCAAATCGTGTTCGCTGGCAAGGCTCACCCGGCCGACCGTCCGGGACAGGAGGTGCTCAAGGCGGTCGTGCAGGCGAGCCTATCGCCCGAGCTGCGCTCGCGCATCGTGTTCGTCGAGGACTACGACATCAACATCGCTCGACACCTGGTTCAGGGCGTGGACGTTTGGCTCAATACGCCGCGACGGCCGCAGGAGGCGAGCGGCACCAGCGGCGAAAAGGTGCTGCTTAACGGCGGCCTCAACCTTTCGGTTCTCGACGGCTGGTGGGCCGAGGCGTACGACGGGCTCAACGGCTTCGCCATCGGCAACGGTGTCTGCCACGTCGACGTCGCCGAGCAAGATAGCCGAGACGCGCAGTCTCTGTATAGCGTGCTTGAAAGCGACGTCGTGCCGCTTTACTACAACCAGGATGACCAGGGCGTGCCGCACGGTTGGGTGGCGTATATCAAGCGCGCCATTCGCACGCTGGGTTGGCGTTTCAACACCGACCGCATGCTTCGTGACTACGTTGTCGAATGCTATCTGCCCTCGGCAGGCGTACGAAGCTGCAGCATGCCGAAGTAGCACCTGTGTGGATTCGCACTGGCACGTAAACGTTGACGGTGCATGGGCGGCCGCCGGCTGGTGAGTCCAGTGTTATGCTGAGGGCATGGCTCAGCTTAAGGGACGATGCTTCGCGTGCGTCGTGCTCGCTGGCCTGGTGCCTTTGGCGCAGGCTGCGGACAGCTATGCGGCGGCCGTTCCTTCGACCACGCTTATCATCGGGCAGGCGACTCAACCGGCCACTGTCGGGCCCGTGACCTATACGCCTATTCGGCGCTTGGTCGAGCCCCGAGCACCAGCGGCTGCGCCGGCATCGGCCGCTATCGCGCCGAAGTCTTCCGCTTCCCCGTTGCCACCAAGGCCGGCGTATTTCGCGGCGCCCATTCCATTCCCGGTGTCTGCTCCGGCGCCAGCCTCGCCAGTTGCTCGGGCTTCGACTGAACCCGCAGCGGTGGCCGGCGGGCAGGCGATTGGGCCAAGCAGGCCTGGGCGGCACTACCTCGGCTTGGGCACGGATGTTGGCATGCCGGACGGACTAACCTTGGGCCTCGTTCTTTCGCCAGCGGATTGGCTTCGGATTGGCGCCGCGCTCGGCACCACGTCACTGAGCGACCCCGAGCTGCTTGGCCTCTACCGTGGCGGGCTAGCCCTGGTGCCGCTCGGCTGGGGGCCATCCTTCAGCTTCGAGGCCGGTCGGCGCAACGTCGCGCCGACCACGTCGGTCATTCGCACGTTTTTCAGTGTGCCAGCGTGGGTCAACCCGTACGTGCAGGAGCTGGGATACACCTTCTTTAACGCCCACCTGGGCTTTGACTACGTCGTGCGGGGATTCACAATCTACGTGCACGGTGGCGCGACCTACCTCATCGGAACCGTGCGTGCACCCAAGTCCGTCGTCGTAGACAGCAAGACCGGTACCAGCCTCACCATCGCGCAGGATGGAGAGTTCCGCGCGTTCACGTTGTCCGCGAAGGCTGGGATCGTGTATTTGTTCGGAGGCGGCGGATGATGCCGCGGAGAATCGCGCTTGTCTCGGGACCGTTGCTGCTTGCATGGTGGGCCGCCGCCTGCTCGCCTATTGTCGACGTGAAATTCGACGAAGTGCAGGTGACCGGTCCCGATGTCTCGATACCGCCAGCGTCGGGCCTTTCCTCGTGGACGTTCACCTTCAACTTCGACAGCAGCCATCTTGGCGCCAACCCAAAACCAGAGGCGCAGAGCAGTCTCGTATCGGTGAAGCTGAATCAGCTTTCACTCGTGGCCAAGAGCGGCGTCTCGGATCTTTCGTTTATTCGAGAGCTGCGTGCGACGGCCTTGGTACCGCTCAAGATCAGCACCTCGCAGGACACTAAGACCGTCCGCCAAGTCGAGATTGCGGATTACGTACGTCGCGGAGACGGCCACGTCGGGTCGACCTTCATCGTGCCGCTGCCTGAGCCCGTCGACCTTCTTCCGCTGCTTCAGCCGAGCTCGACCGAACAAAGCCGGATCGTCTTAGTCGTCAACTTGGCCGGCGAATTGCCCAACCAGAGTTGGGTGACCAACGTATCGATGGCCATCTCCGTCGAGCTGCGGCAGTAGTCCGGCAGCCCGACGGTCCGCGATGACCTCCGAACGGGTTGCTCTAGGCCGCGACTCGTGACGTCCGGCGCAGGGCAGAGACCGCAGCAGGCTGCTCTTCCTGATGAGCCGGCTGGTCGTCGTTGAGGCGTGCCCACAACTTCTTGAGCGCGCCCAACTCGATTTGACGAACGCGTTCGCGGGTGAGCGAAAGGCGGATGGCGATCTCTTCTAGCGTCATGCCACCGAGCTCCGCCGCCTCGAGGGCACACGCCTCACGCACCACCGGTAGATGAGCTTCAGCCGGCTTGGCGCCGCGGTTGTCGCGGCGTTCAGCTGTCAGGTTGAAGCGGCATACAGCATGCGGGCAGGGGCCGGGGAGCTTTCGGCAAGCACCACGCGTGATCTTGTACAGGTTGATGCGTAGCTCTTCTGCCATGGGACACGTCCTTGTCTGTCTTGAGATGGAGTTTAGAAGAACAGGTGACAGACGGTTCGGCAGAAGTCCCGGAGACCTTTAGGGATTCTTTGTGCGCAAAAAATGCGGACTCGACCGTAATAACGCTTACGGTCGGGATGGTGGGTGATTGAGCCGGCGGCGCCGCGCGCGCGGCTCAACGCGAGGGCTTGCTAGTCCTGCGCCTTTTCGGGAATTTGGACCGTGATATGGGTTTTCTTCGCGAAAAGAAGCAAGGCGACGATGCCCACAAACACTGCAAACCACAGTGTGCATAGGCGAGTTACGAACGTCGCTGCCGCAGCCACGCTACGGCCGCAGCCGGATCCCAGTTGGCCAAGCATGGCGAGCATGCCGGCTTCGGTGACGCCAAGACCGCCAGGCAGGAACGAGAGCGCGCCGGCAACGGTCATGGAGGCATAGATAAACGTAGCTGCCTGCAGGTTGACCGAGGCACCGGGGAAGCCGTGCACGACCGCCCAGAAAGCGGCGCATTCGAAGAACCAGCTTACGACGGATAGCAGAACGCCGAGAAAGAGTGACCGGGGACGTAGCAGCGCCGCGGTCGTCGTGTGCGCCTCTTCGAGCTTGGGCGTGATCTTGCTGACGAGAGGAACGCGCGCGGCGACCCGCAGGAAGAACTTCGCGATGGACGCGACCGACACGACGATGAGGCCGAAGCCGATGAGGCCGGCGCCAACGATAAGAAAGCGCGGATCGGCCTTGAAGGTGAAAATGCCCACGCAGGCGAGCAGGAGAAGCCCGACGAGATCGGTGAAGCGCTCGGCGATGATGATAGGGGCGGTGCGTGTCGCAGGAATGCCGTGGGATTCGCGGAGCAAAAACGCCTTCACTACCTCGCCCAATTTTCCCGGCGTGACGGTAAGCGAGAATCCGCCGAGGAAGACCATCAGACTGTGGCCGGCTGGCACATCGATCCCGAGCACTTTCAAGTAGTAGTGCCAGCGGGCGAAACGCACGAGGTAGTTCAGCGACGCCAAGCCCAGGGCGCCGAAGGCAATCAGCCACTGAAATTCCGCCAGTGCACGGCCCACGCTACGCGCATCGGCCCACACGGAAAAGCCGACGTAGATCGCGACGCCCGCCGCGATCCCCAGGATGACCCTGCCGAGCAGCTTCTTCACGGAGCGCTAGTTCCATCCGTCAGAAGAGCTGCCATGTTTCGGCCGCCGAGGCGCCCGGCCGGCGAGGCGCGACGAGGGCGCATACTTGACGTATGTAACCGAGGAGCAACGAAGCCGGGCGGGATGCATCGCGTGGGGATCCGGCGGGCTCTGCCCGACGGGCCCCGTCGCGAGAGGGTTAGGGAACCCGTCCAGGGTTCCCAATTTGTTCGACGACCCAAACATGGTTGAAATTCTGACGGGCGGAACTAGGCCTCGTTGCCCTGGTCGCGTGCCTTTTCGACTCGCTTGCGCTCGTTGTGATCGAGAATGCGCTTGCGCAAGCGAATGCTCTTCGGCGTGACTTCGACTAGCTCGTCCTCGTTGATGAGCTCGAGCGCCGCTTCGAGGGAAAGCACGATAGGCGGCGTGAGAAAGAGCTTCTCGTCCGCCGAGGTGGTGCGGATGTTGGTGAGTTTCTTTGCTTTCGAGGGATTGACGATGAGGTCGTTGTTGCGCGCGTGGAGTCCGACAATTTGACCGCCGTAGATCGGCACGGTCGGTCCCAGGAAAAGTGCACCGCGCTCCTGCAGATAGAACAGACCGTACGTATTGGTGGTGCCTGGATCCTGCGCGATGAGCACGCCGCTCGGTCGGCCCTTGAAGACGCCTCCGTAGGGACCGTAGTGGCTGTAGTTGTGGTGCATGATGCCGGTGCCACGCGTGTCCGTCAGGAACTGCGAGCGGTACCCGATGAGACCACGCGCCGGCATGGCGTATTCGAGCCGCATGCGGCCTTCGCCTTCGGGACCCATTTCCTGCATGCGCCCGCCGCGACGGCCAAGCTCTTCGATGACCGCGCCCGTGTATTTCTCGTCGACGTCGATGACCACGTCCTCGTACGGCTCCAGTTTTTCGCCGTTCGGACCGTCTTTGAAGATGACTTGCGGCTGTGACACCATCAGCTCGTAGCCTTCGCGTCGCATGGTCTCGATGAGCACCGAAAGGTGCAGCTCGCCGCGGCCGAGGACTTCGTACGTATCGGGCGACGCGGTTTCGAGCACGCGCAAAGCGACGTTGGACTTCAGCTCCTTGAAGAGGCGCTCGCGCAAATTGCGCGACGTCACGAACTTGCCCTCTTTGCCGGCGAAGGGGCCGTTGTTCGAGATGAACTGCATCTTTACCGTCGGCTCTTCGATTTCGAGCAGCGGCAAGACGATGGGACGCGCCACTTCGGTGATGGTTTCACCGACCGTGAGATCCTGCATGCCGGTGATGGCGCAGATGTCGCCTGCCACCGCTTCCGAGAGCTCGAAGCGTTTGAGCGACTGGTAGCCGAGAATCTTTGCCACGCGGAAATCTTCGCGGCTGCCGTCCCGGTGCACGCACAGCACGCGATCGCCCTGGCGCACCCGACCCGACTGCATGCGCCCGATGGCCACGTAGCCCAAGTAATCGTCGTAGTCGAGCGTCGCCACGTGCATGGCCAGCGGTCCTTCCACATCGGCGATAGGCGGCGGCACGGCCTCTATGATGAGATCGAGCAACGGCGTGAGATCCGTTTTCTCGTCGGTGAGGTGCTTGATGGCGTAGCCCTCGCGGCCAGAGGCATAGATGACCGGGAAGTCGAGCTGTTCTTCGTTGGCGCCGAGCGAGCAGAACAGATCGAAGGTGTCGTTGACTGCGCCGTCGGGATCGCAGCCCACGCGGTCGATCTTGTTGACTACGAGAATCGGCCGCAATCCCAGCGCCAGCGCCTTGCGCGTGACGAAGCGGGTTTGCGGCATGGGACCTTCGAAGGCGTCCACGAGCAGCAGAACCGAGTCGACCATCTTGAGTACGCGCTCGACTTCACCGCCGAAGTCGGCGTGGCCGGGCGTATCGACGATGTTTACGCGAATGCCTTTCCACGTAATGGCAGTGAACTTCGCCAAAATGGTGATGCCGCGCTCGCGTTCGAGATCGTTCGAGTCCATCGCGCAATCCGCGACGACCTCGCCGGCTCGGAAGGTGCCGGCTTGGCGAAGAAATCCATCGACCAGTGTCGTCTTTCCGTGATCGACGTGGGCGATGATGGCGATATTGCGCACTTCATTGCGGCGGGGTTGTGGGGACTCGGACATGGGATTACTCGAATCAGTGGGGCTGCTCATAACGGGCGGGGAGACATAGCACGAAGTCGCGCTAGGCGCCTTAGTTCATCTTGCGCTACGCTGCGCAGGTGGCCGGCTCGACTGAAGGCGAACCCGTGGAAGGCGGACCCGTAGACGAAGAGTCCGACGGCATTGTTCTCGCGTTGCAAGCATTGGCCGTGGGCGAGGGCGGACTTGCGTACTTTGTGCCGGAGCGCCGATCGGTCTGCGCCAAGCTTCGGCAGAAATTGGAGAATTCCGACAGAGCCGGGCGGCTTTTGGCCGACTTGCGAGGCTCCTTCTCCGAGGTCTTGCCGCATGGGATCGAAGATTTGCATCCGAGCTGGATCGCTGGCGCCCTGGCGGATGAGCCCGAGAACATCGTGGCGATCGTGCGTACCGCTCTACCCGAATCATTGCGGTCCCGTCTCAATAGGCGGGGCCCTGCGTCGCCAGGCAAGGCGCCAATCTCGGTCCAGCGTGAGGTCGTGCGCCTCGCCTTCGCCGAGCTTGTTCCGTTTTGTACAAGCGACGGCGGTCCGCGGGCCTCATCGCTGGGGCGGCTTGGCTTCGACGATTTGCTTACCGAAGTGACCCTTCTCGGCGCGCGCACCGTAGGCCAATCCCTATCCGCTTCGGCGCCCGCTATCCGTGCACGCGCGATGGCCTCGGTCGGCGAGCCCTGGGCGCAACAGATCCTTGCAGCAGCTCTTGAGCCGGCTTCGAAGCCTATGCATGCCACCGCTGTGACCCTGGCCGAGGCGATGCGTGGTGGGGCACCGCGAACGACCCTCGATCGGCTTTGCCAGGTGGGCATTCTCGCGCTGCGAGCGGAGCTCCAAGCCGAGCATTCAAAATCGATCTTCAAGGTCGCTGGTCGTCTGCCCGAAGAGCTCGGCCGCATGCTGCTCGGGGAATCAGTCTGCTGACGGCCTGCTTGGGTAGGCCCGACTCTCGTGATACCGTCGCGCCATGGCCAAATCACCTTGTCCGCTCTCGAAGACGCAATTTCTAGAAAAAGCCGAGCCGGTGAAAGTCACCATCGGAACAGCCGAGCTCATCGCCGACAAACGCGAGTTCTCGACCGGCTCGTTCGGTTGGTACTACAACGGCAAGACCACCATCATGGTCGACGGCAAGCCGGTGTCGGTTCAGATCGGCATGAATCTGACCGTTGTCGGAAGCAAGGAAGCCGAGCGCTAGCGGTCGTCATGGGTCGCATCGTCAAAGCGGACGCGCTCGCCGCGCCTGCTTCGTCGAAAGCGGCGGAGCCTCGGCCAAGCACCGACGGGATTGCGGCCGAGGTGACCGAGATTCTGGTGGCGGCGCGCCGTGCGGCCGAAGCGGAGCGCTTGGCGGCCAGGGACGCGGCGCTGGTACTGGCGCGCAAGATGGCCGAGAAGATCGTCGGTCGCGCCGTCCAGCTGGACACTTCGGTCATGAGTGATATTGCCACGCAGGCCCTCGCTAGCTGCCGGCCGCGTTCGGGACCGATTGTCTTGCGCGTGCATCCACATGACCGCGCGGCGGTGGAATCCGCCCGCTCGCGCTGGCCGCAGGACATTTCCGCCTTGGGCGTTCAACTTGCAACCGATCCGACGGTTGGTCGATGCGGCTGCGTGATCGATACGCCGGTGGGACGTCTCGATGGAAGACTGGCCACGCAGCTCGATGCTCTCGAGCGCGCGCTGCGGACGGCCAGCAAACGTTCCTGAGGTCATGCAATGGCGGACAGCGACGGTCCCGTTTTGGTCGAGCTTTCCGAGGCGCTCAGCGCGCTCGATAGGGCTAATCCGCTGCGTATCGCGGGTCGGGTCACCGAGGCCACCGGTCTCGTCGTTCGCGCTGCCGTTCCCGGCGTGCGGGTTGGCGAGATGGTGACCATCGATTTGGATGCGCTGTCCGGGCAGGCTTCTTCTCGTGTGCAGGCCGAGGTGGTCGGCTTCCGCGGCGACGAAGTCGTCCTCATGCCGCTCGGCCCCATCGCGGGCATCGGTCCCGACGCGGTGGTTAGCCCGACGGGCAAACCTTTCGCCATCCGTGTTGGCGACGGGCTCTTGGGCCGGGTGCTCGACGGGCTCGGCGAGCCAATGGATGGAGCGGGACCCATCGCGGGCACAACCGAAGAGTGGTCTATCGATCGGGCGGCTCCGGATCCCTTGCTTCGGCAGCGCATTCGCCGCCCGCTCACGCTGGGCGTGCGCGCCATCGATGGCCTTGTCGCCGTCGGGGAAGGTCAGCGCATGGGCATCTTTGCAGGCGCCGGTGTCGGCAAATCCATGCTGCTTGGCCAAATCGCGCGCCACACCGACGCCGACGTGAACGTCATCGCTTTGGTCGGCGAGCGCGGTCGAGAAGTGGCCGAGTTTCTCGACGATGCACTGGGATCTGCGAGCCGCCAGCGCTCGGTTGTCGTATGCGCGACCAGCGATGTGCCGAGCCTGGTTCGGCTCAAGTCCGCATTCGTCGCCACGGCCATTGCCGAGTGGTTCCGTGAGCGCGGCAAGCGCGTGCTCTTCATGATGGACTCGCTCACTCGCTTTGCTCGCGCTCAGCGCGAAGTAGGCCTTGCGGCAGGCGAGCTGCCGGCCCGTCATGGCTATCCGCCGAGTGTCTTTGCGCTGCTGCCGCGCCTGCTCGAACGTACCGGCAACTCTGAACGCGGCACTCTGACCGCGCTTTACACCGTGCTTGTCGCGGGCGGCGACATGGACGAGCCGATCGCCGACGAGGCGCGCAGCATTCTCGACGGGCACATCGTCCTTTCGCGGGCACTTGCCGAACGCAGCCACTGGCCGGCCATCGATGTGCTGGCGTCGCTTTCACGGGTGATGGATTTCGTGACCGACAGCGAGCACCGCCGAGCAGCCGCTCGCATGCGCGAGTTGCTCGCCACCTACGAACAGAAGCGCGACTTCATTCTGCTTGGCGCCTACAAGCCCGGCAGCGACGCGCAGCTGGATCACGCAATCGCCAAGATCGAGGCCATGACAGCGTTTCTGCGCCAGGGCCTGCACGAGGCGGCGCCAGCCGATGAAACGCGTAGGCGCCTGCTTACGCTATGCTAAGTAAGCATCAAGGAGCAGACATCAAGGAGCAGACCATGAGCGACTGTCTTTTCTGCAAGATCTGCGCGGGACAAATCCCCGCGACCATCACCTACCGCGACGACGAGATCGTGGCTTTCAAGGACATCGGGCCGAAAGCTCCGCTTCACGAGCTGGTCATTCCCATAGGACACATCGCGAGTCTCGCCGACGGTAAACCTGCCGATGCCGCCTTGCTGGGCAAGCTGATGCTGGTAGCGGCTGAGCGCGCTCGCGCCGCCGGGCTGAGCGAAAGGGGGTTCCGTGTTGTAGTTAACGCTGGGCCGGAAGCCGGCCAGACGGTTCAGCACCTGCATCTGCATGTGCTCGCCGGCCGCGAGCTCAGCTGGCCGCCCGGCTAGCAGGGGTTGCCATGACCGCGTAGGCGAAGACGGCCTTTGCCCGCCGTAGCCAGAGCGCGGGAGGGTTTGGGAACCCTTCGAGGGTTCCCATCTCAAAGTCTTATGTCGACCAGGACCTTCTTCCGCAGCTCGCTGAGATAGATCTTGGTTTGCCGCTCCATCTCGCGCTGGCGCAACCGAACGCGTATCTCGTCCTGCACATCGGCAAACGGTTTGGCATCCTTGGCGCGCTTGTCGACAAGCTTGATGATGTGGAAGCCGCGGTCAGCGCGCACGGGCCCCTTCACCTCGCCCACGTTCATCGAGAAAACCAACTCTTCGAGGGGCTTGGGCAAGATGTCGCGGCCGATGAAGCCGAGGTCGCCGCCCTCTGCCCGCGTGCCCGCGTCTTGGGAATACTCACGTGCCAGCTTTGCAAAATCTTCGCCGCTTTGGACGCGGGCCAGTAGCGATCTTGCCAACTTCTCGCGATCGAGCAGGGTGGCATTGTCCGCGTCTTCAGGAATGGCAATGAAGATGTGACTCGCGCGCACTTGGATGTTCGCCGACTTCATGTGGCGGTCGTAGTAGCTTTGTACCTCGCTGTCGCCGACGTTGATCTTCGACCCGACGGCAATGTTGAGCACCCGGTACTTGAGAATCTCCCGCTTCGTGTTCATGCGGTAGACGGGCATGGTCAGGCCTTGCTTGCGGAGCTCGTCCTTGAGTTGCGCGTCGTCGATTCCGTAGTCTTTCTTGATTTGGTCGACGGCTCGGTCGATCTCGTCGTTGCTGACGGTCAGCTTCAGCTCGGTCGCCTGCTGGGCCAATAACTGATCGTCGATCAGCCGTTCCAGCACTTCGCGACGGATGGCGTTGGTCCTGGCTTCCCGCTCGGCGGGATTCGCGATGTTGGCGATGTCGGCCAAAAGGGGAGTGGCCCGGTCTTCCACTTCGCTTTGCAGGATCAGGTCGTCGCCCACTAGCGCGGCAATCTTCTCGACGACGCGTGCATGCGCCGGGCTCGGCCCCACGAAAGCGGCCAAACAAAGCGTGGCGATAGAAGCACGGACAGCACTCATGGGCGATTTCCTACCATGGCGCCGCCATCGATGTCGTGGGATTGTCCCGCGCTCGCTGAAGCCAGCTCCAACTTGGCTAGCGCCTCTTCGTTGATTTCGATGCGCATGGTCTTGCGAGCCTCGTCCACGTAGTCCTTCTTCTTTCGCGTTCGCAGCTCCTCCAGCAAACGCCGCTGGATTTCCGGGCGCGCCTCCTCCAGGGACCGCGAAAGGGCGGGGCGGCGATCGGTAAGCCTGAGCACCACGAAGCCCTTGTCCGTGCTCACGAGGTCGGTGAGGTCGCCTGCCTCCTTCAGGGCGAAGGCCGCGCTGACGACTGGTTTCGGCACCTCCGTGGTCGAGCGATCGAACTGGGTCAGGTCGCCACCGCGAGGCTTCGAATCAGAATCCTCGCTGTACTTTGCGACCAGATCGCGGAAACCCTTGGTGTCCGTCTTCTGCAGAGACCTTGCTTCAGCCAGCGCTTTGCTGGCCTTGCCGCGATCCTTGACGAGAATCTGGCTGGCACGCACCGTTTCGGGGCGCACGTATTCGGCGGCATGGTCCTGGTAGTACTTGGCGATATCGGCCTCGGGCACATCGGTTGGCTTGATGGCGTCGAGGATCTCGTGCTGCGTGAAAAGTCGAACCATCTTCTCTTTGGCCACGCGCTGAACCTCGGGATCGTGCTCGTATCCTCGCTTGCGCGCTTCGATGGCCAGCACGTCGTAGCGGATAAGGTTGTCCAGCAACTCCTTCTTTTTCTCGGGCGTCGAATAGCGTGCGAGCACGAACGGCTGGTTTGCGTAGCGAGCCAGCAGCTCCTTGATGTCCGCGTCGGTGATGACCGTGTCGTCGACCTGGGCCAGCACGACCGAAGAGGCGGACGTCTTGCGGTCGGGAGCAGCCTTGCCGCCACAGGAGCAGGCAACGAGAATCAAGGCAACGGCGGGTAAACGATGCATGCCGTTTGCATCGCATACGCCACCCTGTCACGCAACACTTGGTACCACGCAACCCAGGACTTCGCGTAGCCGGATGCGCGCTACTTCGAGATGCTGCGGCCGCTCGTCCTCGGTGAAGGCATAGCTCAGGCGCATGTCCGGCGACAGCTTCCAGCGGCTGTTCTTGCTTTCCACGAGTCGCATGACTTTCGCTGGATCAAGGCGGGCATCGGGGCCCAGACTCAGCACCAAACGCAACGCTCCCAGCTCGTAGCCTCGCGCTCCCATTCGACGGACGAGCGTCTTGTCGATCATCACCTCGAGGAGCAGGCGGCCCTCGTCCGGCAAAGGACCGTAGCGATCCTCAAGCTCGGCTTCCAGGGCGCGGATCTCGTCTTCATCGGCGGCTTGGGCCAGCCGTCGGTAGAATTCCAGGCGCTGGCCAGTGTCGGGAATGTAGTCGTCAGGCAGGAACGCCGGAACGTCGACGGAGATTTCGGGATCGTGCTCGCTGCGGATGGGCTTGCCTTGCAGCTCGGCGACGGCTTCTTCCAGGATGCGTGCGTACGTGTCGAAGCCGACTGCGGCGACCAAGCCCGACTGTTTCGCTCCCAGCAATTCGCCAGCACCGCGGATCTCGAGATCTGCGGTGGCCACTTGGAAGCCTGCGCCCAGCTCGGTGAAGCGCTGGAGCACCGATAGTCGTTGCTCGGCCTCGGCGCTCAGGCGCTGTTCGGCCGAGACCACCAGGTAGCAGAATGCGCGCTCGCGGGAGCGCCCGATGCGGCCGCGCAGCTGGTAAAGCTGCGCTAGGCCGTAGCGATCGGCTTGATTCACGATCATCGTATTGGCGCGCGGAATATCGAGGCCGGATTCGATGATGGTCGTGCAGCAAAGAATGTCGTACTTGCCGTCGACGAAATCGATCATCACTTTGGCCAGCTTGGCCTCGGTCATCTGTCCATGGGCCATGGCGACGCGCGCCTGCGGCGCCAGAGCCTTGATTTCCCTCGTCCAGCGCGCCAGATCCTCGATGCGGTTGTGGACGAAGAAGATCTGCCCGCCACGCGCCAGCTCCTTGGCGATGGCGTCGCCGAGCAGCTCCGGGTCGAAATGGCAAACGAAGGTGCGAATGGCCAATCGGTCGGCTGGCGGGGTCGCGATAATGGAGATCTCCCGCAGGCCGGCGAGGCCCATCTGCAAGGTGCGCGGAATGGGCGTCGCGGTGAGGGTGAGCACGTCGACCTGCGAGCGCATTTCCTTCAGGCGCTCTTTGTGGACCACCCCGAAGCGCTGTTCTTCGTCGATGACGATGAGGCCTAATTGGTTGAAGCGAACGTCGCGCGACAGAAGCCGATGCGTGCCGACCACGACGTCGACCTTGCCTTCGTCGATGGCGCGCACGATTGCCTTTTGTTCCGTGGCGCTACGAAAGCGCGACAGCGAGGCGACACGAACGGGAAAATCGCGAAAGCGCTCGCTGAACGTGACGAAGTGCTGCTCCACCAGAACGGTTGTCGGCGCCAGCACCGCCACCTGCTTGCCGCCCAGCACCGCGAGCAGCGTGGCTCGCAAGGCGACCTCGGTCTTGCCGTAGCCCACGTCGCCGCATACCAAGCGATCCATGGGCGTTTCGCCCTGCATGTCGGCCAGCACCTCGCGGATGGCGCGTTCCTGATCCGTGGTTTCCTCGAAAGCGAAGCTCTCCTCGAACTCGGCGAAGATGACGTCGGGCGCGGGAAAGGCATGGCCGGGCAGGGCTTGCCTTTGGGCATAGAGCTGCAGCAGCTCCTCCGCCATCTTCTTGGTCTCTGCGGAAACGCGCCGACGCTTGTCGGTCCACGTGGACCCGCCCAGCTTGTCGAGGCGTGCCGTTTCAGGTGAGCCGCCCACGAATCGGTGGACGACGCCCAAGCGGTAGACCGGCAGGTAGAGCGAGCCGCCGCCGTATTCAAGGTGCAGAAAATCTTGCGTGACTCCGCGAAGCGAAAGCTTCACGAGGCCACGGTACTTGCCGAGTCCGTGCTCGTCGTGCACCACCAGCTCGCCCAGGGCGATGCTGGCCAGGTCCCCGAAGGACGGAGCTTTGCTGGGCGGTGCCGGCCGATGCGCGCGCGGTCCGAAGATTTCCTCCTCGGCGACGACGACGATGCGGTCGCTCGGCAGCTCGAAGCCGTGGCGCAGCGGTCCCGACCAAATGCATAGGGGGCCGCCAGG
>Ga0066789_10000534_pt1 | contig 15395 bp, 10 predicted proteins | sample OrgsoiDNA2013049_FD_70960 | JGI IMG/M metagenome (GOLD analysis project Ga0066789, IMG submission 70960) | Permafrost soil microbial communities from the Arctic, to analyse light accelerated degradation of dissolved organic matter (DOM) -... | ecosystem: Environmental > Terrestrial > Soil >...
ATGTGAGAATGAAAACCGGCCTTTCCTCGTTCCAAACTGGGAAAAGCTAAGGCAAATCCAACCAACTGGTTTGCATCGAAGGCCCCGAGCCACATGCTGCCGGCGGCTTTGAGCGCAACAGCCATGGTCAGCGGGGTGACGTCAGCAGCGTCGAGTCCCCAAACCTCTTTTTCTAGATGCAGGACGCGTTCCAGGTCAGCAAGCGCCTCCAGGTCGCGAATCTCCGGTTTGGAAAAAGATTTGGACATCAGTTTTGGCAGACGACTATACGCGAGCGGGGCCGGTCAATGCCACAAGGCCTGCGAAAGACGGCTTCGGGGGCTAGGTAAATTTTTGTAAATGTCTGAAGATAATCAGGTTTGGGGTTCATCAAACCAAAGGCCGAACCGCGCGTGATGACCAGAAAAGTTCTTCCGGTTGCTTTAAGATGGTCGCGCACTTTTAAGCGGATCGGGCGAGGTCAACTGATGAGGGCTGCTTCCGGCTTTCCGGATCAACGAACACGAAATCGCCGAAGCGCGGCGGTTGCAATGTTGCTGTTGCTAATGCTAACGATACTTTCGGTCGCTTGCACTTCCGCGAGCGACAAGGCAGCCACCGCACGGGCCAACACTCCGCAAACCATTCAGGTCACAGTTGCGTCAGTGCAGCAACAGGATTTGCCCATTTACCTTGACGGCTTGGGCTCTGTCGAAGCCTTCTACACCGTGAACGTAAAGAGCCGGGTGGACGGCCAGCTCGAGGACGTGAAATTCCGCGAAGGCGAGTTTGTGAACAAGGGCGATCTGCTGGCGGTGATTGATCCTAGGCCGTACCAAGCGCTATTGGACCAGGCGCAGGCGCAATTGTTCAGGGACCAAGCCTCTTTGCGAGACGCCCAACTGAATTACACCCGCGACCAGAGCCTGTTTAAGGATTCCGGCGCAGTCTCGCAACAGCAGGTGGACACGCAAAAGGCGACTGTGGACCAGCTGGATGGCACGGTACGCAATGACCAGGCTCTGGTGGAGAATGCAAAACTCAACGTGACCTATTGCCACATCACGGCGCCGGAGAGCGGCCGCATCGGCCTGCGACTCGTGGATCCGGGAAACATCGTGCACGCCACGGACGCGAACCCCCTGCTGGTGATAACCCAGCTGCAACCCATCACCGTGATCTTTACCTTGCCCGAAGACCAGTTGCAAACCGTGTCGCAGCACATGCAAAAGGGCCCGCTGCCGGTGGATGCCTACAGCCGCGATGATCAAACCAAACTGGCCAGTGGAAAGCTGCAGACCATCGACAACGAGATTGACCAGACCACCGGCACCGGAAAGCTGAAGGCGGTCTTCGATAACAAAGGCAACGAGCTCTGGCCCAATCAGTTTGTGAATATCCACCTTCTGCTGGAAACAAAGAAGAATGCCATCGTGATGCCGGCCGCCGCGGTACAACGAGGGCCGCAGGGCAGTTTCGTGTATCTGGTTAGGCCGGACAAAACGGTCACCGTGAGAGTCGTAACCATTGCTGCCACGCAAGGCAACGTGGTTCAAATTGCCAGCGGAGTCGCAGTTAACGACGTCGTCGTCACCGACGGGCAGGACAAGCTGCAGGAAAACAGCAAGGTAGAACCTCACCAGCTAGCGGCACCGAAAGCCGCTCAGAATCCAGTCAGCACCGGCAATCCGAATTCGGCAAGCACAAGTTCGAACCCAGCTTCGGGTAACCCAGGTCCGGGCAATGGGCGGCAACATCCAAAAGGGTCAGACACCGGCGCTCGGAAATCTGGAACCGTTTCCCAATGAACCCGTCACGCCTATTCATTCTTCGACCGGTCGCCACATCGCTGCTGATGGTCGGCATTCTGTTGGTCGGCATCGTAGCCTACCGGCAGCTGCCGGTTTCGGCGTTGCCGGAAGTGGACTATCCCACAATTCAGGTGATGACTTTCTATCCCGGAGCGGACCCCACGGTGATGGCCTCGTCGGTGACCGCGCCGCTGGAGCGGCAGTTTGGACAGGTTCCGGGACTGAGCCAGATGACCTCCAGCAGTTCGCTGGGCAGTTCGGTCATCACGCTGCAGTTCAACCTCGCTCAGGACATTGATATTGCCGAGCAGGAAGTGCAGGCGGCGATTAATTCTTCGGGGACTTACCTTCCGGCGGATTTGCCGAATCCTCCGATCTACAGCAAGGTGAATCCCGCCGACGCTCCGATCCTCACACTTGCCCTTTCTTCCAGCACGATGCCGCTGTCAAAGGTTGAGGACCTTGCGGATTCCGAGCTGGCGCAGAAAATTTCTCAGGTTACCGGCGTGGGGTTAGTCTCGATCAGCGGCGGGCAAAAGCCGGCCGTTCGGGTGCAAGCCAATCCGACCGCGCTGGCCTCTTACGGGCTCAGTCTGGAAGATGTCCGCACCGCGCTCGGCGCGGCCAACGTGGATCAGGCCAAGGGAACGCTCGACGGGCCGCGACAATCCTTCACCATTGACGCCAACGATCAACTGCTCGCCGGGCCACAATACGACCCCATCGTGATTGCCTACCACAACGGCGCGCCGGTGCGGGTCGCCGATATCGCCACCGTAACCGACGGCGTGGAGAACACCTACGAAGCGGCCTGGATGGGACAGGCGGGAGTTGTGTCGCCGGCGGTCATTGTGAACATTCAGCGCCAGCCGGGCGCCAACATTATCAGCGTGGTGGACAAGATCAAGGCCCTGCTGCCGCAACTACAGGGCTCACTTCCGGCCGCGGTCCATGTTTCGATCCTCACCGACCGGACGCAGACCATTCGCGCGTCGGTGGCGGATGTTCAATTTGAATTGACTCTAACCGTCATCCTGGTGGTGCTGGTGGTTTTCCTTTTCCTGAGAAACTTCTGGGCCACAGTGATTCCCAGCGTCGCCGTACCGCTGTCTTTGGTCGGTACTTTCGGGGTGATGTACTTGCTGGGATACAGCCTGAATAACCTGACCCTGATGGCGCTGACCATTTCTACCGGCTTCGTGGTGGACGACGCCATCGTGATGATTGAAAACATCAATCGCTACCTGGAAGCTGGAGAAGCGCCGCTGGAAGCCGCACTCAAGGGCGCGGGACAGATCGGCTTCACCATCGTTTCACTGACCGTATCTCTGATCGCGGTCCTGATCCCGCTGCTGTTCATGGGCGACATTGTGGGCCGGCTATTCCGTGAGTTCGCAGTCACTCTGGCCGTGACCATTCTGGTTTCAGCGTTTGTCTCGTTGACTCTTACTCCGATGATGTGCGCCAAGCTGCTGAAGTCGCGCAAGGACAAGAAAGAAGGACGTTTTTATCACTGGACGGAGAACGTCTACAATCGCGTCGTCGCGGCCTATGGGCGTACCTTGAAGTTTGTCCTCCAGCATCAGACCACAACTTTGATCGTGACCGTGGCCACGCTGGTGCTGACCATTTTCCTCTACATTGTCGTGCCCAAGGGATTTTTCCCGGTGCAGGACACCGGAGTGATTCTGGGAATCTCGGATGCGCCACAGAATATTTCTTTTGAAGCGATGTCGGTGCGCCAGCAGCAGCTTGCGGCTCTGATCTTGAAAGATCCGGACGTAGACAGCCTGTCTTCCTTCATCGGGGTGGACGGGACGAATCCGACGCTCAACAGCGGTCGCATCCAGATTAATTTGAAGCCGCGAAGCGCTCGCAGCGCATCGGCTTCCGATATTATCCGCCGCCTGCAGCCGGAGCTGGCCAGTCAAGTCAATGGAATCACGCTCTACATGCAGCCGGTGCAGGACCTGACCGTCGAAGATCGCGTTAGCCGAACCCAGTTCCAATATTCGATGGAAGACGTGGACGCCGTCGAGCTCTCAACCTGGTCACAGAAGTTGCTTGATCGTCTACGAACCGCACCCGAGCTGCGCGACGTGGCCAGCGATCAGCAGAACGGCGGGCTACGGGCCGACGTAGTGATTGACCGCGACACCGCGTCGCGGCTGGGGATCTCGCCTTCGGCGATTGATAACACCCTCTACGACGCTTTCGGACAGCGCCAGGTTTCGACCATCTACACCCAGTTAAACCAATATCACGTGGTGCTCGAGGCTGATCCACAATTCCAACAGGACCCGGAATCGCTCAATACTCTGTATGTGAAGTCGAGCACTGGGACCCAAGTCCCGCTCTCGGCCTTCAGCCATATCGACCAAACCAACGCGTCTTTGTCCATCAACCACCAAGGACAGTTCCCGGTGGTGACTCTGTCGTTCAATCTGGCCCCCGGAATTTCACTCGGTGAAGCCACGAAGGCAATTGACGCCGCCGAGCAGGAAATCCAGATGCCGGCCAGCATCCATACCAGCTTCCAGGGGACGGCGGCGGCGTTTCGCGATTCGCTCTCCAGCGAACCGTTGCTGATCCTAGCCGCAATCGTCACCGTGTATATCGTGCTGGGAGTACTTTACGAGAGCTACATTCATCCCATCACGATTTTGTCCACGCTTCCGTCGGCTGGAGTTGGTGCGCTAGTGGCTTTGCTGCTCACCGGAAACGATTTGGGGGTGGTGAGCCTGATTGGAATCATCCTGCTGATCGGAATCGTGAAGAAGAACGCGATCATGATGATTGACTTTGCGCTGGAAGCGGAACGCGAAGAGCACAAGCCGGCGGAAGAAGCCATCTACCAAGCCTCCCTGCTGCGTTTTCGTCCTATCATGATGACGACGATGGCCGCGCTGTTCGCCGGTCTGCCGCTGGCCCTGGGCCGGGGCACCGGATCGGAGCTTCGGCACCCGCTCGGCATCACCATCGTTGGAGGACTGATCCTAAGCCAGTTGCTGACCCTCTACACCACTCCGGTGGTCTACATCTGGTTTGACCGTCTGTCGCAGCGCTTTGAGCGGTTTGGCTTCCGGCATTTCCAGGAACAGCCGGCTACGGGAGATTAGTTTGAGCGTTTCTTCTCCATTCATTAAGCGTCCGGTCGGCACGTCGCTGCTGACGGTCGGAGTGCTGCTGGCTGGAATCATTGCATTTCAGTTTTTGCCGGTGGCGCCGCTGCCGCAAGTAGAGTTTCCGACGATTCAAGTCTCTGCATCGCTGCCCGGGGCCAGCCCTGAGACCATGGCTTCGGCGGTGGCAACGCCTCTGGAGCGCCAATTCGGACGAATCGCTGGCGTCAATCAAATGACCTCCGGCAGTCAGATTGGTTCCACCAGCATTGCTCTTCAGTTTGATTTGAGCCGCAACATTGATGCGGCGGGGCGCGACGTGCAGGCGGCGATCAATGCGGCGCGCAGCCAGTTACCGTCTTACATCCCCGGCAATCCCACGTACCGCAAGGTGAATCCCGCGGACGCTCCGATTCTGATTCTTGCCCTTACCTCCGACACCATTACGCTGCCGGCAATGTATGACGCAGCCGATTCGGTGCTGTCGCAGAAACTGGCTCAGATCGACGGGGTGGGCCAGGCATTTGTAGGTGGAGGCGCAGCTCCCGCGGTTCGCGTCGAGGTGAATCCCAATCAACTGAATCATCTTGGCCTGGGACTGGACGCAGTGCGCACCTCCCTGGGATCGGCCAACGCGAACTTGCCGAAAGGCGAGCTCACCAACGCGACCAACACCTGGGCGATCACCGACAACGATCAGATCAAAGTCGCCGACGCTTACCGCTCGCTCATCGTTTCCTACCAGAATGGCGCCGCAGTGAAGCTCGGCGACGTGGCGGACGTTCAGGATTCCGTGGCGGACACACGGGTCATCGGACTCGCCGGCGCCTCGCCGGGCAAGAGTCAGAGCAAAGCCGACGCTGGCATGGCGCAGGGCAAACCCGCGGTGCTGATCATCATTTTTCGACAGCCGGGCGCGAACATTATTCAGACCGTGGACAATGTTTACGCGCTGCTACCGCAGTTGGCGGCTTCGATTTCGCCAGCCATTCATATTGCCGTGGTGATGGATCGTACCACCACCATTCGCGCCTCCGTCCGCGATATAGAAATCACGCTCATCATTTCCGTGGTACTCGTGATCCTGGTTGTCTTCGCTTTTCTGCGGACGGTGCGCGCCACTATCATCCCCACGATCGCAGTCCCGTTGTCCCTGGTCGGCACCTTCGCGGTCATGTACGCCTTCGGCTATAGCCTCGACAACCTTTCCCTGATGGCGCTGGCGATCTCAACCGGCTTCGTGGTGGACGACGCGATCGTTGTGCTCGAAAACATTACTCGCCACATCGAGCTGGGAATGACGCCGGTGGCGGCGGCCTTTCGCGGCGCGAAAGAGATCAGTTTCACCGTGCTCTCCATGAGCACATCGCTGGTCGCGGTTTTTATTCCCATCTTGCTGATGGGCGGACTGGTCGGGCGATTGTTTCGCGAATTTGCCGTGACCCTAAGCGCGGCCATCGGAGTTTCGCTATTGGTGTCGCTGACCACGACCCCGATGATGTGCGCCCAGATTCTTAGGCCAGCCGGTGAAGAAAAGCACGGGCGCGTGTTCCGCTTCTCGCAGGCAATCTTTGACTGGATGCTGAAGATCTACCGGAAGAGTTTGACCCGGGTGCTGCGACATCAGTTCCTGACCCTGATGGTCACGATTGCTACCGCGGGGTTGACAGTTTATCTGTACACGGTCGTTCCCTCGGGATTTTTCCCCCAGCAGGATACCGGGCGCTTAACTGGTTCGGTACAGGCTGACCAGGACATCTCCTTCGCAGCGATGAAGGAAAAGATGCAGCAATTTGTAGCTATCGTAATGAAAGATCCGAATGTGCAAACCATCGTTGGATTTGCCGGAGGCAACACGGCCAAGAACTCCGGGCGCATGTTCATTACTCTGAAACCCAAGGGGAAGGATCGTCAAATAACCGCCGACCAGGTCATCGGAGAAATGCGGCGCAAGCTGGCGGCGGTGCCAGGCGCGACACTTTTCATGCAATCGGCCCAGGACCTCTCGACCGGGGCACGCCAGAGCCAGGCACAATATCAATACACTCTGCAAGGCGAAGATCTGAATGAATTGAATTCCTGGGCGCCGCGCGTGCTGCAAAAGCTGAAATCGCTGAAAGAGCTGCGCGACGTCAATACCGATCAGCAGAACCGCGGGCTCGACGCCCAGGTGATCATTGACCGCGACACCGCATCGCGGTTGGGGGTTTCTCCGCAGGACATCGACAATGCGCTTTACGATGCGTTCGGCCAGCGCCAAGTCTCAACCATTTACCGGCAACTGAACCAGTACCACGTAGTGATGGAAGTTGCTCCGCAATATCAGACGAGTCCAGAAGCTCTACAAGCGGTTTACGTTCGATCGGCCAATGGCCCGATGATTCCGCTGTCTGCCATTGCACATTTTGGTCCGGCGAACGTTGCTCTAGCGGTTAACCACCAGGGCCAATTCCCCGCAGCTACAATTTCGTTCAATCTAGCGCCCAATGTCTCGCTGGGAGACGCCACCAAGGCGATCAACGCCGCCCAGAATCAAATCGGACTCCCCGCCACCATTCATCCCAGCTTTCAGGGGAATGCGGCTCAGTATCAGGAGGCTCTTGCTAACCAACCGGTCCTGATCCTCACCGCGTTGCTCACGGTTTATATCGTGCTCGGGATCCTGTACGAGAGCCTCATTCATCCCATCACCATTTTGTCGACCTTGCCCTCCGCGGGTTTGGGCGCCCTTCTGGCGCTGCTGATCACGGGCAATGAGCTGAACGTGATGGGCATGATCGGAATTATTCTGCTGATTGGGATCGTAAAGAAAAACGCGATCATGATGATTGACTTTGCCCTCGACGCCGAGCGCCGCGAAGGCAAGTCGCCGCAAGACGCGATCTTTGAGGCTTGCATGCTGCGCTTCCGTCCCATCATGATGACGACGATGGCGGCGCTGCTGGGCGGACTGCCTCTGGCCCTGGGAACGGGGACGGGATCGGAGTTGCGCCAACCGTTGGGCATCACCATCTGCGGCGGACTCATTCTAAGCCAGGCGCTTACTTTGTTTACCACCCCTGTGGTCTATCTCTACATGGACAGATTCAAGCGCTGGTTGCGCCGACTGCTACGCCAACTGTTCGGCGGACAGGTTTCGCCAGCCGCCAGCCACGCCGACTGAGCACTGCAACCAGCCAATCGACCCGCCACCAAACTGGGTCGTTCGACCAGATTTCATCAGGTTTTCATTCCAAAACGGCTTCTTCGACATTACTTCGGTGACTTGCAGAGTGGTTACATAGGGTTAGGCTTTACTGAGTCGAGTTCCGGCTCGGATTCGGATTGGACCGGGAGTTTGTTTATGAAGTCAATTCAACTGGTTGTTCTAACTGCCACCCTATTCGCGCTGTCCGTAGCAGGGTTTGGGCAGGGTTATCAGGTCATTACCGTTGCCAACGGAGGCACGATCACCGGCACCGTCAAATGGTCTGGCCCAATGCCGCATCTGGCTAGCATGACGATTTTTAAGGACCAACAGATTTGCGATCCGGATTCGGCCAAGACCCGCGACCTGGAGCGCCTGGTGGTGGGATCGCAGGGCGGGGTCGCCAACACGGTTGTGTTTTTAAAAAATATTTCCAGCGGCAAGCCAATGGAGCTTCCGGAGGCGCGTCGTTTTCTCGACCAGAAACATTGCCGCTATGAACCCCATGTGCTGCTGGTTCCGGCCGCTGGCACACTGCAGATGAAGAGCTCTGACGCCGTGCTGCATACCATCCATATGGACGGCGCAGCTAGTTACAACCTGCCTTTTCCGTTCCCGGACAAAGTGATTTCCCGCGACATGCCCACAGTTGGCCTGGTGAACCTGAAGTGCAACGGCGGACACACGTGGATGAATGCTGAATTGCTGGTAGTGCCGCATCCCTACTACGCCGTAACCGACGAGACGGGTAAATTCACGCTTTCCGATGTACCGCCGGGGAAATACCAGATCGTCGCCTGGCATGAAGGCTGGAACGTCGTCCGCCAGGAAGGCTCGTTCGATGTGCTCACCGAGAAGCGGGTCTCGCGCCCAATCTTCGGTGAACCCCGAATATGGGAGAAAACTGTGGACGTGACGCCGAACAACGCTTTAGCGGTTAATTTCGTAATCGCAGAGAAGTAGCCTGCCGTCAGAGTGCGGGCCTCCGGGAGTCTGCTACAGACTTCCTGATAAGCCGCAGTGTCTCAACACGTTATCAACTCCCCCAAACCCTTTACCGTCACCTGTGCAAAGACCTCCGTAACATGCGGAGTAATGCCTTTCGGCTTACGCTAAAACCAAGCTTCAATCTGGGGAGTGGCCTATTTCGACTACCGGCACAAGCAAGGCAACCACGCAGGCGTCTGCCCGTCCCTTTGTCCACAGCCTGAACATCCTGGTCAAACAGGTGCGGCTGTACGGATTCGATCATCAGCGGACGCGGGCGCAGTTTGAAGTCGCGTGGCAGGAGATGCAGCAAGCGATTCCCAAGCGAAAAGGAATTGTCGTGCTTGGGGTCTCCGAGGACCAGTTGTTGGTGGACGGCGTCGCGATAGAAACGGGTCATGCCGAGCGGGGCTTCACGCAACTTCTGAACGCGGCCGGATTGAGCAGTATTCAGTTCTCGAATTTGATCTCGGTCGAGGAATTCGAAAATCTGGTACACGCATTTGCCTTCAGCGGGTCGAAGGCGGAAGACTTTGCCAGCCGGATCAAAGCTGCTTTTCCGGACAATGAAGGCAGCGTCCGCATCAACGAAGTAAAATTCATTGCGTCCGACAACGCCGGAGTCAGCGCGGCCGCACAAATCGCATCCCAGTCTCTGAGTCCTGAGTTCAAAGAGTGGCTGAATGATCCCAGCAAGCTGGCACAGCTCATTGCCGCTGCCGAGGGCGCGCTGGCTCCCGAGCCGCCTGCGAACGATGCCCAGATGCTGTTGGAGATGCCCGAGCCGGAAGCCATCAGCCAGGCCGAGGAAACCCCATTCCCGCTGAACGAGAAAGAGACCATCAACGCCTTGCGGCTGCTGACCCGCTTCGGTGAACTGGGGGCGCAACCCGCCGCCAAACCTGAGCTCATCGGACTGGAGCTGCACCACTCGGAAGAAAACATCCGTAACACGGTGCTGAAGATGCTTGACGAGCTCTCGGCTTATGGCAAGGACCACAAGATCGAGAAGCCGATTCTGATGCGCGCCGCCGAGCAGATGGCCATACGCTACGCCCTGGAACAATTCCAGAATGGCGAGCTGAAGGTGAGCGCAGTCCGCCAGCTGCTGGAAGAAATGAGCCGGCAGACAGAAAATTTGCGAAAGATTCTCGCGCTGCAAGAAGACAGGATCAGCAAGGCTGGCGTCGTCGCCGAGTCCCACGCCGACCTGCTGGACCGGATGTTCTGGGACGAATTGCCGGAGACCAGCAAGAAAACGACCTTGCTCTCCGAGGACGCCGCCTGCGTGCCGGCCCGCAATGTTCGCCAATACGTAGAAGTGCTGCTGCATCGCCGCGACCGCGAAACCGCCTCGGAGGTGCTGCAGGGCTACTACCGGCAGGTGCTTTCCAAGGATCCGGACTACCGCGTCAAGGTGGCAAGCGGGCTTACCCACCTCGCGGACTTGCTCTCGTCAGTGGGCGGAAACCTGCTATGCGAAACCACGCAAATGCTGGGCGAGGCTCTGGCCAAAGAATCCGACCCGGAGATTGAGGCTCTGCTCGGTGCCGCCTTTGTGCGCATCGGATCGGAAGCCAACAAGCGAAAACAATATCGTGCCGTGGCTCAGGCCTGCGAGTCCATGGAGTATCTGGCCAGCCGCCGCCCGGCGCTCGAGAAAGAGTTGCGTTTGCGCATTGGGGTCGGAGGCCGCTTACCGGAGTTCATTGAAGACGCGTTACGCGAGCCGCGAGTGCCGGCGGAGCTGATTGGAGTGCTGCGCCGGAACGCGGAAGCCGCGGCGGAGCATTTGGCGGAGCGTTTTTTCCGCTCCATGCGCCGCGAGGAATGCGACCGCATTGTTGATGTGGTGCAGGAGCTCGGCCAGTCCGCCAACCATTGGCTGCGCGAAATGCTCAAAACCGGACCCCAGCGGCAAGCGGTTTCTTCGGTCGGACTTCTCAGCCGCCTCGATGTTCCCGGTCTGCTTGAGCTGCTTCCTCAGCGGCTGCCGGAGTGGAGCCGCTTTTATCACGACGTGATCGTGCGCCAGATTGCCTACGGCGCGGCCCCGGACCGCGGCCGCACCCTGCTTGAGATTCTCGAGATTCTCGATCCCGCAGTGGTGCCACAAGCACTGGATGAGATTGGAATGAGCGGCGACCGTACCGCGGCCCCTCCGCTCATCGTAATGGCAGCCGCCGGCGAAACCGAGGGACGCTCCGGCCTGCTTCAGTTAAAGGCAATCGAGGCCCTGGGAAGATTGCGCGAGCCCGATGCGGTGCCGGTGCTACAGAATCTTTTCGAGTCGAAGAAAATGTTCAAGTGGCAGCACCATCGCGAACTGCGCATCGCAGCGGCTCAGGCGCTGGCTAAGATTGATCCGAGATACGCCACAAAGATTATGGCCGAAAGCGGACTGGAGCCGGGAGAACTGGCGATTGGCCCGTTGGATTCCGCGCCCGCGTGTCCATGGGTGCGGCAACGGCGCTATGAACGAATTGTGCTGCGGAAGGCCGTCCCCGCCACTATCAGCAGTTCGTGGGGAAAATCCATGCTCTCGGTCCGCGAATTGAGCCTGGGCGGCGGCATGGGGACAAAAGACGATACCCTGCGCATTGGGTCAGATGCGGACCTCGATATTCAAGTGGGTATGCGGCATATACGCGCCCAAGTGCTGCTGCGCCGCGCCCGAGTGAACGAAGTCGGCTTCGAGTTCGTGAATACCGACCTCGAAAGCCGCCACCGCTTGCGTGGTCTCCTGATGGACTCGCTAGAGCATGCACCTGAAGGCCGGACCAGCGCGTGGAAGAACGACCGCAGGTCGTAGATCTTCCTCTTTTTCCAATTGATGAGGGTTACAAGCTGGGCCAAGAAATAAGGCCTCCGCCCATTCTGAGCAGAGGCCTGGCTTCTTTCCACGAAACAAACTACTTCATTTTTACGAAGATAACTAGCAGGGTGTAGATCGCCAGCGACTCAATAAACGCCAGGCCAATAATCAAAGCAACCTGGATAGCAGCCTTTGCTGAGGGATTTCTAGCAATCCCTTCCGTGGCTGCAGCGGCCGCGCGGCCTTGACCCAGTCCGCAACCGGCAGCCGCAATGGCCATCGCGATTCCGGTCAAGCCAGCGACCCAATTTGTGCCAGCAGCTTCGCCGCCTTGCGCGAATGCAGGAACAGCAAAACTCAGAGCTGACAGCGTCATAAACACTTTGCTTAAAGTACGCATCTGTTTCTTCCTCCTATGAAATCCCGCCAGTGGGTGGTTGACGTTACCGTGCAAACGCCCTCACGCTGAACGGGTAAAAACAAGTTTCAAAGTTTCAAGGTTTCATCATCCCAACAAGTTCTGGCCGCATTTGAAAGCTGCGAAACCTTGAAACTTTGAAAACCTTACTTAGTGCTCTTCTGCTACCGCACCGGCCAAATACACCGTGGTCAGCAGAACAAAGACGTAGGTTTGAACGAACGCAACAAAAATATGAAGCCCAATGAAAGCCACCGGAATACCGATCGGAATAAGGGAGAGAAAAACCAGGATCACCATATCGCCGGCAAACATATTCCCGTAGAGACGCACGGTGAGCGAGACCACGCGCGCCAAGTGACTAATCGGTTCAATCAGCAGCATCAGAATCGAGATCGGAATGCGCATGAAGATCGACATGCTGGGATCTTGATGCCCCAAAAACTGCTTCAGATATCCCACGCCGTGCACCCGGAATCCATGCCAGTGGTAGTACAAGAAGGCACAAAGTGCGCAACCCAACGGCACCACCGGGACGCCGGTTGGAGACTCCAGTCCCGGAACTAATCCAAGCAGATTGCCAATCAAAATGAACAGGCCAAGCGTGACCAGGAACGGGGTAAATCCCTGGCTGTGATGTCCGATAACATCTGCGCTTTGGTCTCCGACAAATCCCTCAATGCCTTCAAACACATGCTGCAGGGCACCAGGTCTCTCCACCGAGAGCTGGCTGCGTACCAGTACGAACGCCAGCATGAGGAAGCCGACCACCAGAACTTCCATGGCGACCGGGTTCGTAATAGGCGCCTGCGGATACTTCGGTTCAATATGTAGCGAACGCAGCAGCGCGGTGACCGGGCCGGCAAACTCGCCATTCAGGATTTTGGTAAAGAGGAGTTGTTCAGGCATTGAAATTCATTGGCCGCTGGTCACTGCTCTGTACGTCTCGTAGGCCCCTTCGCAAAGCAACGCGGCCACGGTTACCAGCAAGCCTGCAAAGAAACCGTACAGGCTCTCGCGCGAAACAGTAAGTATAACAAACCCGACTACTGCCATCAAAAAGTAGCGCAGCAAGAAACGGAGCACGATGCCGCGGCTGGATACTGGAGTTCCCGATTGTGCGGCAAGGTCTGCAATTCCCTCTACGACTGTCTTGAGCCAGTGAAAATTCACGTACCCGATAGCGCCTCCGAGCAATACCCCAAGACTGATGCGCCATCCGAAATAAACCTGCGCCGTCACCAAAGCAGCGATGCCGATCACAATCATGATGCTTTGCACTCGTCCGATTATCTGGGCGTAGAAGTCATCAGCGGGCGAGGGAGTTTCTGAAGTCATTTATTGGAGCTGGCGGTACGGATCAGTTCGACAAATCCGGCGATGACGCCCAGAATCAGCCCGACAATATATAGCCAGCTGGTATGCAGCCAGCGATCGAACCCCACGCCGATCAACCATCCAATCAAAGTTGCGGCGGGAAAGACGATGGCCAGTTGAGCGTAGTTGGCCATCTGCACAAAGGCGTTCTTCTTGTCCTGATGGTTTTCCTGATTTGCTTTCTGATCTTGCTGATTGTCTGGAGGCATAGATTCAAGCCGCACCCTCTCCGCTACAACCGCAGGAAGCACTCATTTCTTCGCCTGGTAGGTCTCAATCAATTCGCGAATGCGGAGCGCGTCGCGCTTGCTGTGGCCGTGGCTGGTGATAGGGTCGGCGCCTCCGGTGGAATCAATGCTGATCTCCGACCAAATGATCCCAGTCTGGATCTGGACCGAAGATACTTGTGAAATCGCGATACTTTCTTCGGTTTTGCCGAATAGGCGTGGCTTCACCCGGCTCACGTGCAACGGGCTGACGACAATGCGGGTCGGAAAGATTCGGTTTCCGCGGGTCCAACGGCTAGCGGCGAACGTTTCACTCGGGACTGTGAGTTGAGGTTGGGGGGCGCTCATGGTGGAGATACTCCACGATCAGAATGATACATTGAATACCGCGACGCAAGCATTTACCGCCGAGAACGCAGAGAATCTTGGCATCAGATTTCTCGGCGGCCTCGGCGTACTCGGCGGTGCAGAGTTCGAGTGTTTATAATCGCAGCTTACTTCCGCGCGCAAAGGCCCACTCTTGGCACTGGACGAAAATATCTACAAAATGCGACTGGAGAAACTCAAGCAGATTGAGGCTCTCGGCCAGCAGGCGTATCCGGCTAAATACGATTTTACGCACACCCTGCCGCAGATTCTCGCCGAATATCCTGACAAGACAGGCGAGCAACTCGAAGCCGCGCGGGTGCACGTGCGCGTCGCCGGACGAATCATGGCCATTCGCCTTATGGGCAAGGCTGGGTTCGCGCATCTGCAGCAGGACGGCCAGCGTCTGCAGATTTACGTGAAGAAAGACGCCGTCGGCGAAAAGGGATTTGAACTTTACAAGCTGCTCGACCTGGGCGACCACATCGGCGCCAGCGGATATCTTTTCCGCACCCGCACGGGAGAACTGTCCGTCCACGTCGAGCAAATCACGTTCCTATCCAAAGACCTTCTGCCGCTACCCGAGAAGTGGCACGGATTGACCGATGTCGAACTGCGCTACCGCCAGCGCTACCTGGATCTGACGATGAATCCGGAAGTGCGCGAAGTTTTCCTCAAGCGCGGCCGGCTGGTGCAGTCCATGCGCAAGTTTCTCAACGAACATGGATTCCTCGAAGTCGAAACTCCCATGATGCAGCCGATAGCCGGCGGCGCGGTCGCCAAGCCGTTCATCACCCACCACAATACGCTCGACATGGATTTGTATCTGCGCATCGCGCCGGAACTTTATCTGAAGCGTCTGGTCGTCGGCGGATTCGATCGGGTGTATGAAATCAATCGCAACTTTCGCAACGAGGGCATTTCGACCCGGCACAATCCGGAATTCACCATGCTCGAGTTTTATCAGGCTTACACGAATTACCGCGGGGTGATGGACCTGACCCAGGAGCTGATTATCCAGGCGGCAAAGGATGTGACTGGCGGAACAAAAACGAAATGGGGCGAAACCGAAATTAACTGGGCGGCCGTGAACTGGCGCCGCATGA
>Ga0066789_10000536_pt1 | contig 15386 bp, 16 predicted proteins | sample OrgsoiDNA2013049_FD_70960 | JGI IMG/M metagenome (GOLD analysis project Ga0066789, IMG submission 70960) | Permafrost soil microbial communities from the Arctic, to analyse light accelerated degradation of dissolved organic matter (DOM) -... | ecosystem: Environmental > Terrestrial > Soil >...
GCCCTGTACGGCGAGACCGGCGCGTCCCGCCCGGCTGCAGATGCTCGGCTCATCGGCCGCGCGCAATCCACGACCAAGTTGCAGGACGGCGTGCAGCCCGGCTGCGATGCCGGTGACCGCGACATCGGGTGCGCGGTCAGCAAGGACAGACACCACAACGCGCCCCTGCGCTGGCGATAGCGAAGTCGTGACCGGCGCACGTGCTTGTCGTAACCGCCCGATCGGATGAACTCGTCGAGCGTGATTTGCTCGAAGATGCCGGTGTAGCGGTAACTGATCCGCCTTGCCTCGAGCACGCCCTCAAGAGCATGAGCAGGGACGACGAGCCAGGCCAGGCTGAGCCCGGGCGCCAGACTCTTGCTCTCCGTGCCGATGTACGCGACGCGGTCAGGTGCCAGACCCTGCAGCGCGCCGACCGGGCGTGAAGGAGTTTCCCGACGCCGAGCTCGCTTCGTTGATCGGCCCGATCCTGACGATCAATGCGTGGAACAGGATCGGCGTGACCACCCGGCTGGAGCCGGGAACCTGACACTGGGACCCCCACATTCGGGCCCCCCACATTCGGGCCCCCCACATTCGGGCCCCCCACATTCGGGCCCCCACATTCGGGCCCCACAGACCCTGGCTGCCGGGACCTTCGGCACTCCGTGTCGGCCGGCGCCGACGCCCAGCATGGTGGGTATGGCTCGCGAACCGCACGACATGGAACTCCTCACGCACTCGGAGTGTTTCGCGCTGCTCGCGACCGTCCCGGTCGGGCGCGTCGTCTATTCCGATCGCGCGATGCCGATCATCGTGCCGGTGAACTTCTCGCTCGTCGGTTGGGATGTCATCGTCAGAACGGGTCGCCGATCGCGGCTGGCCATGCACGCGCCCGGCAATGTGGTGGCGTTCGAGGTCGACGACATCGACATGGCGTCCCGCTCAGGCTGGAGCGTCGTGTTGACCGGGGTCATTCGGCTCGTCAGAGATCCCGACGAGCTCGGTCAGCTCGACGACCTCAGCCTGCCCGCGTGGGGCGCGACCGACTTCGACAGCTACCTGTCGCTGCGCCCCGACGTTGTCTCCGGTCGCCGGATCGCTGCCATCAGTCGTCCAGAGGTACTCGCCAGGTAATCTCGGTTCCGCCTTCGGGAGCAGCCTCCGCGTTGAATTCCCCGCTGAGTTCAGTTGCCCGTTGCTCGAGATTCGCCAGCCCGCTACGACGCGTATCTGCGACGAGACCGACGCCGTCGTCGGTGACCGTTGCTGTCACATGGGTCTCGTCGACGGACACGACGACGTCGACGTGTGCTGCATTGGCGTGTCTGGCCGCGTTCGACAACGCCTCCCGGATCACGGCAAGCAGGTTCTCGGCGATCGGCGCGGAGACTCTGGTGTCGACCAGCCCCTCGAGGCGCAGTCCTGGTGAGAAATCCAACGCTCCTGCATATTCGTCGATGAGCGCGGCAATGCGCGCGCGCAAGCTGCGCATAGCCAACCTGTCGTCGCGTTGCAGTGCATAGATGGTCGACCTGATCTCTTTGATCGTCTTGTCGAGGTCGTCCACCGCGTTCTGTACGTAGCCACCTGCCTCGGGCGTGGTCATGTATCGCATCGAGCTCTCAAGCTGCATGCCGGTCGCGAAGAGGCGTTGAATCACGAGGTCGTGCAGATCGCGCGCAATGCGGTCGCGGTCGCGAAACAGGCTCAGCTGCTCGGTCTCGCGCCGCTGCCGGGCGAGCTCGAGCGCAAGCGACGCCTGCGCCGCGAATCCCTCGAGCATGGGCTGGTCGGTAGGCCGGAAAGCGGCCGCGCCCTCGCGCTTGGCAACGTAGAGCACGCCTCGCGTATGTTCGGCGGCCCGCAGCGGCACGAATATCGCCGGGCCGAGTTCTCCCCCGAGCTGGTGCGCGGCGGCCGCACGTTCGTCGGTGAGGAGGTCGGGTACCGAAACGGCCTCGCCGGTTCGAAAGACCAGCCCGACGAGTGACTCATCGAGAGCTACTCGTTGCCCGATGATGGCCTGCGCGAAATCGCCATGCGCCACCTCGATCGCGAGGGTTTCTCCGATCGGCAGCGCGATCGCGGAGATGTCGGCGCCGGCAAGTTCGCGCGCGCGCTCGGCCACCAACTGAAGCACTTCGTCGGGTTCGGTTCCCGACAAGAGACTGGTCGTCACCTCCGCGGATGCGGCATGCCAGCGCTGCCGGCGCTGGGCTTCGTCGAACAGTCGGGCGTTTGCGATTGCGACGCCGGCGGCCGCGGCCAGTGCTTGCACGACGCTCTCGTCGTCCTCGTCGAAGTTTGCGCCGCCGGCCTTGTTCGTCAAATAGAGGTTGCCGAACACCTCGTCACGAATGCGGATCGGCACGCCGAGGAACGTGCCCATCGGCGGATGGTGTGCCGGGAATCCGTAGGACGCCGGGTGGTCGGCGAGATTGTGCAGACGCAACGGCTCCGGATGTTTGATCAGCACGCCCAGGATGCCGTGACCGCGGGGGAAGGGCCCGATCGCCTTGATGGTGTCGTCGTCTATGCCGACGGTCACGAACTGCGACAACACCTCGCCATCACGGATCACGCCGAGCGCCCCGTAGCGCGCCTCGACGAGGTGGGCGCCGGCGTCGACGATCCGTTGAAGCACCGTTGGCAAGTCGAGGTCGGAACCCACGGCGAGCACCGCATCGAGAAGTCTGTTCAGGCGGTCCCGGGTGGCGACGACAGCTTCCATGCGTCCTTGCAGTTCGGCGAGCAAGTCGTCGAGATGGAGCGGATTGCTCTGCGTAGGGCCAGCTTGCGTCGCGGGTTCGTGCAGTTCGGTCACGCGTACATGGTGCCCTAGCGCTGTCCAGGTGGCGAGCGCGGACGGCGATCGCGGCAGCGTCGACCACGCGTGGGATACCCGCGAGCGCTCGGGTTAGGTTGATCGCCATGACCGAGAGCACGCAGACCTTCGAGGCATTCGCGGCGGCCACCGTCGAAGACCTTCTACTGCGACAGCCAGTCTTGGCGAGTTCGCTCGGCGACCACCGATACGACGACCGACTCGACGATCTGCGGCCCGACGCGCTCGCCGACGAACGGCGCGCACTGGCTGGTCGCCTCGCCGAGTTGCGCGCCTTCGACGACCTCGAGTTGCCGGTCGCGCACCGGGTCGATGCCGAGGTGCTCGACGTGCGGCTTCGCGAGCGCTTGCTCGAGATTGCCGACGACGGCGAGCACACCTGGAACCCGTTGGTCGCCAACCCCGGGTCGGCGTTGTACCTGTTGATCGCCCGAGATTTCGCACCACTTGATGAGCGATTGCACAACGCCGGTGGGCGGCTGAAGCAGATTCCCGAACAGCTCGAGGCCGCCCGGTCGGCTTTGCAGCGGATGCCGCGGGTGCACGTAGAAACGGCGATCGGCCAATTCGGTGGCACCCTCGGCCTGCTCGATGACATCGGTCGCGAGCTCGACGGCGTCCGGCCTGAAATTCGGACGTCGGTCGCACCCGCAGTCGACGCCGCGCGCGAGGCATTGACGACGCACGTCGGGTGGCTGCAGCAGCAACTTGATTCGGCGGACGCCGACCCGCGACTGGGCCGCGAACGGTTCGCGCGCAAGCTCGCGCTCGTGCTCGATGTCGAGATGTCACCGGAGCAGGTGCTGCAGGCTGCAACCGATGAATTGGCTCGCGTCGAGGAGCAGCTCGCTGAGGTCGCGGCTCAACTTGGTGGCACACCCAAGGAGGTGCTCGACCGGCTCGCGGCCGACGCACCAGACAATGACACCGTCCTCGCGATCGCGAATGAAGCACTTGCCGAAGCCACCGCGTTCGTGCGCGAACACGACCTCATCACGATGTACGACGATCCGGTCGAGGTCATCGTGATGCCGGAGATACATCGCGGCGTCGCCATCGCGTACTGCGACCCGCCTGGTCCACTCGACCCACCGAGCACGACGACGTTCTTTGCGATTTCACCGACACCTACCGACTGGCCGGCCGAGCGGGTGGCTTCGTTCTACCGCGAATACAACGCGCACGCCCTGCGCAACCTGGTAATCCACGAAGCCATGCCCGGCCACGTTCTGCAGCTCGCACATAGTCGCCGAGGTGAGGTCGCGACGAAGGTACGGCAGACGTTCTGGAGTGGCCCGTTCGTCGAAGGTTGGGCGGTGTACGCCGAGCAGCGCATGGTTCACCACGGCTTCGGCGGCCCGCAGGTGCACATGCAACAACTCAAGATGCGGCTGCGCTCGGGCATCAACGCGCTGCTCGATGTGCGGGTGCACTGCGACGGCCTCAGCGAAGCCGACGCGATGGCCCTGATGACCGGGCGCGGCTACCAGGAAGAGGGCGAGGCGGCCGGCAAGTGGCGACGCGCGCTACTCACCAGCACCCAGTTGTCAACCTACTTCGTCGGGGAAACTCAGGTCACCGACATCGTCGGGCGGGTCCGCACCACGAACCCCGGGTGGTCGGAGCGGCAGGTGCATGACGCGGTCTTGAGTCACGGCAACCCCCCGGCGCGGCACCTCCCGTCGCTCTTGAGAGTCTGAAAGGCGCGGAATCATTGTGCGTGCAACCATGTTGGGTACAAGCGTCGAACAGCGCCGCACGAAGGAGTAGCTGATGCCCGCAGTCACTGTTGAGAATCCGTTGGCGTTGCCGCGCGTTCCGTTGACGGATCCGGCCATCGACCGCGACCGTCCCGTGCTCTCGGTCACCACCGCGCCGTCCGGCCTCGAGGGCGAAGGATTCCCGGTGCGCCGCGCGTTCGCGGGTGTCGACCTGCGCGCTCTCGACCCGTTCATCCACATGGACCAGATGGGCGAAGTCGAGTACGCGCCAGGGGAGCCCAAGGGCACACCCTGGCATCCGCATCGCGGCTTCGAGACCGTCACCTACATGATCGACGGGCTGTTCGAGCACCATGACTCCAACGGCGGCGGCGGCCTCATCACCGACGGCGACACCCAATGGATGACGGCCGGCGCCGGCATCTTGCACATCGAGACCCCACCGGAATACCTCGTCGCGAGTGGCGGGCTCTTCCACGGCTTCCAGCTCTGGGTCAACTTGCCGCAAGCGATGAAGTTCGCCGCGCCGCGCTACCAAGACATCAGGGCGAGCGAAGTGTCGCTCATCGCTTCGCCGGACGGCGGGGTGTTGCTGCGCGTTATCGCCGGCAAGGTCGCCGGCCACCCAGGGCCTGGGATCACGCACACACCGATCGCACTCGTGCACGCGACGCTGTCACCGGGCGCATCACTCACGCTGCCCTGGCAACCGGAATACAACGCGCTCGTCTACACCCTGGCAGGGCGCGGTTCGGTGGGTGTTGGCCGGCGTCCGATCTCGATCGGACAGCTCGCGGTCTTCGGTGACGGCGACACGATCACGATCGCGGCCGACCAGACGCAAGAGACGCGCAGCCCGACGATGGACGTGCTGATCCTCGGTGGCCAGCCGATTCGCGAGCCGGTGGCGATGTACGGACCGTTCGTCATGAACACCAAGGCTGAGGTCATGCAGGCGTTCGAGGATTACCAGGCGGGTCGGCTCGGCACCATTCCGGTTGCGCATGCGGGTGTTGAGGGCTCGACACCTGACTCCTGAGGCCGCAGCGGCAACCGCGGGCAGTCATGCATGTCGGCTGTTGTGCCTTGATGCAACTGGATCCGTAGCGATTCTGTAACCATCCGATGAAATCAGCGCAGCGACCTCGCGGTGACGACTGATTCCGCGCTATCGTGCGGCCGTGCCCTAGGGCGGCGTCCGGCACGAAGCTGAGGCGGGTGATGGTGGTCAACGCGGCATTGGACGACGCCGGCCGGGTCTCGACGTCCGCCGGTGTCGCGATTCGGCTGCGAGGGCTGCGCAAGGAATTCGGCTCGGTGGTCGCCGTCGACGGAGTCGACCTCGATGTGCTCGACGGTGAGTTCCTCACCCTCCTCGGACCCTCCGGTTCGGGGAAGACGACGGTGCTGCGCATGATCGCCGGTTTCGAACTGCCGTCGGCAGGTCGCATCGAGCTCGGCGGGGTCGACGTTACGAACCGGCCGCCCTTTGACCGCGACGTCAACACCGTCTTCCAGGACTACGCGCTGTTTCCGCACATGTCGGTGCACGACAACGTCGAGTACGGCCTCCGGGTGCGCAGGGTGGAGCGCGTGGAGCGTCGTCGTCGGGTCGCAGAAGCGCTCGAACGCGTGCGGCTCGACGGATACGGCGACCGTCGGCCCAGTGAGTTGTCGGGTGGCCAGCGGCAGCGGGTCGCACTCGCGCGGGCGCTGGTGAACAGGCCCAAAGTGTTGTTGCTCGACGAGCCTCTCGGTGCGCTCGACTTGAAGTTGCGTGAACAGATGCAGGTCGAGCTCAAGAGCATTCAGCGCGACGTAGGCATCACGTTTGTGTTCGTCACTCACGATCAGCAGGAAGCACTGACGATGTCGGATCGGATCGCAGTGTTCCACGCCGGTCAGATTGAGCAGATTGGCTCGCCAGCGCAGGTCTACGAACGGCCGCAAACGGAGTTCGTCGCCGGCTTCGTCGGAACCTCGAATCTGTTGGCCGGCGACGCGGCTCGCACGGTGCTGGGCCGTGACGGCACCTGGAGCATCCGGCCGGAGAAGATCAGCTTGGCCGAGCTTGGGCACGCTCAAACCGTCGGCGTCCGCTCGGCGCCCGGCGTTGTGCGCGAAGTGGTCTACGTCGGCGACGTCACGCGGTTTGTCGTTGACCTCGACGCCGGGGGACAACTCGTCGCGCTGCAGCAAAACCTCAACACCTCGTCGTCCGATGTCGTGGCGTTTCGCGGGAAGCGCGTGGAGTTGTCGTGGCGCGCGGTGCACGAATTCGAAGTCGGCAGTGCGGTTGTGCCGACGTCTGATCCCTTGGCGGCTTCACGGGAGCCGCTCGCGGCGGAACTGCAGGGCACCCCGGGCACCCCGCCCGCGGGTGGCGCATGAAATACGGAGGAGTACCCATGCGGCACACCAAGCTCGTGAGTCTGACCGCGATTGCCGCCAGTGCACTGTTGGTTGTGAGTGCCTGCAGCTCATCGAAATCGGCAGGGCCGGCGGCGAGTGGGTCGCGGGCCGCACCGCCAAAGCTTGCGGCGGCGACGGCCGTGGGCAAGGGCGAAGGTGCGCTCAACATCATCGTCTGGGCCGGCTATGCCGAAGACGGAACGAACGACAAGACCGTCGACTGGGTGCACCCCTTCGAGCAGCAGACGAGTTGCAAGGTGAACGCCAAGGTGGGCAACACCTCCGACGAGATGGTCACGTTGATGAAGACCGGTCAGTACGACGGCGTCTCGGCCTCCGGCGATGCAACGCTGAGGTTGATCTACGGCGGCGACGTCGCACCGGTCAACACGTCGCTGGTGGCGAACTACGCCACGGTCTCGCCGTTCCTCAAGGATCAGCCATGGAACTCCGTCAACGGACAGATGTACGGGATCCCGCATGGTTGGGGGGCCAACGTGCTGATGTGGAACCCCAAGGTGGTCACCACGCCGCCGACCTCGTGGAGCGCGGTATTCGACGCGAACTCGCCATACAAGGGGAAAATCACCGCCTATGACTCGCCGATTTACATCGCCGATGCCGCGTTGTACCTCGAGAAGACCAAGCCCGAACTGAAAATCACCAACCCCTACGCGCTCGATACGAAGCAGTTCGATGCCGCGACCGCTCTGTTGAAGACGATGCGGGCGAACTGGAGCCGGCCCTGGGCGGCATACACCGACGAAGTGCAAGATTTCGAAAGCGGCGCTACCACGATTGGTACTGCGTGGCAGATCAACGCGAACCTCATCAACGGCGACAAGAAGGTCACCGTCGACTCGACCGTGCCGGCCGAAGGTGCGACTGGGTGGTCTGACACATGGATGATCTCGTCGAAGGCCGCGCATCCGAACTGCATGTACGAATGGATGAACTGGATCACCTCACCGGAGACCAACGCGGCGGTCGCTCAATGGTTTGGTGAGGCGCCGGCGCAGACGAAGGCATGCACGATCGCGGCGGCCGGTTTCTGCGACCAGTTCCACGCACTCGACGCGGCCTATGCAGCGAAGATCTCCTACTGGACGACGCCGACCACGCAGTGCCTCGACGGCCGAGGCAACATTTGTGTCGACTACTCGAAGTGGACCCAAGCTTGGACGGCGATTAAGGGGTGACGGCTTCAGCCGCCCCGCCCGCGACGACGGCAGGAACGCCGACACCCCACCGGGTGTCGGCGTTCCTGTACCGGCACGACCGACTCCGGCTCTTCGGGTTGCTGACTCCGCCGGTGCTCTGGTTACTCGTGCTCTACATCGGCTCATTGGGAGTCATGCTCGTCAGTTCGCTCTGGAGCACCAACGACTTCACCGGCGCGCTGGTCAAAAAGGCGTCACTCGCCAACTACCACACGCTGTTCTCGCAGAGCGTCTATCGAACCGTGGCGTTGCGTACCGTCGGTATTGCGATCGCGGTCACCGTCATTGACCTGTCCCTCGCGCTCCCGCTCGCGTTTTTCATTTCCAAGGTCGTGCGGCGCCAGCGGTGGAAGTACGCGCTCCTCATCATGGTGACGATGCCGTTATGGGCGTCCTATCTCGTGAAGGGTTACGCGTGGCGCATCATGTTCGACCGAGGCGGCGTAATCGATTGGATGTTGCGCCCGTTCGGCGCCAGCGGTCCTGGACTCGGTCTCACCGCCACCATCGTTGCGCTTGCCTACCTGTGGCTGCCCTACATGGTCTTGCCCGTCTACGCCGGCCTCGAGCGGGTTCCTGAGTCGTTGCTTGAAGCGTCGGCAGATCTTGGCGCCTCGTCGGCTCGCACACTGCGATCGGTGGTGCTCCCGCTGCTCATCCCGTCCGTCGTCGCCGGCTCGATCTTCACCTTTTCGCTGACTCTCGGCGACTACATCATGGTGAAGATCGTCGGCGGCACCACCCAAATGTTTGCCAACATCGTCTACGACAACGTCGGAGTCGCTGGCAACTTGCCGTTCGCGGCCGCAGCTGCGGTTTTCCCGATCGTCGTTGTCCTTGGCTACCTCGTCGCTGTGCGCCGGACCGGCGCTCTCGAAAACATCTAGCCGATGACGCTCACCCGTCGTACTCGTCTGCTGATCGGCCTTGGCGCCAGTGTCGCGTTAGCGTTCATCTACGTTCCGCTGATTGTTGTCCTCGTCAATTCGTTCAATGTTTCCAAGGTCTTTTCCTGGCCCCCGCGAGGCTGGACCTTAACGTGGTGGAACAAGGCGCTCGTCAACGAGGGCGTGCGGACGGCTGTCATGACCAGCGTGAAGGCTGGCTTGGGTGCGACCGCAATCGCGATGGTCTTGGGGTCGATGTTCTCGGTCGCGGTCGTGCGCTACCGCTGGTTCGGGCGTGACTCGCTCAGCCTGCTTGTGCTCTTGCCGATTGCGCTGCCCGGCATCGTCACCGGCATCGCGTTGAACTCGTCCTTCCGCACCGTTCTCGGCCCGCTCGGCATCTCGTTCGGCTTGTTCACGGTTGTGCTGGGGCATGCCACGTTCTGCATCGTGGTGGTGTTCAACAACGTTGCGGCTCGGCTGCGTCGTACCGGCCAATCGCTGCAAGAAGCGTCGATGGATCTCGGTGCTACGACGTGGCAGACGTTTCGGTTCGTCACGTTCCCAGCTGTGCGGTCGGCACTAATCGCCGGAGCGTTGCTCTCGTTCGCATTGTCGTTCGACGAAATCGTCGTCACCTCGTTCACCGCCGGTCCGGGCATCCAAACGTTGCCGCAGTGGATCTTCAACAATCTCTTCCGGCCGAACCAAGCACCGATCGTCAACGCGGTCGCCGGCGCGTTGGTCGTTCTGTTCATCATCCCCGTCTATCTGGCGCAGCGGCTCTCAGACGGCAGCAGCGGCGGCCGAATCTAGAATTCGAGTTGCCACTCGCGCCACTGCTCAATCGCCTGAAAGCCCATCGCCTCGTTGATCGCGACCATGTGGTCGTTCACTCCGGCATTCCAGGTGTTGACGCTCTGAACGCTCGGCAAGTTGGCGCGCAGGGCGTCGAGGTTCGCCAGCTTGACCAGCACGCCCAGTCGGTGTCCGCGGTGGTCCGGCTCGACGATGGTGGACCACTGGTAGGCGATCTCGGGCTGGGCGCGGGCAATACCCATTTCGGTAAGCGCCACGAGTCGCCCTGACGCGTCGTACCGAGCGGCCGCGACCAACTGACTGCGACCACGAGCGGCCATGCTTGCTTCGCGCTCTCGGTAGCGGGCAGGGCTCCAGTCCTCCGGTTCCCAGTCGAGCTGCTCCATGGGTGCGTCGGTCGACAGTCGCGACTCGAGCACGGCGAGATCGTCGAGAAATTCGGCCGGAGCAGGTCCCTCCCACTGCACAGCGGAATAGCCGACCGACCTATCCAGCGCCTCGGCGCGCAGTCGCTCAAGTTGCGCGTCGTCGATGTCGGCAATCCGGAGCAATCGGCGCACCTCTGTCGTGACCGGCCGCGCACCTACCTTGGTCGCAAACGACACGCCTGGTGTGACGCCCGCCGACGCCGCAATGTTCTCGGGCGGCGTTTCGCACACGAATCCCATCAGCTTCATGCGGTCGTACCCGCGCGCTCGCGCAGCCAAATGCTCGAACATGGCGCTGGCATGCCCGCGTCGCCGAAACCTGGGGTGCGTGCGTACGTCGACGACGGCGTTGGCCCGGTTGTCGAGCAATGGCATGGTGAGCTCGCCGACCACCACCGGGATATCGGCGACGAGGCCGAGCCACAACTCGCGCCGTTCGTCAGTGCGATCGCTCTCGATCCGTTCGTAGACCTCGGCCACCGGGTCGGCCGGCAACTCTTGATGGTCGACGGGCGCGCACGCGGCCTGCACTGCGTGCCAACGATCGGCCATCGGGCGGCTGACGACCTGTTCGATGATGAGGTGGTTCACTGCTCGGTACTAACAGCCCGCGAAGTCACATGCAAGCGGGTTTGGCCACTGCCCGATCTGTGTATGCCTCAACAAGTGAGGGAGAACGCGATGCTCGCAGCCCGACTCGTCGAGCACGACAAGCCGCTCGCCATCGAACAGATAGACCTACGAACGCCGGCGGACGACGAGGTGCTGGTCGAATTGGCCTACGCCGGGGTCAATCCGGTCGACCGCTACAACGCGTTGGGCTCGGTCGCACCGGACGGACCGGTTCCCAGAACGCTGGGTGGCGAGGCTTCGGGGCACGCTGACGGCGTCGCCGTCGTAGTCTCGGGCGGCGGTCTCGGATCGACTCGTGACGGCGTCTTTGCCGAAGCTGCGGTTGTCCCGCGAACCTCCGTGATCCCTATTCCGGACGGCGTCTCGTTGCGAGATGCGGCCACGGTCGGCATCGGCGCGCTGACCGCCTTCGACGTGGTCGAACTGGCAACGATCACGCCCGGCGACCGGGTGCTGGTTCTAGGCGGCAGCGGTGGAGTTGGTCTGTCGGTGATCTCGTACGCGGCTTCGAAGGGCGCGCAGGTGTGGGGTCAAACAGGTAGCGCAGGCAAGGCTGATGCGGTGCGCGCCATGGGTGCGAGTCGGGCCGTCGTCGGCGATGCGGCTGCCGTGCTCGACGCCGGTGCTGAGCTCAACCCGACGGTGGTTCTCGATTCGCTCGGCGGGGAGTTCACGGCGTCCGCCATGAAGGCGCTGCTGCCGCGGGGGCGCCTCGTTCTGTTCGGTACGAGCGCCGGCAGTGAGGCAGCGGTTCCGTTGCAGCAGCTCTACCGCAAGCGGCTACGGGTGATCGGCTACGGCGGCATGATCGCGACGCCCGACGAACGCCTGACGGGTATTGTCGGCGCGCTAGCCGCGATGGCGCGCGGCGACTTGCGCGTGGGTATCGGCGCCGAATTCGAGCTCGGAGAGATCGAGCAGGCGTTCGCGACGCTGGCCGATCACACGGTGGCGGGCAAGCTCCTGCTGCGGCTTCGGTAGGCGTGCGAGATTATGGCCTGTGCCCAGTGTCATGATTGGCTGTGCCAAATGTCGCGCTGACCTGGCAGGCCGCTGGCCTGGTGGCGATCGCCTTCCTGGCGGTCGCATCGATCGCGGAGCGGTTTGCCCCTGATCATGCGCGCGGCTGGTGGAAGGTCGCACCCTTCGGTCGCGAAGTCGGGATCATCGTCGGCTTGTACGCACTCTGGCAGTTGGCCGGCGGACTGTCGCTAGGTCACACCAGCGAAGCCGTCACCAGGGGATTGCGGATCTGGCATCTCGAACGATCCTGGCATTTCCCCAACGAGGTGACGATGCAGCGGCCCATCCTGCACAACTCGTTCATCGTTCAAGCGAGCAACATCTATTACGCCACCATGCATTTCGGCATGCTGCTCGTCGTTTTGCTGTGGCTGTACTTCCGTCATCGCGACGCGTACGTGCGTACCCGCACCCTTGTCGTGCTGACGACGGCGACGTGCCTGCTCGTCGATCTCGTGCCGGTGGCGCCGCCGCGGCTTGTCTCCGTTGGCATGGTCGACACGGCGGTCCTCTACGGCCAGTCGGTGTATGCGGTTACCGCACACGTTGGGGCCGACCAGTACTCGGCGATGCCGTCGGTACATGTGGCCTGGGCCGCACTGGTAGCTGTCGCCGTCATCACCGCAACTCGCAGCAAGTGGCGCTGGCTCATTTTGGTGCACACCGCGTTGACGATGTACGTCGTCGTGGTGACCGCGAATCACTTCTGGCTTGACGGCGTCGTGGCAGTTGCACTGCTCGCAGTTTCGCTCGCGATCAGGGAAATCTCTCGACGAATCTTCATGCACGAACCGATGCGGTCGCGTGCCGATCATGAGCCGCTCACGACCGACGACCTGGTTGCCGTCAGCTACGACGCGACAACCTAGACCTACCCGCCGTCGGCGGACCACTACATCTATCCGCCATCTGCTGAGAAGTGCTGATAATCCGGCGAGCTCCAGCGGCCGCCCCACTGCCAACCCAAAGCTGCGAACGCGTTGACGAGCGCACCGCCACGAACCGCCATACCTGGCCGGTACGGCGTGCGCGTCACGTAGGGCGCCCCTTGCGGGGGGAGCACCTTTCCCTCGAACGCATAGGGATTTTCGACGGTGTTCACATCGATGGCCTTACCGAATGCATGTGCCGACCATCGCGGTGGCCCGGCCGCGACCGCGTACCGGCAGTTGAACGCGGACGTGTTGTCGACGGCCATCGACGCATCGTCGCTGCCGCCAAAATTCGAGGTTGGCAGGATTGAGCGGATCGGGAATCGCTCATCGAACAAGGTGCGAAAGATCCGGGTGACCGCCGGCACAACGGTCGAGCTCACGACGAGTGTGCCGGTCTGGGCAACGCCGTCGAAGCCCCAAAAACTCAGTGTCACGGCGCGGAGTTGGTTCGGCCCGACCGGGCAGCCGGGGTGCCAGCTGGCGCCAAGATCCGCCGCCGTCACCGCGGCGACAGCCACGGTGAACCCACCGAGATGCGGCTGATCCGTTGCGGATGGCGTCGACGCAACCACTCTGGTGGGGCTGGCGACCGGCGACGGCGACGAGGGTGCGGCCGAGCTGGCTACGGGTGGGGTTGCAGGTGCGGAGGTTGGGGTCGGCGATGTCGGATCCGCCTGCGTAGTCGACAAACCGGGCGCCGAATTCGAGGACGACGACAACGGGGGCACCGACGCGACTGACGCGGTCTTGTTGTTGGTGCACGCGCTCGCCCCTGCCATCACGATGGCGACGGCGCAGGCGGCGCCTACTGCGCTTCGCCCCGACCCATGCTTGGCCATCGCACGAGCGTAGCCGGGCGTGATTCTGCGCAGCTGTCGCATCTGCGACACATTCGTTCTGCGTAGCGGGCGCATCTAGGAGACAATCGTTCGGTGAACCACGAGCACGACCTCATTGACACCATCGAGATGTACTTGCGCACGATCTTCGAACTTGAAGAAGAGGGCGCCGTCCCGCTGCGCGCCCGGATCGCCGAACGGCTCTTCCAGAGCGTGCCGACCGTGTCGCAAACAGTGGCTCGCATGGAGCGTGATGGGCTCGTGACAGTCGAGGACGACCGCCGCCTCGAACTGACAGCGGCCGGCCGAGCGCTGGCCACGAGGGTCATGCGAAAGCACCGCCTCGCTGAGTGCCTGCTGGTCGACGTGATCGGGCTCGACTGGGAGCTCGTTCATGAGGAGGCCTGCCGATGGGAGCACGTGATGAGCGAGGCGGTTGAGCGGCGCCTGCTCGACGTGCTCGGTCATCCGCACGAGTCGCCCTACGGAAACCCGATTCCAGGTCTGGCCGAGCTCGGTGACACGACGGCCGATGTCGGATTCCTCGAGGGGCTGGTGGCACTCAATACGGTGTCGATCGACACGCGCAGTGTCGTCGTCCGCAGAATCGGTGAACCCCTGCAGTCCGATACCGGATTGCTCACGCGCTTGCGCCGGGCCGGCGTGCGGCCGAATCTCCCAGTCGCTGTTTCGTTTAACGGCAAGCGGGTCGTGGTTGGCGGCGGCGGCGATGCTGCAGAACTCGACGATGCGATTGCGTCGCACGTTTTTGTCTCGCTCAACTGAGGCCACCTAGTCGAGCGGGCCGTCCCACGGAATGGGATCGAGCCCCTGGAGTTGGCGAAGAAACTCCCCGTTGTACCAGTGGCCGAACCGCGCAATGGCTGGGTCACGTGGCAGCGTCAAAAGCTGCCCTGTTCGGCAGAACTCGTCGGCATCGTCGATGAGCTCATTCAGTGCGACGAGGTCGGTCGCGATGCTTGCCGGCACGCGATATCTGAGGTCGACCGTGCTATCGCCGCGATCGATAGCAGCGTCTCGCTCGGCGTCGGTGCGCGATGCGGTCGCGCCGAATCGGCGGCCAAGAACTTCGACCAACTCGCCAAGTCGTGGCGGGAGTTTTGGGCCGTGCGCAGGCGTGGCGGCCCGCATCGCCATGAGTGTCAACTCGCGCACGAGCTCGTCATGATGCTCGCGCGCTCGTAAGAACAAACCGATGGGCATACGAAGAAGACGAACTGTCAGCAGCTCGTCTTCTGGGGGCATAACCGGCGTGTAGCGGCCGAGGATCGGACCGCCCGTGGCAGAAGCGCTCACGGGCTGTTCGCACGATCCGATCGCAACCAACTCCGCATGGGAACATCTCACCATCACTACGCAGAAAAATGCGGCAACATGCAGCAGGCGACCGGGATGCCGCCCGGTCGCCCGCGCACGCGTGAGCTACTTGAACGCGTCCTTGACCTTCTCGCCAGCCTGTTTGAGCGAACCCGCCGTCTTGTCGGCCTGGCCGCGAGCCTCAAGGTCGCGGTCGCCGGTCACGCGACCGGCTGCCTGCTTTACATCGCCTTTGGCGGTCTGCGTGGCGTTCTTGATCTTGTCTGTGGCACCCATTTGTATGGCCTCCTTTGGAGAGCTCAAT
>Ga0066789_10000537_pt1 | contig 15380 bp, 15 predicted proteins | sample OrgsoiDNA2013049_FD_70960 | JGI IMG/M metagenome (GOLD analysis project Ga0066789, IMG submission 70960) | Permafrost soil microbial communities from the Arctic, to analyse light accelerated degradation of dissolved organic matter (DOM) -... | ecosystem: Environmental > Terrestrial > Soil >...
GGTGAACGGCTCGAACCCGACCTTCTTCCCGTCCACCACCTGCACCTGTAGCACCCGTACCAGGGGTCCGACCCCCACCACGGGTGCGTTCAACCCCGTGTTCTTGCTCGACAGGGGCGGCCCTGTCACGCCGCCGTCCTGCGCTGGGTCTGCCCACATCTTCGGGACCACGTAGACCACCGCGGCGACAATACCCACCAGTGCAGCGATGCCGACGACTCGCGTGGTACGCCACCGACGACCAGATGGATCCAGGAACACAGCGGCCGAGGAAACTTGGGATCCAGTTGCCGGGGTACCAGCGGCGGTGGATCCAGTGAGTGCGAGCGAGGTAGATTTCTTACCGTGTCTTGACCGAAACTGACTATATTTTGACCTCATCCGCCCCATATTGGGAGACAATAGTCGGACCAGTGAACTTGCGCTATCTGGTGACCTGTGATGTTACGCACTACCCCCGGTTCGTTCACGGGCCTTGACGTGATCTGGAACCTGGGTACACGAAAGTGCCTGTCGCGTATGGGGAACTTCGACGTACGGAATTCACGACCCAGCCACAGGGGTGCCTGCGTGTGTGGCCTGGGACGTGATGTTGGGTTGTCGGCCCCTGCCGGATGACCGGGCGCGATGGCGTGGGCCAGGCTCCTCGCGGTGAGGCTCCTGGCCGACCTGACCAGTCTGAGTAAGAACTGCCGAAGGCCGACTCGAGGCGTTCTTCGGCTCCGGTACCTGACCGGGGCAAGGTGTCGGTCAATGTTGCGCTGAGAGTGGCCGACGGCGATGAGGCGATTGCGGGCATCAACGGGCTGCGCCAACCACCGGCCGGCGCCCAGAACAGGTGGCATCGACCAGCGCTATGACGCCCACCGGACGAGCTGACCACCGCTGCATCCCCTCTTGGCCCCGCTCATCTCACCAGAGGCCACCACCCCGACCACACAACCAGCCGAGGGGGTTCGACGCCGGAAGTCCCGGGCGGCAAAGGCACAAGGCAGCGCACCCTGCGGAACCAGGCACGCCATTGGCGCGGACCTCATTGGTACGTGCCAGATGCGCTCTCTGCGCAATCTCCACGGGACCGGACGAGTCATTGGCAGTTGAGACACCGACGACCGGGTGACTTGAGGGACTCAAGTCACCCGGCCGGGGAGCAGGGAGATCTCCCTGATCTCTGTGCGCGAGGGGGGATTTGAACCCCCACGCCCTTTCGGACACTGGCACCTGAAGCCAGCGCGTCTGCCATTCCGCCACTCGCGCGCGCTCACACAGTGTGGGGGACACCACCCCGAAATCCAAACCGGACAAGCCGTTTGCGCCATGAAGACGGCGCCACAGGCTAGCAGTGTTCGGGCTGAGCCACCTGAGCCCGATACGATCGAAAGGCCAACACCTAGAAGGAGTCACTGTGGGAGTGTTCGATCGTGTCGAGCGAGGACTCGAACGAGCCGTTCACGGCGTCTTCGCCAGGGCCTTCAAAGCCGAGGTGCAGCCGGTCGAGATCGCGTCCGCCATGCGCCGCGCCATGGATGACCGGGCCGCGACGATCGGCCACGGGCGCACCTTCGTCCCCAACCTGTTCAGCATCGAGCTGGCTCCCACCGACTTCGAACGCCTTACGGCCTTCTCGGACATGCTGACCGATGAGCTGGTGGCCTCGGCCCAGGAGCATGCCGAGTCCCAGCGCTACCAGCCCGGCGGCCCGATCCAGGTGAACTTCCTGTCCAAGGAGGACCTGGAGACCGGGGTATTCCGCGTCCGTCCTTCCACAGCCAAGGGTGGCGCGGGCGCGGCACCCGCCGTCCGGGCAGCCACGGCAGGGCCGGCATTCCGTCCCGAGGCACCAACGCCGGTACCCGCCGCGCATCACGAGCCCGTCACAGCAACACACTCGGGGAACCAACAGGCCCAACGCCCCTGGCTCGACATCGACGGGGACTACTACCCCCTGCTCGCCGCCATCACCGTCCTGGGACGCGACAACACGGCTGACGTCATCCTCGACGACCCTGGAATCTCCAGGCAGCACACCGAGATTCGCGTGACCACCGATGGCCCTCACCTGGTCGCCAACATACGTGACCTCGGCTCGACGAATGGCACATTCGTCAACGGCGAGCGCATCACCAGCCAGCGTTTGAGCGATGGTGACCGGGTCAACGTGGGCCGAACCGCCCTGATCTTCCGCGCGGAGCGCCGGTGATCCCCAACCTATGAGTGAACTCACCCTCACGGTGATCCGCCTGGGCCTGCTGGCCCTGCTGTGGATCTTCGTGTTCGGAGTCGTCGGCGTCCTGCGCGGCGATCTCTACGGCACCCGGGTCCTGACCCGTGACACGCGCAAGCCGCGACCTCGCCAAGCAAGAAGGCCAGTCGCCAAGCCCACCGCGACCACCGCAGCGATCACGCCCAGGGGGTCACGGGCTTCCAACAAGCGCATTCCGACCATGCTGACCGTCACCGAAGGCTCCCTGGCGGGAACAACGCTGTCACTGATGGAGTCCGGTGTCCTGCTCGGACGAAACCCCGAGTGCACTCTGATCCTCGACGACGACTTCGCCTCTGGTCGGCACGCCCGTATCTTCCGTCGGGACTCGGGCTGGTTCGTGGAGGACCTGGGATCCACGAACGGCACCTTCCTGGGGTCCAGCAAGCTGACCCAGCCCATGCCTCTCGAGGTGGGTTCGACACTGCGGATCGGCAAGACGATCTTCGAGCTGCGGAAGTAAGGCCGCTGCTGTGGCCATCGCGCTGCGCTACGCCGCCCGCTCGAACGTCGGACTGGTGCGACAGGAGAACCAGGACTCGGGGTACGCCGGACCCCATCTGCTCGTCGTCGCCGACGGCATGGGCGGCCACGCCGCCGGCGATGTCGCCAGCTCGATCGCAATCGGCGAGATGGTCAGCCTCGACGGCGAGAGCCACGGCGCCGATGACGCACTGGACCTGCTCGCGGAGACCTTGCGCACGGCGAACAGCGAGCTGCGGGAGGCAATGCGACGCCAGCCTGAGCTTCAGGGCATGGGCACCACGGTCACCGCTGTGCTGCGGACCGGCAACAAGATCGCCGTCGCGCACATCGGCGACTCCCGCGCCTATCTCCTGCGCGATGGCACGCTCACCCAGATCACACACGACCACTCGTTTGTTCAGAGCCTGATCGACGAGGGCCGGATCACCGAGCAAGAGGCTGAGGGTCACCCCCAGCGCTCACTGGTCACCCGGGTCCTGACCGGACAGCCCGACGATGAGCCCGACCTGGCCATGCGAGAGGCCCACATCGGCGACCGCTATCTTCTCTGCTCCGACGGCCTGTCTGGATTCGTTGCTCGCGACACCATCCAGGACGTCCTCGAGCAGGCCCTGCCGCCAGGCGTGACCGCCGACCGCCTGGTGGAGCTGTCCATGCGCGCCGGTGCGCCCGACAACGTGACCTGCATCATCGGCGACGTCGTTGACCTCGACAAGGACAAGGCGCCACCGACGGCACACGAGGTAGTGGGTGCGGCGGCCGAACGCAAGGTCACAACCACCCGTGCGGTACCGGTCACCCCTGCAGCCAAGGCGGCGGCCCTGTCCCGCCAGGCCAGTGGCGCCGATATCAAGGACGCCGCCGAGGCAGAGACCCTCCGGCTTGCCGAGCAGGGGCACTCATCCGGCCGCCTGCGGTGGCTCAAAGGTCTTGCGCTGCTTGCCCTGGTGCTGGCCGCCATCGTGGGCGGCGGCTACGCGGCGTACGACTGGTCACAGCAACAGTACTTCGTCGGCGAGGCCAAGGGACACGTCGCGATCTACCAGGGAGTCTCCCAGAACATCGGCCCGTGGGCGCTCTCGCATGTGATCAACCAGAGCGACATCGCGCTGAGCGACCTGCCGGACTTCTACCGCGGCAAGGTCGACTCGACCGTCAGCACCGCCAGTGTCGAGGACGCCCGCCGACTCGTCACCGACCTCCGCGTGCAGGCCATCGCGTGCCGGACCACCAAAGCCGCGGGCGGCACCTGCGGTTCCTCCACTCCATGAGTACCGTCACCTCCTTTCGCCCTCGCACCAGGCGCAATGTCGAGCTCGTTCTGCTCTTGCTAGCGATCCTGATCGTGCTCGTGGCGTACCTCAACGTCGGCCTGGCGATAGACGGTGCGTTCCCTCCCGACCTGGTCAAGTACGGCTTAGGGCTGCTTTCCCTCGCCGTCGGTTTCCACCTGGTGCTGCGTTGGCGAGCCTCCTATGCCGACCCGCTGATGCTGCCGATCGCAACTCTGCTCAACGGGTTGGGTCTGGTGATGATCCACCGCCTGGACCTGGCGTACGGCCGCACCGGAAGCCACCTGCTCGCCCCCAAGCAGCTGATCTGGAGCACGTTGGCTGTGCTCATCGCCGCCGGGGTCATCATCGCCCTACGCGACCACCGCCACCTGAGGCGCTTCACCTTCACTGCGATGGCGGCCGGCCTCGGCATGCTCCTGCTGCCCCTGTTGCCCGGCATCGGCCGCAACATCAACGGCTCGCGAATCTGGATCGGGATTGGGCCGATGTCCTTTCAGCCAGGCGAGGTCGCCAAGATTCTGCTGGTCATCTTCTTCGCCGGCTACCTGGTGCAGACCCGCGACGTCCTTTCGTTGGTCGGACGCCGGTTCCTCGGGATCGCCCTGCCCAGAGCGCAGGACCTAGGTCCCATCCTGATTGCCTGGCTGGCCAGTGTCGGGGTGCTGGTCTTTGAGAAGGACCTGGGCTCATCCCTGCTGTTCTTCGGTGTCTTCGTCGCGATGCTCTACGTCGCCACCGAACGTCGGTCATGGGTCGCGATCGGTATGACCTTGTTCTGTGCCGGCTCGTACATCGCCTACCTGCTGTTCGGACATGTCCAGACTCGCGTCCTTCTGTGGCTGGATCCATTCAGCGCCAAGGCAATTGCCGCCAGCGACCAGTTGGTCAAGGGTCTGATGGGCATGGCCAAGGGCGGGCTCCTCGGCAGCGGACTGGGGCGCGGTCACCCCGAGCTCACCTACTTCCCGGAAAGTGACTTTATCGTCCCCAGCTTCGGCGAGGAGATCGGGCTGATCGGCCTGTTCGCCATGTTGCTCCTCTACGTGCTGCTGGTCGAACGTGGCCTGCGCACCGCTCTCGGGGTCCGGGACGGCTTCGGCAAGCTGCTCGCGGTCGGGTTGTCCTTCTCCATGGCCCTGCAGTGCTTCGTGGTCGTCGGAGGCGTCACCCGGGTCATTCCGCTGACCGGTCTGACGATGCCGTTCCTTTCTTACGGCGGTTCCTCCCTGCTAGCCAACTGGTCCCTGGTCGCGCTGCTGCTGCGGATCAGCGACCAAGCCAGACGGCCACTGCCAGATGACGAAGACCTGGCCATCGCGTCCTCGGCGCACACCCAGGTGGTGAGTCGTCAATGAATCAGCCGATCCGGCGACTGTCCTTCATCGTGGCCCTGCTCTTCAGCACGCTGCTCATCTCGACCACCTGGATCCAGTTCGTCACTGCCAAGCAGCTCGATGCCCTTCCGGGCAACCGTCGCACCCTGCTCGACAACTACGCCCGCGAGCGCGGTGCCATCCTGATCGACGGGTCACCCATCGCCAAGTCCGTTCCGACCAAGGACGAGCTCAAGTACGTCCGCACGTACCCCTCGGGCAAGCTCTACTCCCAGGTCACCGGCTACTACTCGTTCATCTACGGTGCCGGCGGCGGCCTGGAGGGGTCCGAGGACGCTCTGCTGTCCGGACAGTCCGACACGCTCTTCTACCGCAGAGTGGTCGACATGGTGACGGGCAAGGCTCCCAGCGGCGCCAGCCTCGAGCTCACCATCAATCCCAAGGCCCAGCAGGCCGCGGACCAGGCCTTGGGCAACCAGCGCGGTGCCGTGGTCGCAATGGACCCCAGCACCGGGGCCATCCTGGCCATGGTCAGCCACCCGCAGTACGACCCGACGACCTTGTCGAGCCACAACCTCAATTCCGTCGAAGCGGCCTGGAAGGCCCTGAATGCGGACCCAGGACGCCCTGCCCTCAATCGGGCGATCGCCGGTGACCTCTACCCGCCAGGCTCCACGTTCAAGCTGATCACCGCCGCGGCCGCGCTGTCCTCAGGCAAGTTCACCGAGCAGTCGCTGATCCCCGGACCAGCCACGCTCGACCTGCCACAGTCGACGGTCAACTTGCCCACCGATGACCATCAGCCCTGCGGCCCGGGCAACAAGACAACCCTGACCCACGCACTTGAGATCTCCTGCAACACCGCGTTCGGTTGGTTGGGTCTGGATCTCGGCGGCGACAAACTGCGTGCGCAAGCGGCCAAGTTCGGTTTTGGCGACGCCCTTCGGGTTCCGATGCGGGTCACACCGAGCACCGTCCCGGCGCAGCTCAACGCGCCCCAGAGCGCACAGGCCGCCATCGGGCAGTACGACGTGCGAGTGACACCGTTACAGATGGCGATGGTCAGCGCTGCGATCGCCAACAAGGGCGTGGTGATGAACCCGTACCTGGTCAAGGACAGCCGGGACAGCAATCTGGACATCATCGACCAGACCCAGCCAGAGCAGCTCTCGCAGGCGGTCAGTGCTGAGGTCGCGGCCGCACTGACCCGGATGATGGTCACCGTCGTCCAGTCAGGCACCGGCACTCCGGCACAAATTCCCGGCATAGAGGTCGCAGGCAAGACGGGAACAGCCCAGCACACCACGGGCGGCGCACCACACGCCTGGTTCACGGCGTTCGCGCCCGCCATCGACCCGAAGATTGCCGTCGCGGTGGTCGTCGAGGACGGCGGAAATGCCGGTAGCGAGGCGTTCGGTGGCAAGGTCGCAGCACCCATCGCACGCCAGGTCATCGAGGCGGTGCTGAAGCCATGAACCCCACCGAGGGCACCGTCCTGAGTGAGCGCTACACCCTGACTGAGCGCATCGCCGCCGGCGGCATGGGCGAGGTCTGGGCAGCGACCGACACCGTCCTTCGCCGCACCGTCGCGGTCAAACTGCCGAATCCCGCCCTGAGCCAGGAGAGCGGCTTCGTCGAGCGCTTCCGAGCAGAAGCACGCCGCTGCGCCGCGCTGCACCACCCCAACATCACCACCGTGTTCGACTACGGCGAGGACGGCGGCGCAGCGTACCTTGTCATGGAATTCGTTGCCGGTCAGCCGCTGAGCCAGATCATCTCCGAACGCGCGCCGATGTCATCGCCGGAGACATCCTCAATCCTCAGCCAGGCGGCTATGGCACTCGAGGCTGCCCATCAGAGCGGCGTGGTCCACCGCGACATCAAGCCGGCCAACATCCTGATCACCCCCGATGGCACCGCCAAGCTCTCGGACTTCGGTATCTCGCGCGCAGTCGACGCAGCCCCCCTGACCCTGACCGGCCAGATCCTCGGAACAGCCGAGTACCTTTCCCCGGAACAGGCGCTGGGACAGCGTGCGACAGCCTCCAGCGACATCTATGCACTTGGTGTGGTCGGCTACGAGATGCTCACCGGGCAGCGCCCGTTCCAGGGGGACACCATCGGGGCGACCGCCCTCGCCCACATCAACCAGCCACCGCCGCAGCTGCCCGACACCATCCCAGCCGGGGTCGCCGACGTGATCAACGCCTGTCTGTCCAAGGCCCCCGCAGATCGTCCGAAAAGTGCTGCCGCTGTGGCTCATGCCCTCGTAAGCCCGGATGCCAGCCTCGCATCGACAGCCCCCCCAGGACCCGAACCGGCACTGGCCCTGCCCGCGCGAACACAGATCATGCCTGCCGTTGCCTTGGCGACCCAGGCCATGGAAACCCAGGCCACGGCGACTCAGGCCACGGAAACCGAACCACCCGGTAAACCGGGTCGACGATCTCGCCGCCACCCGGCCAGGCTCCTGGGAGGAGCTGCTGTCGCGGTGCTGGGCGTCCTTGCGGTCTTAGCGCTAGCCGCCGGCGGCGGCAGCAGCAAGACTCCGGTGGTCACAGCCACCACCTCACCCACCTCGACCCCGAACAGCCCGTCCCCGCGCACCAGCGCGACCGCTGTGTTCGCGCCCCCCGTGATCACCTCATCCAGGCCAAGCCGCATCCAGCTCCACAACGGCAGGGGCAACGGCCCCCACCACAAGAAGGATGGCAAGCAGTGAACGGCGCAACCCGGCTTCTGGGCGGTCGGTACCAGGTCGGTGAGCTCATCGGCCGCGGCGGAATGGCTGAGGTCCACGCAGGTCACGACACCAGACTTGGCCGCATCGTGGCTATCAAGATGCTCCGCTCCGACCTGGCCCGCGACCCCTCGTTCCTGGCCCGGTTCCGTCGTGAAGCCCAGTCCGCGGCGGGCCTGAACCACCAGGCCATCGTGGCGGTCTACGACTCTGGCGAGGACGAGGACGTCGAGAGCGGTGGCGCGAAAGTTGCCCTGCCATACATCGTCATGGAGTACGTGGAAGGCCGCACGCTGCGCGAGATCCTCACCGAGAAGACCTTCATGGAGCCCGCCGAGGCAGCCAGGGTCACCGAAGGCGTCCTGGACGCACTCTCGTACAGCCATCGGATGGGTATCGTCCACCGAGATATCAAGCCGGCCAATGTCATGCTGACCCCAGCGGGCGCCGTGAAGGTGATGGACTTCGGTATCGCCCGCGCCATCGCCGACACCGCCGCCACCATGACCCAGACCCAGTCGGTCATCGGCACGGCTCAGTACCTCTCACCCGAGCAGGCGCAGGGCAATCCCGTCGACGCACGCTCCGATCTGTACTCTGCCGGCTGTCTGCTCTACGAGCTGCTCACCGGCCGTACACCGTTTGTCGGGGACTCCCCGGTCTCCATCGCATACCAGCACGTGGGGCAGGCCCCACAGCCGCCGTCGGTGTTCCAACCGGGCCTCAGCGCGGATCTCGACGCCGTGGTACAGCACGCCCTGGTGAAGGACCGCAACGCGCGGTACCAGGACGCGGCACAGTTCCGCTCCGACCTTGCCGCAGCCCGCACTGGACGTCCGATCAGCTCCGCCGCCCTTGGGACTGCCGCAGGTGCAGCCGGGCTGGCCGGTGCCGCCGGGATGGGCGGCGACCCCACGGTGGCGATATTCTCGCCGGACGCAACCCAGGCCGTCGGTGCCCGCGGCGGCCGGCAGCACAACACGGCCACCTTGCCGGCCATTGGGCGCGACCCGTCCGAGCTGCCGCCCAAACGCCACCGAGCCACCTATGCCCTACTCAGCCTGGCCGTCGTTGCCGCCCTGGTCCTGATCGGGTTGGCCGGGAAGGCCATATTTGCCGTTAGCCAGGCCCCGCCCAAGCTGACCGTGCCATCCGTGATCAGCCTCACCCAGGGCCAGGCGGTCGCCAAGTTACGCTCCGTGGGGTTCGTAGCCGCAATCTCCACCACCACGAGCCAGGCCCAGAAGGGGAAGGTCATCGACCAGAGCCCCCAGTCCGGTGAGCAGTACCCGGCCAAGACCACGGTCACCATCACCGTGTCCAGCGGTCCTGGTCAGACAACGGTGCCGGACGTCACCAACTTCACCGCGGACTCGGCCAAGGCGGCGATCCAGGCCGTCGGCCTGACCGTCGGGCAGGTGCAGACCGTCGACGACCCCGCCTTCGACAAGGGCAAGGTCATCGAGACCGTTCCCAAGGCCGGGGACACCGTTGCCGCCGGGTCGGCGGTCGTCCTTCGGGTGGCCAGTGGCAAGGTCAAGGTGCCCGATGTGGTTGGCGCCAACCGCGGTGACGCTCAGCAGGCCCTCACCGATGTGAGGCTGACGTACAAGACCAAATTCGCGGACAGTAACAAGCCTGAGGGCACCGTCCTTTCCCAGACTCATGCCGGCGAGACCGTCGACATCGGTACCCAGATCGTCCTGGTGGTCGCCCAAGTTCCGCTACCGACGGCGACCCCTACGACGCCACCGACGACAACACCCACCACGGTGCCGACAACAGCGCCGCCAACAGCGGGGCCACCCTGAGGATCAGCGACATCTCCGCCGGGGTAACCAGCTCACGGGCTGAACGCGACCTCATGGTCGCCTCGGCGGGAGAGCAGACCCCACGACCAGCCTTGGTCCTTGGCCGTCGCCGATGACATCCACGAGTCCGACAGCGCCGACGGTACGGTCTGGTACAGGGCCAACAGGAGGTTGGCGGTCGCCATCTCGCCCGGGACCTCGCAGTCATCGACCACCTGACATGAGGTCGATGAATCCCACATGACGTGCCTACCAGCTACGTCGCGGCGACCATCCGGGCCACACCGGCCGCGTCGTGCACCAGCGGGCTCAGCCCTTCGCATCGACTGACCGCATCCGACAGGCCACAGGTCTGCAGCCAGTTGGCGAACAACCGGTGTCCTCCCTGAGTCAGCACGCTCTCAGGGTGAAACTGCACTCCCTGCAGGGGCAGGGTGCGGTGACGAACTGCCATGATCACGCCGGACTCGGTGTGCGCCGTGGTGATCAGGTCATCGGTGACGGTGGCCGGGTCGATGGTCAGCGAGTGATAACGCGTCGCGGTGAACGGTGAAGGCAGCCCCTGCAGCACACCAGAACCATCGTGATACACCAGCGAGGTCTTGCCGTGCAGAAGCTCTGGCGCCCGGTTGACGGTGGCACCAAAGACGACGCCGAGAGCCTGGTGTCCCAGGCAGACACCGAGCATGGGCTGGTTGCGCTCGGCACAGGCGTAGATCATCGCCATCGAGACTCCTGCGTCCTGCGGGGTACCCGGCCCCGGTGAGACCAGGACGGCGTCGAAGTCGGCACCATCGGCCGGGCAGACTGCGTCGTTGCGGACGACCTCGCAGACGGCACCGAGCTGTTGCAGGTAGCCGACGATGGTGAAGACGAAGCTGTCGTAGTTGTCGACCACGAGTATGCGAGGGCTGTCAGGGGGGTCAGCACCGAGCGCGCGGGGGTTGCTCATCGACTTGCTGCTGCTCATGGGGTACGGCCTTCACGGGATGGAGGTAGTGGTGGGGCCTGAGGTCTGCGGTCCGGTCTGGACCGCGTTGTTGTTGAAGGGCATCAGTGGGGCGATTGCCGGAAAGAGCCACAGGAAGCAGACCGCGACCACGCCCACAACCAGAATCAGCGACAGAAATGCCTTGACCCGCCAGGGACCAGGGAGCAGCCGCCACAGGAATGCATACATCTCAGCCCAGCGCCCCCGCCGGAACAGCCATGAACGAGGCCGGAAGACCGCTGGCCCTGGGGATGGCCTTCACGAGCTTGGCGAACACGACATAGCGCTGGCTCGCGCTGAACTCGGGATGGCAGGTGGTCATCGTCATCCAGGCCTGGCTCGGTTGGGCACCCGCGTGCTGAGGTACCGGGGCAATGGCGTCCACGTGGTCCGGAGTGACAATCACATGCCGGTCCACGGCATACACGATATAGCTCGCCTTGGTCTCGACCACGATGACGTCCCCCCGCTGGAGCAGGGCGATGCTGTTGAACGGCTGCCCATAGGTCGTGCGGTGCCCGGCGACGGCGAAGTTGCCGACCAGCCCCGGCATCGCCGTGTCGAGGTAGTGTCCGATGCCCTTCGTCAGCGTGTCGTGGTCGGTGCCCTGCAACACGGGCCGCGCGTAGTCGGCGCCGAAACGCGGGATCCGCACGATCGCGAAGGCCTCGCCGAACGGGATGTTCCTGAGGGTGGCCACAGGCTTCGCCGCACCGACATGACCGTGTGGGGGAACACCCGCCGGGCCGAACCCGCGCTCAAGGGCGTGGATGGTGCCGGCCTGCTCGCGGTTTGCGGTTACGTCGGTCCACCAGAGCTGCCACGCGACAAAGAGCAACAGCAGCAGACCGACAGTGATGAGCACCTCGCCGAGGGCGTGAAACACCCAGCGCAGTGCCCTCATCGTTGTCCCTTCATCACTGGGTTCTGGCGTACAACAGGCTCAGGCCTCCCGCATATTCCGGGAAGGCCGCATGATCCTTGCTGCTCACGTCGTAGCCCAACCCCAGCAGCTGGGCATACTGGCGGTAGATCGCGACCGACTCGCTCTTGTCCAAGGCAGCGCGCAAGCTCGAAAGGTCACCGATCGCCTGGATGACATAGGGCGGTGAGTAGACGCGGCCCTGCAGGATCAGGGTGTTTCCCACGCACCGAACCGCACTGGTTGAGATGACCCGCTGGTCCTGCAACATCATCGCCTCCGCGCCACCGGCCCACAGCGCGTTGACCACGCTCTGGACGTCCTGCTGATGCACGACGATGTCGTCGGCCGTGAAGTTCTTGGGCAGGTTGGCAGCGGTGCGTTTGGCGTCGTCCAAACTAACTGACAGCGCCGAACCGGTCACGGCCTGGGCGCCGACGATGGGCGCGAGCTTGCCAGCCTGGGCGCGAAGTCGGGCTACCGCATCGCTACCCGGAGCCGCTTGCGCGGTCAGCGCGTCCACCTCACCTTGCAGCTTCTGCACGGCCGCCGCGCGCTCGCGCACCAAACGGTCCTGGGCACGGACGACATCGACCAGGTCGGAGCGGCCGGAGGAGCGCAGGTCGGTGCCCTGAGATGTCTGCGCGCTGGTCGCAAAGATCAGGCCGGCACCGGCCGCGACCAACGGCACGATGGCCCCCCACCCCCACAGGAACCGAGGCCTGCCACGGTGCATTCCTGGCGACAACGGGGCCTCCTGCCTGCGACTCGGTGTGTGCAGCCTCTACGCTAGGGCAAACACGTGCCGCCCGATGAACCACCCAGCAGAGGAGCTATCCCGGTGCCCGAGTCCAAGGGTCGCGCGAAACCCGCGCACACCCCACCGCCCCCGCGCCGTTCCAAGACCACCATGGCCAACCCGCCATGGTTCGTGCCGCTGATGCTCGGCTTGATGCTGGTGGGCCTGCTCTGGGTCGTGACCTTCTACGTCACCGCTGCGGCCTACCCGATCCCGAACATCAGCTACTGGAACCTGGGGATCGGTTTCACCCTGATGATCAGCGGCTTCCTGATGACCACGCGCTGGCGCTGACCAGCAGTCATCCGAACATCCGAGAGTTATCCACAGGCTTTGTCCCCAATGGGGACAAATGACAACGGTGTAATCCACTCAGCGGCGGCCGGCAGGCGAGTTCACCAGAGCGCCCAGGCTCACGATAGAACGCAGGATCGAGTCGTCCGTGACGGCGTACTTCACGGTGGCAGCGACGGCGAGCAGCACCAGGACCGCGGCCAGTGCGGGCACCTGGAACCTGCGACGGACCTGCGCGGCCGTGGCGGTGATGACCGCACCCAGCGCAACGCCGGTCAGCAGTCCACCCAGGTGAGCCTGCCAGGCGATGCCCGGCACGACGAACCCGAGAACCGCGTTGATCCCGAGCACAACGAACAACGAACCTGACGACCGGCCAAGATGGCGGTTGAGCACGAACAAGGCGCCGAACAGTCCGAAGATCGCACCCGAGGCGCCCACCATCGGGGTCACCCAGCTGTTGTTGGTCAGGCCCGCCACGCTCACCGGCGGCACAGCCAACATCAGGTAGCCGACGGATCCGCCGAGCGCGCTCACCAGATAAAGGGCCGCAAACCTGACCCGACCGAGCATGGGCTCGAGATACTGCCCGAAAACCCACAGGGCATACATGTTGAACAGGATGTGCAACACCTGACCTGGGGAGTGCACAAAGGCAACAGTCAGGAAGCGCCATGGCTGGGTGGCACCCAGGACCGGGCTGAACAAGAGCTCGTTGGTGACCTGAGGCGACACCTGCTGCAGCAGCCACACGACCACGCAGATGACGATGATGGCCAGGGTAACCACCGGCCGCCCGCCTGGGCTGACCTTGGCACCGAACTGCGTGCGTGGCATACGCATGCTCTTCTGGCCCTCACGGACACAGTCAACGCACTGGATGCCGACCGCGGCGGGCCGTTGACACTCAGGGCAGGTCGGCTGGCCGCAGCGCTGGCAGCGAACATACGCCACCCGATCGGGATGCCGCGGGCAGACGGGCTCTGACTGGTATGGCGAGGGCTCGCTCATGCGGGACGCTCACCCATCGGGAGAGAACCGTTGCGAAACAGGTGAGCTCAGCTCTCGTTCACAGTCACAGAGTTGATCACGACCGGCTCCACCGGCTTGTCGCCCGTGCCCGTGCGGACGGCGCCGATGGTGTCGACGACGTCGCGGCTGGGCTGGTCTGCAACCTCACCGAAGATCGTGTGCCTGCCCTGCAGGTGCGGGGTCGGACCCGTGGTGATGAAGAACTGTGAGCCGTTGGTGCCCTGACCACCACGGATGCCGGCGTTGGCCATAGCCAGGATGTAGGGCTCGGTGAAGTTCTTGTCTGGGCTGATCTCGTCATTGAACGCGTAGCCCGGGCCGCCCATTCCGCTGCCCTGGGGGCAGCCGCCCTGGATCATGAAACCGGGGATCACGCGGTGGAAGCTCAGGCCGTCGTAGTAGGGCGTCGGGCTCGTCCGACCGGCGTCGTCGGTGTATTCCTTGGTTCCCGCGGCGAGTCCGACGAAGTTCGCAACCGTCGTGGGGGCGTGATCGGGGAACATCGTGATGTTGATGTCGCCGAGGGTCGTGTGCAGGGTGACGTTCATGACGTCATCCTCGCATGCGGGTACGGGTCTGACCGGTCCGGGCAGGTGAGTTCGAGCCGCCCCGGGTCAGGGGCCTGGGTGGTCAGGCCCGTCGGCACAGTGCAGGATGGACGACGTAGGCCGACGTCATCACCTGTGGAGGACCTCATGTTTCATAGCAAGTGCAGGACGCAGCAGCTTCAGGACCACTCGGCTTCACTTGCGGACACCGCCGCAACGGTTGCCGACCAGCTGCGCGAGCGGGTTGTCCCGGCTGTCGGCCAGGCCGCCGAAAGCGCCAAGGAGTGGGGCCAACCTCGCGTCGAAGCCGCCCGGGACTGGGCCAGACCGCGTGTCGAGCATGGTATCGAGGTCGCGGCCCCCAAGCTGGAGTCCGCGGTCAGCGGCCTCGCGCCCAAGGTGGACACCGCACGGGACAAGATCGTCGACGAGCTGCTTCCCCGCGTAGCCGAGGCGATCACCGCCTTGGCGGCCGCGAGCACAGCCGCCAAGGATGAGGCGGTGTCCCGCGGCCAGGGCGCTGCGAGCGTCATCACCGGCGACGCGACCGCTTCGACCAGGCACAAGAAAGGCCGCGTGATGCTGATCCTGGGCGTGCTTGCGGCCACGGCGGCAGCCACTATGGCGTTCCTGAAGAAGTCCGCGCCCAAGGACGACCCTTGGACAACTCCGCTGGCGGACCGGTATGTCCCACCGCCCACCGACCGGCACCCCGCTGCGGCACCGGGCGAGGAGGCAACCAGTACGGCCGCTGCGGAGCCCCCCCTGCCCGGGGCACTGGACGAGACCGACGCACCCGAACTGCCGGACGCCACAGCAGAGTCTGACCTTGCCGAGAAGGACGGCTCGGGCCAGGGTCCAAGCG
>Ga0066789_10000538_pt1 | contig 15380 bp, 18 predicted proteins | sample OrgsoiDNA2013049_FD_70960 | JGI IMG/M metagenome (GOLD analysis project Ga0066789, IMG submission 70960) | Permafrost soil microbial communities from the Arctic, to analyse light accelerated degradation of dissolved organic matter (DOM) -... | ecosystem: Environmental > Terrestrial > Soil >...
AGGCTCGCCAAGGATTGGGAGAATCTCAACCGAAAGGCGCTCGCGTTCTTGCGCCTCGCCTCAATCCGCCTCATGCTCAGAAAACTATGCAATCCGGCCTGAACTCTCCGGACGGACTCTCAGCTTCGCGGCCTATCTGTGGGGTCCCCGGGCCGGCGCCATCATCTATAACACCGCGCACAGCTACATGACTCCGATGACCCTGATGACGGGCGGATTTGCTTTGGCCTCGCCGCTGGTGCTTTCGATTGCGATGATCTGGCTGGCGCATATCGGCATCGACCGCGCGCTGGGTTATGGCATGAACTACAGCGCGGGATTTGGCTTGACCCATCTCGGCCGCATCGGCAAAGACACGGTAAAGACCTGATACAATCGGCAGCCTGCTACTTTGTTCTGCTGGTTGAGACAATGGTGTCCCGGCAGCGGCGGTACCATCTCGATCACCGACCAGCTCCGGCACTATCCCGCCGGCGCTTGTGCGCCGACCGCGATCGCCTCGCTGAACTCGTATCCAATGCGCCGCGCGCTAAAGTCGCTTTGATGGAGCCGGTCGGTGTCGGTGGGGTCGATGATGCTGTCGAACGAATGTCTTTCGGCATCGAGAAATTTCCGCATCAGGTCGAACCTGTGAAACACGTTCACATTGGCGGCAGCCGCGAGCTGGTTGATAATTGACAGCATGCGCCGCGTTGCGTTGATCTTGTCATCGGTGAGCACAGCGGGCGCATATTCGAGATCCATCATGACGACATCCATGGGATCGCCGCCGAGCAATTTCAGGCCGTTCTCGATCGCCGCGGCAACATCATCAAGATTGTTTCCAGACGGCGTTGGTGCCGACCTGCCAGATCGCCAGTGCCGGAGCCTCCGCAATCACATGCTCCCGCATCCGCGCGAGCTCGTCAGGGGCTTCCTGGCCGCTTACGCCTCTGTTGAGCACGTCGATCATGCGGTTCGGGTACTTGGCTTTCAGGGCCGTCTCCAGCCGATATGTATAGGGGACGATATCGCCTTCGCCTGCCGTCGATGACGATCCGATCGCGACGATCTTGATCGCGCCCGGGCCGTTGAGCCGGTTGGCGAAATTTGGAAGGCGATAGGGGAAGACTTCGACGTGGGCGGGGATATAGCGGTTTGGCTGCTGATCAGGCATTTGAACCACGCGTTCGCTTCACTCTTTCAAACCAATGCGAGTTTACAATCTTCGATTGAACGAGTCGAGGCTGCGATCGGCGCAGATCGTTTCAATTCGGGGTGCTTTATTCGCTTTGGGCCGCGAGCCGCCCACACCGGGAGATTTGCGCCGAGCATGTACGCCTCGCCTACTTCTCCCCGACCTTGAACGGCGGCTCCTTGCCGGGGGGCGTGGTTTCCTCCGCCATCGCCAGCATCATGGCGACCATGACGTAATTGCCGGCCACCGCCGTCAGATCCACGATCTGCTGATCGTTAAACAGCTTCCTGGCCCGCGCAAAAGTTTCGTCGGAAACTTTTTGCGTTGACGTGAGCTCGGTGACGAAATCGTAAACCAGCGCCTCGTCCTCAGCCATGCCGGACGGTCGCTTGCTGGCCTTCAGCTCGGCAATGATGTCGGGCGATAATCCCGCCTTCGCCGCCAGCGGCGCGTGGGCGTACCATTCGACCTGCGAGCGCCATTGCCGGCCGATGATCAGGATCGCGAACTCGTTGAGCTTGGTCGGGACCGAGGTTTCCCAGCGCAGATAGTGGAACAGGTCGAACAGCCGCTGGCCCAGCACCGGGCTGCGCATCATCGGATTATACGGCCCGGCAAGCCCGACGCTGGAAACTTTCATCACCTGCTCGCCAAGCGGTTTCTGCTTCTCGTCGAGCTGGTCCATGGTCAGCTGCGGAAAGCGCGGTTCGCTGCCGGTCGCGGGGGCTGCGAACATCGTGGCGGCGAACCAGCCGCTGGCGGCTGCGACCGCGAGCGACGATAGCCAGACTGAAGCCGAGTTCATGATTTCCTCCGAACGTTTTTTGTTTGTCCGAAGATGCTAATCCAGCGATGCCGCCCGCGCCAGCCGGATGAGGCAAATCAGCGGTTCAAATCGCGCCGATATCGCCGAGACATTGTTGCGCCAGCCTCATGCGATCGGCGATGTGGCGCGGCTCGCGACAGTCCATGTTCAGCGCAAACACCGTCTGCGCCGTGCCCTTCTCGGCCCAGCCGACGATCCAGCCAAGCGACGGCTTGCCGATTTCGGCACCCAAAAGCCCGGTCTTGGCGCGAATGATGGAATCGCCAACTTTCGTGACGGGCAGGATATCGCGCACCAGATCCTGGCTGCGTTTTGAGATCGGCAGCACGCCGCGCCGCAACCGGTCGACAAAATCGACCTGCTGAACCGGATCGATGCGCAGATTGCCGGTCAGCCAGAACTGGTCGATGCCGCCGCCGATATCGCGGTTGCCATATTCAAACAGGTCGACATATTTCTGCATCCGCTCCACGCCGATGCGCCGGGCGATCTCCTGATAGACCGGCACCGCGGACGCGGCGATCGCCGAGCGCATGGTGTGGTCGCGATTCCAGGCCTCGATGCTTCTGGTAACGCCGTCCCACTTGAAAACATCCTTGTCGGGATCGCCGACCACGCCGGTCTCCAGCGCAATCAGCGAATTCGGAATTTTGAAGGTTGAGGCCGGCAGCATCGCCTGCCCGGAACGCTCCTTGTCGCTGGCGATGATCAGATAGTCGTCGATCTTGTAGCCGACAAAAGTGCCGGCCGTTCCCTCGTCGGCGAAGTGCTTGGCGAGGGCTTCACGAATCTCGCTGCGCTGCGGCGCGACGTTGGCGAAGGCGCGCCGGGGCGTGACGCTGGCGGCAGCCATTAGACCGAGAACATGGCGACGATTGATCAAGGCGGCATCCGATGTGACGGGAAACGGCGACGACGATGCTGATGACATCGTGGTAAAACAATGACAACCGGAAAGATGGAGCTAGCGTATTCGCCCCGACAGCCGCAGCACAAAGATCAGCACTTCCGCCACCGCCTTGTAAAGTTCGGCCGGGATTTCATCGCCGATTTCGACGTTCGAGAGTGCTCCGGCCAGCACCTCGTTCTCTTCGATCGGGAGGTCATGGGCCCTGGCGACCTCGATGATTTTCGCACCGATCGGCCCCTTGCCCTTGGCGATGACCCGTGGCGCACCGGTCTTGTCGTAATGCAGCGCGACCGCCAGCTGGTTTTTCACTTCGACGCTCATAGCGCGCGATCCAGAAAATGCCCGGCGCGCGGCGGCGCCGATTGTGGCGGCGTGCCATCCCGGATCACGATGTCGCCGGGCTGAAGCTCGGCCTTGCTGAGCGCCTGGCTCAGTTGCGCAGCACCCGCGCGCAATTGCGCTGTGGTCGCGGGCCGCTCCGCCCATATCCGCACCGATGTCCGCTCGCCGCTGAGCGATACCAGCGCATGAACCGGGCCGGCAGGCTCGACGTCGAGCGAGAAGCGGGCGCGCCAGACCCGTTTTGCGGTGTCGACCTCGTTGCCGCCGCCATCGCGCGAAATCTCGAACTGCGCCATCGCGGTTCCCTGCGGCGTCGCAAACGGAATTTCGAAATTCCAGCGCGGCCCGGCCTGATCGACGCGCCCGGTCGCGGTATCGACACGATCCGGCAACGAGGCCACCTGCAACAATGTCTGCCGCGCGATCGCGCCGTCGGTATCGGCGAGCAGATGGTGCATGGCCGTTTCAGACGACGAATTCGATAGCAGCTTGGCTGCCATGACCGGCTGCGCCGCCGGCAACGCGCCGCTGACCGGTGGCGGCGGCACGTTGCTGCGCGCAAAATCGGCGTCATCGGTCTTCAGCAGGCGAGCCCCGATCAGCGCCGGCAGCAGCGAGAGCATCTGGTTGTTCTCGAACACAAGCCCGGACGGATTTGCCGCCGTCAGCGGCCCGGCCTGCACGGCTTCCTGCAGCAAATTGAGCGCGGCGGCGCTGGCGGCCGCACGCAGGGCATCTGCCGGCGCCGATGCGGTCGATATGACCGAGCTCGCAACGCTGAAGCCGAGCACATCTTGCGGGACGGTTGGCGCCGCGGCCTGGAGAGACGCTCCGAAGGCTGAGATCTCGGGCGGGAGCAGCGGCGCCAGCGCGGGCGATGCCGTCGTCGGCGTTTCCGGCCCGACCGTAATGATGACGGGCTGCGATGAGCCTTGAATGGACAATAGCGTGGCCTGCGCCAGCGCAATTGCCACCGGCGTCATGGCCTGCTGCACCGCCGGCGTTGGCGACGTCGTGGCGTGCGGCACGATGGCGGCTGCCGGTGTCGCGGCCTGCTGCACGACGGCCGCCGTTGCCGGCGCGCTGGCCGTCGCCAGCACGCTTGGCGTTGGCGTTACGCCGTTGAGCGATGTCGTCAGCACCTGGCGCAGCACGATCAGCGCCGCCTTCAGGTCCGGCGTGGACGATGAGGATGTCGGCGAAAGCGATCCGGACGCCAATGAGGCTTCCAGAAACAGGCCCGAATTCTGGAACGCCTGCTTGATGTCAGCGCCGGTCAGGCCCTGATCGAGGCTGGTGCGCTGCGCCAGCAGTTGCCCGACCGCCTGCTGGACCGGCGCCGGCAGGCCGTCCAGCCCGGCGGCAACGCTCAGATCGGCAAACAGTGGCGCAAGACTGGTCTGCTGGGCCGCCGCGGTTTGCGCCGCGACCGATACCGCGAGCGTTTCCAGCGCCGTGAGCTGATTTGCCGGTGCGGCAACCGCTGATGTCGTTTGCGCGGCGATGCTGACCGCCGCGTCGGGGGCCAAAGTCACGGAATCCGCTGTCGCGGCCGCGCCGGCGGGATCGCTGACACCCTGGCTAGCCGCGGCGCCGCCCTGCGGGTTAACCACCGCCAGCCTGATCGTACCGTCCGGGGTTTGCGAAACCGCGAGCTGCAGCGTCTGGCCGGCTTGCAGCGGGACCTGCGAAACCACGTCGAGCGACTGGCCGCCGATCGCAATTTGCACGGTGTCGTTACCAAGGATCTGCTGGACCCGCGCGCTGATCACACTGCCCGGCTGCAGCACGATGGGCGCCGCCACGCCCTGTGCGGCGGCGGGCTGAATGTTCGGATTGATGACGATCGACATGGGCTTCACCGGGTCAGGCCCGGTCGAAGCTATCCAGGTGTCGTAAACCTGTCGTTAACCCGCCGGCGAATTCAGTGATCTGAGGATACTGGCGGCAGCGCCAAAATCGACCAGCCGCGCCGCGCGGCGGGCCGCCACCTCCTCGTCCACCCCCCATTTCTCGATGTTCCAGTCCTCGTCGACATGGGCCGCGGCCCAGGCCTGATCGGAATCGAGCACGCCCCGCAGCAGCGCCAAAGCGAGCAGCGCCGAGCCCGTCAATGTCGTCACCACGTGCAGGGCTGCGATCGACCAGGGGTCCGTCGGCAGCACCGCGCGCGCCGCCGCGATCGCGGAATCCGGCTGGCGCACATGCACGATCCCTTCGGCCAGAATAAAATGCGCACCCAGCGCATCCCTTGCCCAAAACACCACGGGATCCCAAAGCGCGGCTTCCCGCGCCACCAGCGCCTCGGGATGGCCGGCGCGGTAGAACAAAAGATCGGTCCCGAGATATTTCGCAATGTCGTCCGTGACCGCCTCGAGCCGATCGACCACGGCGTCGACCACGCTGTTGGCGAACCGGGTCAACGGCATCGTCAGGGGATCGATGAATTCCTGCTGGCTATCCCATTCCGTTGCTATGGCGTCGGCAATCTCCCGGGTCGGCGCCACCAGCGAGCGCCCGGAAGGCGTGCGGACCGGCTTGCCATCGAGGGTAATGGCAAGACCGCCGGGCGATTCGACGACGCCGGCATGGGCGTAAAAACGCTTGCGGCGCGGCCCGCGCATGGAGCGCCGTACCGCCTCCTCCGGATCGAGCGGCGATTTTCCAGCGACTTCATCGAACAGTTCGCGCATTCGGTTTCAGCTTATGCCCGTCAATGATAATTTGGCCGCCAGAGTACGACAGAGACGGCCGCAAATAAAGCGAGCCGGCAAAAGGGAGCCTGCCACGACGAGGGTTTTCGCAACCATCCTGCTTCTGCTGGCCGGCTTCGGTCTCTCGGCCGTCGAGGCGGGATTCCGTTCGCCGGAATCGCTGGTGCGGAACGTCTACGCCTATTACGGCGACAGGTCGTCCGAACTATCGAACGGGCTGCCGCGCGATCCCGCCATCGCAAGCCAGTTCTTCGATCCAGCTTTGCGGTCGGCATGGATTTCCGTCAGGGACCAGCCCTACGATTTTCTGGTGCAGAGCCCGACCTGGAAGCTCGGCGCCGTCTCGATAGCGATCCTGCGCAGGCAATTCGACAAGACCTATGTCGCCGTCGCTTTTGACAACAACGGCCGCGCGGTCACGCTGAATTTCATTGTCGTCAACGGTCCCGACGGCTGGGTCATTTCCGACGTCGAGAGCCCGCACGATTCATTGCGGATGTTTCTCGCCCAGTACCGGAACTAAAGACGAAGTTGCGTTCATCGATTGGCGCAGGCGCGTGAATAGGCTGCGCGCTGGCCCGGGCTGAGCCCGGCTGCGGCGGCTTCGTCGAGACAATCGTTGATGCGGTCGCTGAAGGAACGGTGCGGCGCCGCCTGAAAGGTCTGGCGCGGCGGCGCGTCGAGCTGTGGGATCACCGGCGCCTCGATTTTGGGCGGTGGCGGGGGTGGAGGCGGCGGCGGGTTGAACTGCGACCCGCCCGGCGGGATGATTTGCTGCGCGGAAACCGCACTCGCGGCAACCAGCCCCCACGCAACCGCGCCAATCAGCATCGATAATAGCTTCATCGAGGATATCTGCGATCGCCCGAGCAAAGCGCAAGGATAAATTATTCTTCAGGCGCGTTCTCGATCGGATCGAACCTGTCGGCCTCCAGGCCCAACAGGTTCCATGATTGCAGCATATGCGGCGGCAGCGGTGCGGTGGCATCGATGAACCCGCCGCGCGGATGCGGGATCACGATCCGCCGCGCCAGCAGATGCAGCCGTTTCTGCAGGCCCCCCGGCAGCTGCCAGTTTTCCTTGTTGAAATATTTGGGGTCGCCGACGATGGCGTGATCGATATGGGCCATGTGCGCACGCAGCTGGTGAGTCCGCCCGGTGACCGGCTTCAACGATACCCAGGCCAGCTTCTGCGCCGAGGTCTCGACCACGGCATAATAGGTGACGGCATGGCTGGCGCCCTCGTCGCCATGCGCCGCAATCCGCATGATGCTGTCGTCCTCGCTCTCGTCCTTGGCGAGATAGGTCGAAATACGGCCCTGCTTCGGCTTCGGAACGCCGGCCACCAGCGCCCAGTAGATCTTGCGCGCGGAGCGATGGCGGAACGATCCGGTCAGCGCCGTCGCGGCGAAGCGCGTTTTCGCGACCAGCAGACAGCCCGACGTCTCCTTGTCGAGCCGGTGGACCAGCCGCGGCTTCTGTCCCTTGGCATCGCGCATCACTTCCAGCATCTGGTCGACGTGGCGCGTGGTGCCGGAGCCGCCTTGTACCGCGAGCCCAGCGGGCTTGTTCAGCACCATGACATCGGCGTCCTCGTAGAGGATCATGTCCTTGAGGGCCTGCAGCGTCTTTGTCGCCGCTTCCGAAAGGCTTCCCGCCACCTTGGGCGCATCGAGTTTCAGCGGCGGAATGCGAACGTTTTGCCCCTCCTCCAGCCGGTCCTTTGAATCGGCGCGCTTGCCGTTGACGCGCAACTCGCCTTTGCGGACGACGCGCTGGATGTGGGAGAACGACAGGCCGGGAAACCGCGCCTCGAGAAAACGGTCAACGCGCATGTTGTTCTCGTCGGCGGTGACGACGACGGTCTGCACTTTGGTGGGCAGCGGCGGCGGCTCGGCGACAACCTTTGCAGGCGCCTCGATAAACGGCGCCGGCCTCGGCGCACGCGGCGGCGATGCCGCAAAACGCGGCGCGGGCTTCCCGCCCGGACGATGCCCCGGCTGGCGCTCGGCCTGCGAGCCCCGGTACGGCCGCGCACCCTTCGGGCGATCGCCCGGCGCGCGGGATTTTGCGAGTGGTCTCTTGACGCGACGGCTCATAATTGCGGTGGCTCCAAACTGACCGTTTGGGTAGCGCAAAAGCAGCCGATCGTCACGGCGAATCGGGGCTATTTGCGCCTGTGATCGGCCATCAGGTATCCTCGTGCCCCGGACGCGGCGCAGCGCTCTTTGCGGTGCGACGCAGAGCCGGGGCCCATCTTGCATGCATATCGATGGGTCCCGGCTCTGCGTCGCGTCACTTCGTGCCGCGCCGCGTCCGGGACACGAGATTAATTTTACGCGGCGAGGAAGTGAGATCGCGACCAGTTAAGCCTTCTCGCGCCCCGGACGCGGCTCAGAAGCTCAGATCGTCCGTCAGGTCGCCCAACCGGGGTTGAGCTTCTCGATCAGCGCGATCTTCCAGGCGCGCCGCCACCGCTTCATCGAATGCTCGCGTGCCCGCGCTTCAAGGATCGATTCGAATGCCTCGAAATAGACGAGTTGGTCGACCTGATATTGCCGGGTGAAGCCTGGAACGAACTTTCCCTTATGCTCAGCCATGCGTCGCGCGAGATCGTTGGTGACGCCGATATACAGCGTTCCGTTGCGCCCGCTTGCGAGAATGTAGACGAAGTACGGGACGTTCATCTGTTCGCGAACCGGGATTACGCTGGCCCGCAATGAGCATGACAGAATTGGCTTCGTCAAATCAAGTGGGATCCCGGACAGTGGGTCCCGGCTCTGCGTCGCGTCACTTCGTGCCGCGCCGCGTCCGGGACATGAGGCAATCTTGCGCGGCGCGGATGCGAGATCGCGGCCAGCCAGGCTTCCTCGTGCCCCGGACGCGGCGCAACGCTCTTCGCGATGCGACGCTGAGCCGGGGCCCATTTTGCTCGCATGCTCATGGGTCCCGGCTCTGCGTCGCGTCACTACGTGCCGCGCCGCGTCCGGGACACGATGCGATCTTGCGCGGCGCGGATGCGAGATCGCGGCCAGCCAGGCTTCCTCGTGCCCCGGACGCGGCGCAGCGCTCTTTGCGGTGCGACGCTGAGCCGGGGCCCATCTTGCTCGCGTGCTCATGGGTCCCGGCTCTGCGTCGCGTCACTTCGTGCCGCGCCGCGTCTGGGACGCGAGGCGGTTGCGGGTCTACGGTGGGCCGCGCTCCTTGCGCAGCTTGGCCCAGTAATCCAGCCGTTTGCGAATCTCGCGCTCGAAGCCGCGGTCGGGCGGATCGTAAAAGGTCTGACGTCCCATCGCGTCCGGGAAATAGTCCTGGCCGGAGAACGCATCCTGCGTGTCGTGATCGTATTCGTAGCCCGAGCCATAACCTTCCGACTTCATCAGCTTGGTCGGCGAATTCAGAATATGTTTTGGCGGCAGCAGCGAGCCGCCCTCCTTGGCCGCGCGCATCGCCGCGCCGAAGGCCTTGTAGGCGGCGTTCGATTTCGGCGCGGTGGCGAGATAGATCACCGCCTGCGCGATCGCCAGTTCGCCTTCGGGATGGCCGAGGAAATCATAGGCATCCTTGGCGGCGTTGCAGATCACCAGCGCCTGCGGATCGGCCAGCCCGATGTCCTCGACCGCCATTCGCACCACGCGCCGCGCCAGAAACAACGGATCCTCGCCGGCGTCCATCATCCGCGCGAGATAATACAGCGCGGCATCGGGATCGGAGCCGCGCACCGATTTATGCAGCGCCGAGATCAGGTTGTAACGGCCGTCGGCGGACTTGTCGTAGATCGGCGCGCGACGCTGCAGGATGTCCTGCAGCTGCTCGGCATTGAAGCTCTCGGCTTCGCGTGCGGCGCGCCAGACCTCTTCGGCGAGCGTCAGCGCGGCGCGGCCGTCGCCATCGGCCATGCGTACCAGCACGGCGCGCGCCTCGGAATCGAGCGGCAGCTTCTTGCCCTCGATCTTCTCGGCATGGGCAAACAGTTTTTCGATCGCCGCCGGATCGAGTGAATGAAACACCAGCACCCGCGCCCGTGACAGCAAGGCGGCGTTGAGCTCGAACGACGGATTTTCGGTGGTGGCGCCGACCAGCACCACGGTGCCGTCTTCCATCACGGGCAAAAAAGAGTCCTGCTGGGCGCGGTTGAACCGATGCACCTCGTCGACGAACAGCAGCGTGCCCTTGCCCATCTCGCGCCGGGCGCGGGCGGCGTCGAAAACCTTTTTCAGGTCGGCGACGCCGGAAAACACCGCGGAAATCTGCTCGAAATGCAGTTCGGTGGCATCCGCCAGCAGCCGCGCCACCGTGGTCTTGCCGGTTCCCGGCGGTCCCCAAAAAATCAGCGAACCCAGCGTGCGCGTCGCCAGCATGCGCGTCAGCGCGCCGTCAGGTCCGAGTATATGATCCTGCCCAACGACGTCCAATAACGCGCGTGGGCGCAATCTGTCCGGAAGCGGACGCGGTGCATCCTGCTCCATGCCTGCCGCAGCAAACAGGTTGGTGGCTTCGCGTGGTCGCTTCGGGCTCATCCGCCCAGTGTCACGTTGATCTGCTGGCCGCCGCGCATCACGGTAATGCGCCAAAGCCGCGCGGACTCGTGTGTCGCCTTTTCGAGATCGCTGGTTTTTGCAATCTTCTGATTGTTGACGACCAGGATGATGTCGCCCTTCTGGAACCCGACGCTGGCGGCGGTGGCGTCATCGGCGAGGTCAATCACGACGACGCCCTCGGTGTCCGCATTCAGATGCAGCTCGTCGGCGACGGCGGGTGAGATGTTCGCAACCTTGGCGCCCTGGAACGGCGAGCGTGTCGTCAGGACGATTTCATTGCGGCCGGTATCGGGCGCGGTTTCCAGCGGCACGGTCAACTTCACGGTCTTGCCGCCGCGCTGCACATCGACCTGCGATGTGCCGCCGAGCGGATGCGTCGCAAAGCGGTAGTCGAACCCATTGGGGTCGTCGACCGCCTGGCCGTCGATCGCGACAATCAGATCGGACGCCTTTAGTCCGGCCCGCGCTGCCGGACTGCTCGCAACCACGCTGGCGACCAGCGCGCCGCTCGGCAGCCGCAGCCCCAGGGTCTCGGCGATCTCCGGTGTCACCACCTGCAGCCGCGCGCCAAGCCAGGGCCGCTTGACCGCCTTGCCGCCGCTCTTGGCAGAGGCAACGACGACACGCACCATGTTGGCCGGAATGGCGAAACCAATGCCCTGCGATCCACCGGAGCGCGAGAAGATCGCGGTGTTGATGCCGGCCAGCCGGCCGGTCATGTCGACCAGCGCGCCGCCGGAATTGCCGGGGTTGATCGCGGCATCGGTCTGAATGAAGAACTGGTAGTCGGTGATGCCGACTTGCGTGCGCGCCAGCGCCGATATGATGCCGTGGGTGACGGTCTGGCCGACCCCAAAGGGATTGCCGATCGCCAGCACCATGTCACCGACCAGCAATTCGTCGGAGTTGGCAAAATCCAGTGTCGGGAATTTCTCCTTGGCGTCTTTGAGGCGCAGCACGGCGAGATCGCTGCGGGGGTCCTTCAGCACGATCTCGGCTTCGAATTCTCGCTTGTCCGACAGCGAAACCTTGACCTCATCGGCGCCTTCGATGACATGGACGTTGGTCACGACCAGACCGGACGGATCCACCATCACGCCCGAGCCCAGCGAGCGCTGCATCTGTTCCGGCTGCTGGCCCGGTACGCCGAAGAAACGGCGGAAGATCGGATCGTCGAGCAGCGGGTTGCGGTTCTGCACCACCTTGGCGGCATAGACGTTGACCACCGCCGGCTGCACGCGCTGCACGATCGGTGCGTAGGAAAGCTTGACCTCGGCCGGCGATGCCGGGACGCGCCGGTCCTGGGCAAGAGCCGGCATCGCCGCCATTGCGGAAAAGCAGATCACGGCAAGGGAGCGAACAAGCATCATGCGAAAATCCTGAAAATTCGTCGCCTCAGATATAGTGGCGAGGCAACTGCGAGAGAAGGGAAGCCCGAATGAGCTAGGCGGCACGATCGGGCACGTCCGACACCGACGCGCAGGATAGCTTTTCCCTGTGGCCTTCACCCCATGCCTTCAATGTGTCGATCACCGGGCGCAGGCTCTCGCCGATCTCCGAAAGGCGATATTCAACCCGCGGTGGCACCTCGGCATAGACCTTGCGGATCACCAGGCGGTCGTCCTCCAGCGCACGGAGCTGCTTGGTCAGCATGCGCTGGGTGATGCCCGGCATCCGCCGCCGCAACTCGCCAAAGCGCTGGGTTCCGTCCTGCAGGTGGTAGAGGATGACGCCCTTCCACTTGCCATCGATCAGATCGAGCGTCGCTTCAACCGCGCAGCCGGGCCGATGGGCGAAATTCCGTCGTTTCATCGGGTATTTTCCAATAGTATCCAATCAGGGACTATATCCCCGAATTTACAGTACTTGCCAATTTTGCGCTAGACCGACAATGAGGTGCTCTGGAGATGACGTCACAGCAATGGAGACAATGGGCATGAAAGCCGTCGGGTACAAAAAATCGCTTCCTGTCGACGAGGCGGACTCGCTGATCGATTTCGAGACCACAAAACCCGAGCCCAAGGGCCGCGATGTCAGAGTCGCCGTGAAGGCGATTTCAGCCAATCCGGTCGATTACAAGGTACGCAAGCGCGCAGCACCCCCGGAGGGTGAAACCAAGATTTTGGGGTATGACGCCGCCGGAATCGTCGATGCGGTCGGACCCGACGTGACGCTGTTCAAGCCCGGTGACGAGGTGTTCTACGCCGGCTCGATCCAGCGCCAGGGCACCAATTCGGAATTTCATCTGGTGGACGAGCGCATCGTCGGTCAGAAGCCGAAGAGGCTGTCATTCGCGCAGGCAGCAGCCCTTCCCCTCACCTCGATCACCGCCTGGGAATTGCTGTTCGATCGTCTCGGGGCGGTGCCCGGCAAAAGCGTCGATCCGCGTACGATCCTGATCGTGGGTGGCGCCGGCGGCGTCGGCTCGATCCTGATCCAGCTCGCGCGACGCCTCACCGGCCTGACGGTGGTGGCGACGGCGTCGCGGCCGGAGTCGCAAAAATGGTGCCTCGATCTCGGCGCGCATGCCGTCATCGATCACGCCAAGCCGATGAAGGAGCAGATTGAGAAGCTGAAATTGCCGCCGGTGGCGCTGATCGCAAGCCTGACCAACACCGACCAGCACTACAAGGCATTGGCAGAAATCATCGCGCCGCAGGGCAAATTCGGATTGATCGACGATCCCCCGGAGTTCAACGTCAGCGTCTTCAAGGGCAAGGCGGTCTCGATCCACTGGGAGTCGATGTTCACGCGAAGTTCGTTCCAGACCCCGGACATGATCGGCCAGCATGCGCTGCTGAACGACGTCGGCGACTTGATCGACAAGGGCGTGTTGCGCACCACGCTCGACCAGACCTTTGGGACGATCAATGCCGCCAACCTGAAGCGCGCGCACGCGCTGCTGGAATCCGGCAAATCGCGCGGCAAGATCGTGCTGGAGGGATGGTAGGTCTTTGAGTTCAAGCACGTGGGCAAAGGCGCTCTTGGCGCCGTGCCCACCATCTCTGTTCGACCACGTTGATGGTGGGCACGCTTCGCTTTGCCCACCCTACGATCTGCGGGATCGGCGAAAGCTTTAGCTGGCGGCACGCCCTCGACGAAAATCAGGCGGTGGTCCTGGGCGTAGGATGGGTGGAGCGAAGCGATACCCATCACCTCATCAGACGCCGTTGATGGGTTTCGCTGCGCTCAACCCATCCTACGAGATCGAAGAAAGCTTTACGCTGGCGGCACGCCCTCGACGAAGATAAGGCGGCGGTCGAGCGCGGTCCGCCGCACTTTCAGCGCCTCGGCGTATTCCGGCGAGGCGTACCATTCCCGCAAACGCTCCATCGAGGGAAATTCGACGACGATGATGTTCTTTGGCGGGGGCCCGCCTTCGGCAATGCTTGCAGCACCACCGCGAACCAGATAACGCCCGCCATATTGCGCGATTGCCTTGGCGGCAATGGTCCGATAGGTCTCGAAGCCTGCTGCATCACGCACATCGACTTCGGAAATCACATAGGCGGACATCCGGCACCTCACGCAATGGTCTGGACGATGCCGCCTTCGGCACGCAGCGCCGCGCCGTTGGTCGCGGAGGACTCTTTTGAGGCGACATAGATCACCATGTTGGCGATCTCCTCCACGCTGGCAAAGCGCTGCAGTAGCGAGGTCGGGCGAAACTGTTTGACGAACTGCGAGGCCGCCTCGTCCACCGATTGGCCGTTTTGCTTGGCGAGGTTCTTGACGAAGGTTTCGACGCCCTCCGACATGGTCGGCCCCGGCAGCACCGAATTGACGGTTACCGCGGTGCCGCGCGTCAGCTCTGCAAGTCCGCGCGATACCGCAAGCTGCGCTGTCTTGGTCACTCCATAGTGGATCATTTCCTTCGGAATGTTCAGCGCCGATTCCGACGAGATGAAAACGATGCGGCCCCAGTTGCGCTTCAGCATGCCCGACATATAGGCGCGCGACAACCGCACGCCCGACATTACATTGACCTCGAAGAAGCGGCTCCAGTCCTCATCGGGAGTCTCGAAGAAGTCCTTGGGTTCGAAGATCCCGGCATTGTTGATCAGGATGTCCACTTCCGGCAGCGCCGTTACCAGCGTGTTGCATCCGGCCACCGTGGAGACACTGGCGGCTACGCCCCGCACCTTGGCTCCCGGCACGGCCTTGGCAATCGCGGCAACCGCGGCGTCGACTTTGTCTTGGGTCCTGCCATTGATCGTGACATCGGCCCCCGCCGCGGCGAGGCCCTTGGCGACCGCATGGCCGATGCCGGAGGTGGATCCCGTCACCAGCGCGGTTTTTCCCTTGAGATCGATTTTCATGAAACACCTCCATCATTGATGACAGAGATATCGGACGCGGCGCGCCCGACCGCAATCGCCATTCAACCGGAACCAACGCCCAATAAAAAACGGCGCGCAGGGCGCCGCTTTTTGGAATGAAGTTCCGGAGTGGGGTTTAAGCCGCTTCCGCGGCCTTTTCCTGCACCGGACCGGAATCGAGGCCCTTGGCATCGACGTCGCGGTCGACGAATTCGATTACCGCCATCGGGGCGTTGTCGCCGTAGCGAAAGCCGGCCTTGATGATGCGGGTATAGCCGCCCTGGCGGTCCTTGTAGCGAGTGGCCAGCACGTCGAACAATTTCCTGGTCTGATCGAGATCGCGCATCTCGGAGATGGCCTGCCGGCGCATCGCGAGACCGCCCTTCTTGCCGAGCGTGACCAGCTTTTCCACGATCGGGCGCAGTTCCTTTGCCTTCGGCAGCGTGGTGACGATCTGCTCGTGCTTGATCAGCGCCGCGCACATATTGGCAAACATCGCGCGCCGATGTTCGGCGGTGCGATTGAGCTTGCGATGAACCTTGCCGTGACGC
>Ga0066789_10000539_pt1 | contig 15325 bp, 15 predicted proteins | sample OrgsoiDNA2013049_FD_70960 | JGI IMG/M metagenome (GOLD analysis project Ga0066789, IMG submission 70960) | Permafrost soil microbial communities from the Arctic, to analyse light accelerated degradation of dissolved organic matter (DOM) -... | ecosystem: Environmental > Terrestrial > Soil >...
CGGTCCGGCCGGGGAACGCTTCGTTCCGTCCGACGTCACGCGTCTTTGGTGAACCCACCAAAGGAGCCGCCATGTTGACCTCGACGCTGAGACTCTTGACCGCCGCGCTCACCCTGATGAGCGCCGGCACGGCGACCGAGCTTCCCCGGAAGGGCGACGATCTTCGCCCGCACCCGGCCCTGCGCGCCAGGCACCGACCGGCGCACGAGCTGACCGACGTCTGCCGCGTGGAGCCCGTCGTCGCCGCTCCCGCCCTGCCCGCTCCGATCGCCGCGTACAGCTGCACCGACACGCCGCGCGGGCGCAGCGAGGCCCCGCAGTGAGCGCGGCACGCCTCAAAGATCTGTTCGACCGCCAGCGCCGCGCCATGCTCCGGCGCCCCTCGTTCGGGCGTGCGAGCGGACAGGCGCGCGTCCGGATGATCGGGGAGCTCGCCTGCAGCGTCGAGCAGGGGGATTCGCGCACGGTGGTCGACCTGCCGATCGCGGAGGGCGGCGGCGCCGGCGGACCGCCGCCCGATCAGATGGTGAGGGCCGGTCTCGGGGCCTCACTGGCGATCGGATATCGGCTGTGGGGCGCGCGGCTGGGCGTCGACGTCGATGCAATCGAGATCGACGTCGTCTGCGAGTCGGACACGCGCGGGGAGCTGGGCATCGCCGAGGGGGTGCCGGCGGGCTGGCAGCGAATCCTGATCGACGTGCGGATCCGCAGCACCGCCTCCGAGGCAGAGGTGCGGCAGGTGGTCGAGACGGCCGATCGCTTGAGCCCGATGCTCGCGAACCTGTCGTCCGCCATCGCGCGGGTCCATCGCCTGACGGTCGGGCCGAAAGCCGCCTCCGCGCCGACGGAACGCACCGTTCCCTCGTAGGTCACGCCTCTCGATTGAACAAAGCGGCGGCGACGCCGGAACAAACCCGGAACAAAACCAAGACAAGGAAACGACCATGAAAACGAACAAGATGACGAAGGCTCTGGTGATCTCGGCGGCGATGTTGGCGTTCGGGCAGGCGGCCCGGGCCGCGGAGTCCCCCGCGGCGGCGGCGAAGGCGGACATTCAAAAGACGCTCGGCTTCGTGCCGCAGTTCTTCCTGAAGTTCCCCGAAGGAATGCTGGCGGGCGCCTGGGAAGAGATGAAGACCCTGCAGCTGAATCCGCACACGGCGCTGGCCGGGCGAACCAAGGAGCTGATCGGCCTGGGCGTGGCGGCGCAGATCCCTTGCCACTACTGCATCTACGCCCACACCTCCTTCGCCCGGCTGAACGGCGCCAGCGACACGGAGATCGGCGAGGCGGTGGCGATGGCGGCCCTCACCCGACACTGGAGCACCTACCTGAACGGCACCCAGACCGACGAGGCGAAGTTCCGCGGCGAAATTGCCAAGATCGTCGAGAACGTCAAGCGCGCCAGCGCCACCAAGGGGGCCCCGGCGGCTCCCGTGAACGTGGTCGACGGCGCCAGCGCTCTCAAAGAGGCCGCCCAGATGCTCGGTTACGTGCCGGACTTCCTGCGGACTTTCCCGGACGAGGCGCGCGCTGGCGCCTGGAAGCAGTTCCGCGACGTGCAGCTCAATCCGGCAACGGCCCTGGCCGGCAAGAACAAGGAGCTGGTCGGCCTGGCGGTGGCTTCACAGATCCCGTGCAAGTTCTGCATCATCGCCCACACCGAGTTCGCCAAGCTGAACGGCGCCACCGACGCCGAGATTCACGAAGCGATCGCGATGGCCGCCCTCACCCGGGACCTGAGCACGATGCTCAACGGAATGGAGGTCGATGAGCCGCAGTTCCGCCGCGACATCGACCACCTCGTTAAGGGCGCCAAGGCGGCCGCCCAGAAGGCCGCTGCGAAGAGCCCCGCCACCGCGCAACGCTAACGATCGCCACGAGCTCGACTGAGCCGCCGAGAGAAGACAGAAGAGAAGAAGGGCCGGGCAGCTCTCGCTGCTCGGCCCTTTTTGCGCGTGGTGAAATCTTGGGATTGATCGATCGAAGGCGCAGCTCCTCTCGGGGCACTCCCTCAACAGGGCTTTCCCTTACAGGAAGAGCGGGATCTTCGCCTGACGGGAATCCGGGCCGCCTGCTATTGGAAGTACCAGGAGCCCAATGCCCACCTCCACTGGTCCCAACACCGAGGCTTCGGTGCCGTCAAGGGCGGCGCGCGTTCCGCGGGCGGGTCCCGAGCGTCGTCAGCTTGCCCTCAGATTGACTCGCTTTGGTGGCCCCGAGGGCTTCGAGCTGGTCGAGCAGCCGATGCCCGCCCCACGGCCCCACGAGGTGCGGGTGCGGGTGCTCGCCGCGAGCGTTCAGTTCACTGACATCATCTTGCGTCAGGGGAAGTACCCCGACCTCAAAGAGAAGCCGCCACTCGTGCTCGGGTACGACGTCGTTGGCGAGATCGACGCGGTCGGCTCCGAGGTGTCGTCTCTCGCCGTTGGCGATCGGGTCGCGGACCTCACCATGACGGGCTCATACGCGCGCTGGAGAACGCTCCGCGCGGACCGCGTCGTCCGGGTGCCCTTGGGCGTCGACGCGGCCGAGGCCGATGCCCTCGTGCTCAGCTGGGTCACCGCGTACCAGCTCTTGCACCGCGAGGCGGGGGTGGCCGAAGGACAAAAGGTGCTCGTTTGCGGGGCGGCGGGTGCCGTCGGTCAGGCGCTTTGCGCGCTGGGCAAGCTGGCGGGCCTGAAGATTTGGGGCGTCGGCCGGACGGAGCACGCCGACCTGATACGCTCCCTGGGCGCGACGCCCGTCGACCTCAAGACCCAGGATGTTCGGGCCCTGGTTCCGGAAGGGTTCGACGTCGTCTTCGACGGCATCGGCGAGCAAGGGTTCGCGGCTTCCTGGGCCTGTCTCAAGCGGACTGGAACGCTCTGCGCATTCGGATTCACCTCGGCGGTGCGGCGAGGGACTGGCTTGATGACGATGGGGTGGTGGCTCCTGCGCCTGCATCTTTGGAACTGGTCGTCGACTGACAAGGCCGCGCGCTTCTACTCGATCATGGCCCTGCGCAAACGCCAGCCCGACTGGTACCGCGCCGATCTTCAGAAGCTCTTCGAGTTGCTCGCCGCGAAGGCCATTCGCCCCCGAATTGCAGAACGAATCGGGCTCGAAGGGGTGGCGCGCGCACACCGCAGGCTCGAGGCCGGAGGGCTGACGGGGAAGATCGTCATCTGTCCGTGGGAGACCGCGGCGGGCCGTAGCCCCAATTTGGACCCAACAAGGAGAGCAGACAAACATGGCTAACGAACAGACGGTTCTCATCACGGGAGCGACGGGCAAGCAGGGGGGCGCGACCTTGCGCCATCTCGCGCGACAGGGCGGTTTTCGGCTGCGGGCGCTCACCCGGAAGCCCGACGGTGAGGCGGCCAAGGCGCTGACCGCGCTTGGCGCTGAGGTCGTCGCTGGCGACCTGGACGACGCGGGGTCGCTCGAACGGGCGCTGGCGGGTGTCTGGGGTGTGTTCGCGGTGCAGAACACCTGGGAGGCGGGCGTCGAGAAGGAGGAGGAGCAGGGAAAGCGCCTCGCAAAACTGGCGCGCGCGAAGGGCGTCCAGCACTTCGTCTACACGTCGGTCGGCTCGGCGAACAAGCAGACGGGGATCCCGCACTTCGAGAACAAGTTCCGGGTCGAGCAGACCGTGAAGTCGCTCGGATTCCCCTCGCACGTCATCATTCGACCGGTCTTCTTCATGGAGAACCTCCCGTCGCCCTGGTTCCTGAACGGCGACCACCTGGTCACGGCGCTGAAGCCGACCACCAAGCTGCAGATGATCGCCGCCGACGACATCGGCAAGTTCACCTCCAAGGCCTTCGTCGAGGCCGACAAGTGGAATCGCCTGGAGCTCGACATCGCCGGTGACGCGGCGACGATGCCCGAGGTGACGACGGCTCTCACCGAGCTGACTGGCCGGACGATCACCTACCAACCGATCCCGATCGCGGCCGTCCGCCAGAACAGCGCCGACATGGCGGCCATGCTCGAATGGTTCGACGCCGTCGGCTATTCGGCCGACATCGCTTCATTAGAGGCCCGTTTCGGCATCCGCCCGCTGACGCTGAAAGAATGGGTCCGCGGACAGAAGAAAGGCTAGACCCAAAGGCACAGCGCGCCCCGGGCCTGCTCGCCCGGGCTCGGTTTCGTACGGCGTTGGATAGGGTTACCATTGCCGCATGGGACGTCGTGGAGCCCTGTTGCTGCTACTCGGTTTGCACGCCGCCTGTTCGGGCGGCGGGGGCTCGCAGGCGGGGAGCGATGCAGCGACTGGAGGCGCGCCGTCTGATGCCACTGGCGGCCGAGGAGGCATGACCGGCGGCGCGGGCGGCGGGGCGGCCCCGACCGGCAGCGGTGGGTCGCCCGGAAGCGGCGGGGCCGGCGGAGGCGGTCGGGGGAGCGGTGGGGGCTCAGGGTCCGGCGGCGCGGGGACCGGAGGCGCGGCCGGCGCGGGGACTGGCGGCGCGGGCGGGCGAGGCGGCGGCGCGGGCGGTGGCGGCGCGGGTGGAAAAGCCGGTGGCGCGGGTGGTGTCGGCGCGGGCGGAGCGGGCGGAATGACACGACCGAAGGTCACCGCCGCCACGGGGACCACGCTGGTCGTCGTCAACCCAGGCGTTCGGCATCAGACGTTCGAGGGTTGGGGGACCAGCCTCTGCTGGTGGGCGAACCACGTCGGCGGCTGGTCGTCGGCGAACCGCAACGCGCTCGTCGATAAGATGACCGATGCGACGAATGGCCTTGGCTACAACGTGTTCCGTTACAACATCGGCGGCGGCGATGATCCGACGCACACGCACATGGGGCAGTACAAGAACATGCCCAGTTTCGAGCCATCGTCGGGTACCTGGGACTGGAACGCCGACGCGAACCAGCGCGCGATCCTGCAGCGAATCGTCACCGACAACGCCGACGCGATCCTCGAGGCGTTCTCGAATTCGCCGCCCTACTATATGACGAAGAGCGGCTGCGCGTCGGGCAACACCGACGGATCGAACAACCTGAACGACAGCTCGTACAACGCCTTCGCCGACTACCTGACCGAGGTCGTGAAGCATTACAAAGACAGCTTCGGCATCACCTTCCGGACGGTCGAACCGCTCAACGAGCCGAACGCCTCCTGGTGGAAATCCCTGGGCGGTCAGGAAGGGTGCCACTTTTCGCCCGCCAACCAGCAGACGATCATCAAGGCGGTCGCCACCTCGTTGACGACGAAGGGACTGACCGGAACCACGGTCAGCGCCTCCGACGAGAACAGCATCGACGACGGGTACAACAACATCAAGGCGTTCGACGCCACGTCGATCGCTGACATGAGCCAGATGAACGTCCACACCTACTCGGGGTCGAGCCGGACACAGCTGCGCTCGCTCGCCACCAGCAAGGGGAAGCGCCTCTGGGCCTCGGAGTCGGGGCCGCTGAACACCACGCTGGCCGACGACACCGACGCCGCCGTCTTCATGGCGGGGCGGATCATCTCCGACCTGCGCGATCTGCAGCCGCAGGCCTGGGTCGACTGGCAGGTCGGCGATCCGAGCACGAACTGGGCGAGCTTCACGCTGAACGACGCGCAGGAGACGTTCGGCTATCTGAAGCGTTACTACATGCACGCCGGATTCAGCCGCAACATCCGCCCCGGGGCGACGTTCGTCGACGTCAACCAAACCGACATGGTCGCCGCCGTGAGCGGCGACGGCAAGACGCTGGCGATCGTGGTGCGCAATGGGAGCACCACCGCCAGCGCCGGCTTCACCTTCGATCTGACGGCGCTGGCCTCGGTCGGCACAGCGGCGGCCGCCACCCGCACCTCGCGCAGCGAGAACCTGGTGACGCTGACCGCGCTGCCGATCCAGGGGTGGAGCTTCGTCGCGACCGTGGCGCCCTATTCGATCACGACCTTCGTCGTCCCGATGCCGTAGTCGCGAACGCCACCTTCAACGCTGCTTCAACGATTCTTGCCGGCCTGGAACCGCTCCGCGAGAGTGCCGACCAGCTGGCCCCACCCATCCTCGTGCAAACGGCCGAAGTCGTCGTCGGGAAGGTTCGCGTGGCGCAGCTGGAGGAGGGTGTCTTCTCCCTTCTTCTGGAGCTCGACCGTCACCAGCGATTCGAGCCCGCGGGTGAAGGGTGACATCCAAGCGTACTGAATCTTGGCGCCGCGTTCGAGCTCGGTGAAGCGGCCGAAATGCGCCCAGTTCTCCCCCGCCTTGCTGACCTTGTTGAAATAGAACATCCCGTCGACCTTCGGCTGGGGATCGAAGATCAGCTTGCTGGAGTTGTGCCACGGCGTGCCCGGATTGTCGGTGTCGAGCCAGGCGTCGTAGACCTCGGCGGGAGAGGCCGGGATGGTGCGGTTGAGGGTGATCTCCATGGTCTTTGTCTTCGCGGTCATGACTTTCTCCTTTTCTCTTTGAAGAACTCCTCGAGCTTGTCGAGGTGCTCGCTCCAGAAGCGCTCGTATTCGTGGACCCAGACCGACACCTTCCGCAGCGGCGCGCCGCGGAATTCGATGATGTGGTCACGTCCGACCTTCTCGCGCCGGATCAGCCCCGCCTCTTCCAACACCTTGAGGTGTTTGGAGACGGCGTTGAGCGACACGTCGAACGGCGCCGCAATCTCGGTCACGCGCGCCGAGCCGCCCGAGAGCCGGGAGAGAATCGCGCGACGCAGCGGGTGCGAAATTGCCCCCAGGACATTGCTCAGGTCATCCACGGATATGTTCAACCATATGGTTGAATCTTCCGCAAGGAAATTTTCGTGCACCAGCTGCGCACGAATCGGCACGGGCCGGGCGTCAGGCCAGGAGCTTGGCTCTCTTGGAGACGAATTCCTTCTCGGTGGGGTCCCCGCCCTAGAAGAGCACGCCCAGACCGATTGACGCGGCGGGGACCCACTGGTCGATGACGCCGTGGTCGGGATCGTGGCTGACAAAGGTGGGGAGCTCGAGGTCGAGAAAACAGAGCAGGCGCAGGTCGGAGATCCGGAGAGCCTCGATCCCGACCCGCGCCGTGACCGCCAGACCACTGCCGGTGGCCACGCCGATCGCTCCCGCGCCGTCGAGGGGCGCCGGCCCCTGGAAGCGCTGGTAGTCGAGGCCCACCAAAGCGCTCGCGAACAGCGAGAGCGATTCGACCGGTCGGAAGTAGAAGGTCGCCTCGACCTGGGCGTCGAACTGGGCGGCGAGGTGCAGCGTGGCCACTTCGGCGCCAGGATTGAACGCGCCTGCCAGCCGCACGCCGATCGCCACCTGATCGATCTCGCGCCGCAACGACAGCGCGACGCCGGGCAACGTCGCCAGCGTGCCGCCGACGGGCGCCGCCAGCTCGTACGCTTCGAGGCCGTAGTGGGTCGTGCTGTGAAGCGCGAGCGCCCGCTCCTGACGCACGAACCAGCCCTGTGATTCAGGCCCCCGCAGCACCAGCGGATCGTTGTGAAGCAGCACCGTCAGCAGGCGCTCGACCGCCGGCGCGAGCCCGTCGGCGCCGACCCGCTCACGGTACGGGACCTGGGTGTTGAGGCGGCCCGTGATCCACTTGCCACCGCTGGACCCGAGATCGATCACCTCCACGGTGAGCGTCGATTCGCAGTCGGTGCTGGCGGCGCGGTGGGTGGGGTGCCGATCGATCTCGCTCCTGATGAGCCGCGCCAGACCGTCGGTCTCCGCGGGCGCAGCCGCCACCTCGACACAAGTCCGGAGCTGCGCCCGCGCCAGGCCCGCCGACGCGAAGAGCGCACCTGCCGCCGCCAGGCCCAACCAGGCCGCCGACGTCCGGCGAGCGCACATGGCTAGAAGATGATCCCGATCTGCGCCACCGCGCCGGGCGTGTACGCGTCGATCGAGCCGCTGTTGTTCTCGGTCTTGAGTAGGTAGGTCGGGAGATCGAGCTCGACCTGGCCGAAAAAGTGGATGGAGCTGGCGCGCAGGAACTCGTAGCCGATCAGGAAGTCGACGTTGAGACCGCCGCCGACGAGGAGGTCGCGGTCGGTGGTGCTGGTCCGCTGGGCGACCGGCCGGATGGCGTCGAAGAACGCCAGCTCGAACGCGGCGCCACCGCCGAAATAGAGCGAGTTGATGCCGGCCGCGTCGAGGTAGCGAAGGAAGTGCAGCCCCGCCGAAAGGCTGAACGAATAGTCGACGTGGCCGCCGAGATCATTGTCGTGAATCCCCGTCTGCTCGGTGCCGAGATCGACGCGCCCGAAGGCGTCGAATCCCCAGGCGTGCAGCTTGCGCCGGTAGCCGGCCTGCACGGTGACGGGCGTCAGCACCCGCAGCTGGTCGGTCGCCGGCAGCGATTGCCCCTGCGCGGTCGGCAGCTCCGCCAGCCGCACCTCGGTCCCCATCCCGAAGATGAAGTGCCCCGTCCCCTCGACGGTGCGCAGGTCGCGCTCGCTGTCGGAGCGGAGCACGTTCTCACGCGTGATCGTCTGGCCGACCGGGCGGCCGCGAAGCAGCGCGAACGCCAATCGCTGCGCCAGCTCCACGAACTCGTCGAGCTCGGCCCGATCGATCTTCTCTTCACGCTCGCCGTAGTGGCCGAACACCGTCCAGCCGCTCTCCAGCTGATAGAGCTCGACGATCAGGCGCTGCTGGCAGCCGTCGTTGACGGCCAGGAATCCGTTCTCGTGCGTCACCTCGTACTCCAGCATCCGTTTGAGGTAGAGCGTCGGATCGATCTCGTGCGCCTCCGCGGCGTGGTGCGGCGCCGGCGCGTCGCCCGCGGACACCGACGATGGAGGCGATGGCGGCAGTGGCGGCGGTGGCGGGAGCGGATAAGCCGGCAGGGGCACCGCCGGCCCCTCGCTGTTGGGCGCAACGTGAGCCGCGGCGGCGGGCGCGACCGGGGGCGCCACGTGCAGCGCGGGCGGCGGTCGGTACCACGACTTCTGTTGGACGCTCACGCAGACCCGGGTGGTCGCGGCGGCGGCGTTCGACCAGATGACAATGACGAGCGAGGTGAGTCCCAGCCAGCCCGGCTTCATGTGAGCTCCTTGCGGGTACGAGGTCACGCCGGTTCCGACCGGCGGTTTGTCGTCGACGTTTTGCAGACCGTGTGCCACTCGAAGGCGTCGCGATTCGCCGGGCTGCACCCCGGCGCGGCTGTCAGAAAGCGAACGAACCGAGTCGACTGTTCACACATCCGTGCCTCTGCGCCGTGACGGCGGTTGCGGCCGTCAGCCCTGGCGCGGGATCGACCCGGAACCGCCCCGGAGACTTCCGCCAACAGAAAAACCGGCAGCCTGCCGATCCCCATTCGCCGTGGTCCACCCGCCAGTCCGCAAGCTTCCGTCAGCAGGCAAGTCGACGCTCACCGAGGGGCCGGTGTTCAGCCCTGACCGCGTTCCAATCGGACGGCCACTCGTTTACAATGCCGCAGCCATGCTGCTATCCCGCGCCACCGTCCGCCTCCTTGTTCTCCTCTTGTCCGTTGTGGCGCTGGGAGGTCGGGCCAGGGCGGACAACGTCGAGGAGGCGCGCGCCTACGTCAACAAGGCGACGGCCGCCTACGCGCTCAATCACTATGCCGTGGCGGCGGAAAACTTCGAGAAAGCTTTCGAGCTCAAGCCCGACCCTGCCCTCCTCTACAACGCCGCCCAGGCCTACCGGCTGGCGGGCAACAAGGAGCGGGCGCTGGAGCTCTATGAGAGCTACGTGCGGGTCTACACCGGCAAGAAGGAGATGCGGTCCGATATCGAGGGGCACATCAAGCAGCTGAAGGAGGCCATCGAGCACGACAGGGCGGCGGCGACCTCGCCGCCGATCACGACGATGCCGATGGGTGGCGCGCCGAGCGAGCCGCCGGCCACGAGCCCGGCGCCGGTGACCCCGGTGACGCCCATCGCTCCAGCCGCCACGACGCCGGCGCCGAGCGCGGTCGCGCCCGCGCCCGCGCCCCCGTCCCCAGAGACAGCGTCGTCGCCCGTGGTGCTCACCCAGAGCGCCGATCAGTCGGGGCAAAGCGATTCGGTGACCAAGAAGACCTGGTTTTGGGTCGCCGTCGGCGGCGGCGTCGCAGCCGCGGTGATCGTGGGACTGGTGATCGGGCTGAGCGGAACGGACCCCGCCAGCGCCAGCATCGGAAAGGTGAACGGAAATTGAAGCGTCTTCTCTCGATCGTGGTGCTCGCCGGGCTGGTGACCGCGGCCGGCTGTCGAAGCACGAATTCGTGCAACGCGGGGACCGTCCTCGTCACGGTGACGTTCGACGCCACGACCAGCGCCGCGGATGCGATCGACGTCGTGGTGAGCGTCGACGGCGGCGCACCCAAGACCACCTCCCTGCCGCACAATCCTGGTGACGCGAAAGGCTCGGTCGAGGTCGACTTCCCGAGCGGAACCGGCTATCCGGAAGGGAAGCGCCTCGATGTCACGGTCGTCGCCCGGAGCGCGGGGAGCGTCCTCGCAACCGCGACGGCCAGCGTCGCGATGCTGCCGATCGGCTGCGGCACGCTCGCGCTCAGTTTTGGCATCACGGGGACCGACGGCGGCACTGGTGGCACTGGTGGCACTGGTGGCACTGGTGGCAAAGCCGGCGCGGGCGGCAAGAGCGGCAACGGCGGCGGGGTCGGCGGCGCCACGGGTGGTCACGACGGCGGCACCTCGGACGCCAGCGCCGATGGCCCCCTCACCGGATGCACCAGCGGTACCACCCGCTCCTGCGCGACGGATGGCTATCTCGGCAACTGCGCCAGCGGCACCGAGACCTGCGCCGGCGGTCGGTGGAGCGCCTGCAGCATCTCCGCCGCCGCCAAGGACAGTTGCGCGACCAAGGGGGACGACGCCACCTGCAATGGCACGGTGAACGAAGGATGCGCCTGCCTGGACGTCGACCCGGCGCGCTCCTGCAGCGTGGGCGGCGCTCTCGGGAGCTGCGCGAAGGGTATGCAGGCCTGCGCCGGCGGGAAGTGGGGCGCTTGCAGCATCCTGCCCGCGGCCAAGGACGACTGCACGGTCAAAGGTGACGACTCGAACTGCAACGGGGCGCCGAACGACGGCTGCCCGTGCGTCAACGGAGACACGCAAGCGTGCGGGCCGGCGGCGGTCGGGATCTGCAAGCCGGGGACGGCGACCTGCGCGAGCGGGGTCTGGGGCGCGTGCGTGGGGGCGGTCAACAAGGCGGCGCGTGACTGCACGTCGACGGCCGACAACGACTGCGACGGCTCGCCCGACAACACGATCGACGTGGTGTGCAAGTGTGGCAGCGCGACCACGCAAGCCTGCGGCGCCCACCCCGGCAACGACGGCTACGGCCCCTGCACGGCGGGAAAGCAGAGCTGCGTCGTCGCCGCCGACAAGACCTCCTCGACCTGGGGCGCCTGCTCGGGAGCGGTGGGGCCCGCGGCCGCCGACAGCTGCGTGAAGGGGAACGACGACAACTGCAACGGCACGGCGAACGAGGGCTGTGCCTGCGTCAGCACCGATGCGCCGCGCTCTTGCGCCACGGCCGGCGCGCTCGGGAACTGCGCCAAGGGGACCCAGACCTGCTCCACGGCAGGACAGTGGGGCGCTTGTAGCGTCCAACCGGCAGCCATGGACAGCTGCTCGGTGAAAGGGGACGACGCGACCTGCAACGGGAAAGCGAACGAAGGGTGCCCCTGCGTCAGCGGCGACACGCAGGCGTGCGGCCCCGCCGCGGTGGGGATCTGCAAGCCCGGAACGGCGACCTGCACGAACGGCGTCTGGGGAGCGTGTGTCGGGGCGGTGAACAAGGGGACGCGTGACTGCACCTCGGCGGCCGACAACGACTGCGACGGCTCGCCCGACAACACGATCGATCTCGTGTGCGCCTGCACCTCCGGTAAGACGCAGGCCTGCGGTGCCCACCCGGGGAACGATGGCAACGGACCGTGCAAGGCCGGAACGCAGACCTGCGTGGTCGCGGCCGACAAGACCTCCTCGACCTGGGGCGCCTGCAGCGGATCGGTGGGACCCGCGAAGTTCGACACCTGCATCAAGAGCAACGACGACAATTGCAGCGGGACGCCCAACGACGGCTGCCTCTGCATCAACAGCGTTACAACCCGCAAGTGCGGCTATTGCAATGACGGCTCGCAGACCTGCGTCGACGGCACCGTGGGAAGCTACACCGCCTGCGCCGGGGCGACCGGGCAGGCCTTCACCCCCTTGACGCTCCAGAACAGTTGGACCGGAGCAGCGTTCGGCACCGCCAACGTCGCGGCGGCGCTCGACTGCTCGGGCATCGTGCAGCTCAAGGGGGGGATGTCGACGACCGGGACGAGCACCTCGCCGATCACGCTCCCGGCCGCGCTCCGGCCTGCGGCGTACGTCTACCTGCCGGTCGACGGTTACGGTGCCGCGAAGGTGCGCGTCTACATCGCGCCCACCGGCGCGGTCAACGTCTATGCGCCAGGCACGGCGACCGACGCGACGAACTTCACGTCGCTGGAGGGCGTTTCGTACCCGGTGTCCACGACGGGATACACCCCGCTGACGCTGCAGAACGGATGGGCGCCGTACAGCGGGGCTCGGGCCCCCGCGGTGGCCAACGTCGGGGGGATCATCCGCTTCCAGGGGGCGATCTCTGGCGGCACCACGACGTCGGTCTTCACGCTGCCGGCCGGGATGGCGCCTCCGACGCTCACCTACGTGACGGTCGACCTCGTGAGCGGCGCGAAAGGGCGCCTCATCATCCAACCCACCACCGGTGCGGTGACCGTCCAGGCGCAAAACGTGTTAGCCGACGCCCAGGGCTTCACGTCGCTCGAAGGGGCCTGGTTCGCGCTGTCGTCGAGCGGGTACACCCCGTTGACGCTCCAGAACGGGTGGACGACATACAGCACGACGCGCGCCGCCGCCGTCTCGGCCTCCAACGGGATCGTCCACTTCCAGGGCGCGATCGGGACCAGCGGCACGAACCTATCGCCCTTCTTTCTCCCAGGCGGATTCCTGCCGGCGGCCACTGTCTACACGCCAGTCGATCTGTGCACCGCCACCAAGGGGCGCCTCGACATCGGAACGGACGGCTCGGTCACGATCGAGGCGGAGGGGGGCGTTACCACGAACGCCACCTGCTTCACTTCGCTCGAGGGCGTCTCCTTCGCCCAGTAGTCAGCCCAGCGCCGCTGGCAAAGGCGCCGGACGCCGACAACGCTCCATTGCGGGCCTACGGGCAGGCGCCCAAGCGTCGCGACTTGGTGTGCATCGTCTGATTGCCGTCGGGAGCCTTCGTGATGGTCACACCCTCGGAGGAATCTCCGTGGAAGGTCACCTTGTTCTCGATGGATCGGTCCCCGCAGGTCAATGCGTAGGACATCGTGTTCCCCTGGATTTCGAACGTCTTGATCTTGCAGGGGCCGTGCGCCTTCTTCTCGAAGTAGGCGCGGCCAGTCTTCGAATCACCGTTGAAGGCGGCGGCTTCCTCCGCGCTCATGCAGGCCGTGACCTTGCGCGGCTGCGTCTCGCCGTCGGTCGTCATGGTGTGCTCCCATTGCCCACCCATGACCCGCACGCCTGCCAGGAGTGATCCCGAAGCGAAGAGCAGTGCGCAAAGGGCGAATCGGGAGAGCGTTTGCTTGGTCGGTTTGAAATTCATCCGGTGACCGTACGGCATTTCGACGCCGCCATGTTCGGATATTCTGACAATCATGAAACGACTAACGACTCGTTTGGTGTTGGGTGTGATTCTGGCCATTGGCGCGCGGCGGGCCCACGCCGAAGAGACCGATCCCCACCCGGTCGGCGTCGGCTACAAGATTGGCAACGGGATTGGGTTCGTCGGCGCCGACCTCGTGCTTCGACTGGTGCCTCACGTTGTTTTCGACCTGCAGGCCAACTACGTCTCGCTCACTGAACCGGTCTACGGCGGCGCCAGCCAAACGGTCACCGGGTACGGGCTCGCGCCGATGGTGCAGTTTCAGCTCAAACCGATCGGGCACACGCCCTATCTGGGCGTCGGGATGGTCTACGTCCACGAGTCGTTGAATGGCGTCACCGCCTCGGCGACCGGCTTGTTGGTCAACGCCGGATACGAGTGGCGATTCGCCTCCGGCGTCGGAGTGCTCCTCGGTGGCGGCATCGCCTACGTCGGCAAGATCAGCGCCACGGACGGCACCACGACCATCGAGCAATCAGGCGGCCTCATTCCCAATCTCGAGATCGGGGTCCGCTACTACTTCTGAATCGGACGAGCTGATTTCGCCTTCTGGAAAGGCCCACCGATTTTCGGTCATCGCGGAGCGCTCATGCGGGGATCCGTCGGCGGCAATCGCGCAGTTCGGTGTCGGTCTGCAACTTGCACGAAGGCGCCCCGATGCGCCCGACGTGGAAATGGTTTGCCGCGGTGAGATTCGTCCCTTTCGCGCTTGCCTTCCCGGGCTGCGCCAAGAGCACAGACGTCATGGCCGTTCATCAGATCGATGCGGCGGTGACGATCGTCGCCGTCGGGGCAGCCGGCATTGCCGGCGGCGTGCAGCCCTGCCCCGGCGGTGAGGCCCATCCTCTGGTCTGCTGCGTCGGTGGGCCCGGCGTCTCCCCCACCTGCTTCGAGCTCACGAGCTTGCCGTTTCAGCAGTGCCCGAACAACGCCTTCGCCTTTCCGGACGGCCGCACTTGTTGCCCGCTCGACGGGTCGTCGGCCTGCACGGCCGCCGCCTCACCCGTCAACGACTCGGGGGAAACCCCGTCGAATGACGCCTCCGCGCCCGACCCTTCGTCGAACGCCAGCGACGCCGGCGCGGTCAACCTCGCCAGCTGCAGCTTGCCCTGCCCGCCGGGCGCCTACGGCAACACGGCGATCGGATTCGAGGCCACGACGCCAGTCTGCTCCGCATCCGAGCTCTCTCTCCCAGGAGCCAGCTGTCTCTACTGCTGCTTCGACAACGCGACCGACGGCGGCGCCTCCTGCCTGTCCAACGCCTGCTCGTGCCCGGGCAATCACCCATGCAGCTGCCTCCCCAGTTGCCCCACCTGCCCCTCTGGCTGGCAGCCGCCGTCGGGCGGGCAATTCGACCTCTGCTGCCAGCAATCTGCCGACGGCACGACCAGCTGCTTCTCGCAATCGACCCTCGTCCGGATGCCGGGCTAGCCGAGGGCTCTCACGATTCGTCACAACCTGGCGATCCCTCGGCGACTCCGGGGCAGGCCTTGGGCGCGCGTGCCTGCCGCAACATCCGCCGAATCAAGTGGGGTGCGGTCGCGGAGTCGCGCCCGGCCGTTCTTCCACCCGCAACGGCCCGCCGGCGCGCCGCCAGCCGGCGCGGGCCATCCAGGTGGACGGCAGGGCCGTGGCCGGCGCGAGCTCCGTGGGCGCCGGTCCTCGCTGCCACCCCGAAAAGTGGGGCCCGGAGCTCCGTGGGTCGATGCACGGGGGCGCACGCAGGTGCTT
>Ga0066789_10000540_pt1 | contig 15315 bp, 14 predicted proteins | sample OrgsoiDNA2013049_FD_70960 | JGI IMG/M metagenome (GOLD analysis project Ga0066789, IMG submission 70960) | Permafrost soil microbial communities from the Arctic, to analyse light accelerated degradation of dissolved organic matter (DOM) -... | ecosystem: Environmental > Terrestrial > Soil >...
GGGCAGGTGGCGATCGCCATCGGCAATCCGCTCGGCTACTCCAAGACCGTTACCACGGGCGTCATTTCGGCGCTAGGCCGCACCCTGCGCGCGACCTCCGGCAGACTCATGCACGACGTGATTCAAACCGACGCCGCGCTCAATCCGGGAAATTCCGGCGGGCCGCTGGTCGACTCCAAGGGACGGGTGATCGGCGTCAACACCGCGATGATCCCGCAAGCCCAGGCGATCTGTTTTGCCACGGGAATCAACACGGCGAAGTGGGTGATCGCGCAGTTGTTCGCACACGGGCGGGTGCGCCGTGCCTATATCGGCGTCTCCGGAGCTACGGTGCCGATTGCGACGCGGGTGGTGCGGCATTTCGGCCTGCCCCGCAACCGCGCGGTGCATGTCTCGGAGGTGGTGGCCGGCAGTCCCGCTGCGCAGGCGGGCGTCGAGGCCGGCGACCGCATGATCGCACTCGATGAGAGGCCGGTCGACGGGATCGACAGCCTGCAGCGCCTGCTGGACGCCGATTGGATCGGGCGCGAAGGCGAGTTGCAGCTGCTGCGCAGATCGAGTGTGATTCGTGTGAAAATCCGACCGGTTGAATTGCCCGCGCAGCCCTAAGGGAGCCGACTCAAATGTGCCCGACCTCACACCCCATCAGCTTGGCGGTTGCGCTGGAACCCACCGACCACATGCTGGGCTCCGAACATGCGCGGGTCACCATCGTCGAGTACGGCGACTTCGAGTGTCCGAGCTGCAAGGTTGCGGCGGCGACGCCGAAGCTGCTGCTCGAGCGGTTTCCGAGCAGAATACGTTTCGTATTTCGGCACTTTCCGCAGCAGGAAGCGCATCCGCACGCGTTGATGGCAGCGGAAACGTCGGAGGCGGCCGCGGCCCAGGGGAAATTCTGGCCCATGCACGATGTGCTGTTCCAGTACCAGGCCCATCTCAAGGACAAGGATCTGCATCGCTATGCGGCGGATCTGGGCCTCGATATGGCGCGCTACACGGCGGAAATGGATGATCACATCTACTTGCAGAAGGTTCGCGAGCACCTCGAGGGGGCGCGCCGCAGCCATATTCGCGCGACCCCCACCTTTTTCGTCGACGGTATCGTGCACGACATTTCCTTCGGCATGAAGGCCCTGCACGATGCGGTGACGGCCGCCGTCGGGCGCAGCGCGTAAGAGCCGGTTAGCTCCAGTCGCCGCCGCCGCCCGAACCGCCGCCGTCATCCCAGCCGGAGCCGGGGTCGTTCACGCCGAAGTCGGAGCCGCCCATGTCGCCATTACCGGAGCCCGACTCACCCGCCTCAGCCGTGGGGACAACGCCGCCGCCACGACCGCCATCCAGGAAGTGATGAGCCAGCTCTTCGCCGGCAACCACGCCGGCGCCCACCGCCAACCCCGAGGCGAGTCCGCCCGCGATGCCGGAGCCGATCCCGCCGCCGCCCATCGGTTGGGGACCGTAGCCGCCGGGTCCGTAGGTTCCAGGCGCGCCGCCCACGCCGGGCCCAGCCGCGGGATATTGCACGTAGGAGTTTCGCCGCCGGAACACCATCAGCAGGATCCCGACCACGGCCGCCAGAATCAGCACGGTGCCCCAGGGAAACCGGGGGGAAGCGGGCACAGTTCTGACGCCGGCGGGGTTGTGTGCGCCTGCGGTGAGCCCGAGCTCTGATTTGAGCTCTTGCACCGACCGGGGATTGGCAAAAGGCAGGCCTGGCTTCAATTGTTCGGCAGTGCCCAATTCCGAGCGCGCGAGACCGGTCTTGCCTTCCCTCGCGTACAGTTCGGCTTGCACGTAATGCGCCTTGGCGCTGGTCGGGTGATCGGCCAGTACCTGCGTGATCATTTGCTGGGCTTGATCGAGATGACCGCCTGCCGCCGCGGTATAAATCTGATCCATCGTGGGGTCGTTGTCGGCGAACGCCGTGGACGTAGCCAAACCTCCGAATGTGACGGCCGCGGCTAGTGTTGCAGCAACTAATAGTCTTCGCATATGAGCCCCCGATTGGTCGAATTGACCATTGCCTGGTTTAGATATGGGCACTTGCCCGAAGTTCAACGCCCCCAAACCGGTCCCCCGCAGGAGAATTAGATGACGCCGCGGCGCTTTTGGTCGAGTTCGATGGACTCGAACAGGGCTTGAAAATTCCCTTCGCCGAAGCCCTCGTTGCCCTTGCGCTGAATGATCTCGAAGAAGATCGGCCCGATGGCATTCTTGGTAAATATCTGCAGCAGAATCCCGCTGGCGGCATTGCCGTCTATCAGCACGCTGCGCCGTCTAAGTTCGGCCAGGGACTCGCGGTGGCCGGCGACCCGGGCGTCTATGCCCTCATAGTAAGCGGCGGGGGTGTCCTGGAACTCGACGCCGCGTTTGCGCAGGGCGTCGACGGTGCGATAAATATCGTCGGTCCCGAGGGCGATGTGCTGGATGCCCTCACCCTTGTATTCGTTGAGGTATTCCTCGATTTGACTCTTGTCGTCCTGACTTTCGTTGATCGGGATGCGGATCTTGCCGCAAGGCGAAGTCAAGGCGCGCGAAAATAAGCCGGTCTCCTTACCCTCGATGCTGAAATAGCGAATTTCCTTGAAGTTGAACAACTTTTCGTAGAAGCCGGCCCATATATTCATATTGCCGCGCCTGACGTTGTGGGTCAGGTGATCGATGCATGTGAGCCCGGCGGGTTCCGTCCGCGCGGCGGCGGCGGCCGCCGGCACGAAATCCACATCGTAGATCGTGCGCTCGCCATAGCGGTCGACGAGATAAATCAGGCTGCCGCCAATTCCCTCGATCGACGGGATGTTGAGCTCCATCGGTCCGGCCGTTGCGGGTCCGGGCTTCGCCCCGAGTTCAAGCGCGCGTGAGAAGGCTACGCGCGCGTCAGCGACGCGAAATGCCATCGCGCAGGCACAGGGTCCATGCGCACGTGCGAACTTCTGCGCGAAGCTATCGTGCTCCGCGTTGATGATGAAATTGATATCGCCTTGGTTGTGCAAGGTCACGTTCTTCGAGCGATGCCGCGCAACGGCCGGCAAACCCATGCTCTCGAACAGCCGCCGCAGCAACTCCGGATCGGGCGCCGCGTACTCGACGAATTCGAAGCCGTCGGTGCGCATCGGATTGGCGGAGCTTGGCTTGGCGCTCACTGCGGCACCGCGGCCTTGTCGCGCTTGATGGCGGTGCCGAACACACGGTCCCAGATCGACGTGGTAACGCCGAAGTTTCCGCTCTTCGGCGAGTAGTGATGGCGCATGTGCCAGGCGCGCAGGTCGTTGAAATAAGAAGGCGAAGACTTATTCGCGCGGTGATGGATGATGTGATGCACCACTCCGTACCACCAATAGCCGGTCATCACCCCGACGGTGAGGCCATCGGCGACAGCGAACCCCAACCACAGCCAGGCCGGCAGCAGCACGCACGCGCTGAGCACGGAGACGCTCACCCACGCCGGCGTTCCGATGTACGCCAGCGGCGCAGCGTGATGCTCCCCGTGCATGGGTGCGAAATACGTTTTTTTATGCAGCACCGAGCGGTGCAGGATGTACTCCGCCAAAGTCCAGATCACAAAACCGGTCACCTCGGCACAGAGCCATTCCGCGCGATTGTGCCAAGCCCCCTGGGCCAACCCGGCAGCCGCCAGTCCGACGATGACCACGGGATAGACGACGAAGTCCGCGTAATAGGTCAATTTGCTGGGTCGCATAGGCCTGTCCCTCCGCTGGAATTCGATGCGCCATTTGACCACGAATTCTGCAGAATGTTAGCGAAAGAATGCATCATACGCTTGCTAGAATCATGCCGAACACCAGAGTGATCTTGGGTCCTTAGGTTCTACGGCACGGCGCCGGCCGCCAACCTGCAGGGCCCACGCTACGCGAGCGCTTCCAATGCCGCGAGCAGGCGGTCCAACTCGTCGCGGGTGTTGTACATGGAGACGCCGGTGCGGAGCAGCCCGCCGCGTTCCGCGAGACCCAACACTTGCACCGTCCGCGCGGCGTAGAAATCGCCGTCCCAAACGCAAATGCCCTGGCTGCCGAGCGCGACGGCGGCTTCAGCGGCAGTGGCTTTGTCGAGCGTGATCGATACCGTCGGCGCGCGCGCGCGGCCGGCGGCGAAGTCCGGGCCCCAGACACGGACGCCGGGTATGCGGCGCGCGGCCTCATGGTAGTGCCTCGCCAAGTCGTGTTCGTACGCAGCAATGTGCGTCATGGCGTCGACGATGCGCTCCCGCAGAGTGGTTCCGCCGCCCCAACTCGCGATGTATTCCACCGCCGCGCGCACGCCGTCGATGGCGGCGTGATTCAGCGTGCCGGTTTCGATGCGGTACGGGGCCGAAGGATCCTGAACGCTCAATCGATCCGTCGGCAAGGCATCGAGTGCGCCGGGCCGTGAATACAACACGCCGACGTGCGGTCCGTAGAATTTATAGCCTGAGCAGAGGAGAAAATCTGCGCCGAGCGCCTGCACGTCGACGGGAAAATGCGGTGCATAGTGTACGGCGTCGACCACCAGCAGCGCGCCCACCTCCCGAGTGAGGCGCCGTGCGAGTGCAATGTCGTTGACCGTTCCCAGCGAATTCGCCGACGCGCCGATGGCAAGGAGCTTGGTGCGCGGTGTGATCTTGGCAGCCAGGTCGGCGCCGTCCAATTCACCGGATTTGAGCAGCCGCACTTCGTGCACGACGGCGCCGCGTTCGGCGAGGGCAGCCCAAGGTCCCCGGTTCGCCTCGTGGTCGAGTTGGGTGATGAGTATCTCGTCGCCCTTGTGCAGGGTGCGGCCGATGGCAGCGCTCAAGCTGAAGTTGAGCGTGGTCATGTTTTGACCGAACGATATGCACGAACCGCTTTCCGCGCCGAGAAACGCGGCGACGACGCTGCGCGCCGCCTGCATGCGCCGGTCCACCTCGCGCGAGGGTGCGAAATTGCCGTGCGTGTTCACATTGCATGAAGCGTAGACGTCCGCAATGGCGTCGACCACGACGCTCGGCACCTGACTTCCACCCGGTCCGTCGAGGAAGGCGAGTCCGGGATTCTTCACGAGCGCGGGGAAATCCTGCCTGCTGCGCAGACAGTGCTCGAGTGTGTAGGCCACTACAGCAGCTCGTAGGTGAAGTCGTAGCTCGTCGACTTGGCATCGCGGGGATGCAGTTTCATGCTGCCCTTGGCACCCGCGTACTTGCCCGTGCCGCCGGTGATGGCGAACACCGAATCCCCTTCATCCATGAAGGGTCCTTCGACGGTGATCTGACCCGCCTTCAACGTCAAGGTCCAGTTGCATTCCCAGCTCTTCCCGACAATGGTGCGCACGCAATAACCCTGATCGGTGCCGACCTGCGTCTTGTTGGCCGAGTCGAACACGCCGTTGGCGAACACCAGCAGGTCGCCGATGGAATCGCCCTTGGGCCCGAGGTCCACCGTGGTCTCGCCGATCGGCCTTTCGACCACTTTGATTTGTTCGGCGGCGAAGGCCGGTAGCGTCAATAGCGTCGCCGCGAGCGCCGCGCTGCGGCCCGTCGTGAATTTCATGGTGTCCCCTCAAGTAAAGTTTACGCGATTGGCCGACCGTGCCGGCATGCTGCGCAATAATAGCAAGATGCTGCTCCGCGATGTGCCGCCCGCAACTCCTGCTATTTGTCGAAGCTCGATGCCACCACTTCGATCAGTGTGGGTCCGGCATGGCTCAAGGCGGCGCGTAACGCCCCGGTGAGTGCCGCCGGGTCGTGTACCCGGCAGCCTTGCGCGCCGCAGGCCAAGGCCAGTGCGACGAAGTCGGGATTGCGCCCGATGACCCCGAGTTGCGGAATGCCCGCGGCGACCATGTCGTCGCGGATCTGACCCAGCGCCGAATTGTTCCATACCACGATCGGCAGGCTTAAGGCCGCTTCGACCGCGGTCATGAGTTCAGAGAGCGTAAATTGCAAGCCGAAGTCGCCCGCGAGCGCAATGACGGCACGCGCGGGGCTCGAGATCTTGGCGCCGAGCGCCGCCGGCATCGCGAACCCGAGGGTGCCGTAGCCGGAAGGATGAAACCACTGCCCGGGGCTCTCGACCGGATACGCGTAATTGCCTAAATACGCGATCTGCGTCATGTCGCTGAACACGACGCCGTCCCAGGGCAGCGCGGCCTTGATGGCGCGCAGTGCGCTCCACTGCGCCCGCGCCTTCGCATCCAGGCTGTTGTCGATTTCGGCGCGGATTGTCGCGAAGCCGCCGATGGCGGTGCGCCACCCGGAGCGAGCCTTCGCATCTTGAGAACGGGCCGCCAACGCGTGATTGATGGATTGCAATGCACTGCGGGCGTCGGACCAGAGGCGCACGTCGGCCGCGTATTGGTCCGACAACTTCACTGCGTCGACGTCGATGCGGATGAGCACCCCGGCGAGCGGCAGCTTGGTGGTGAAGTACATGTCGGTCTCACCGAGTTCAGTGCCCACCGCGAGCACGGCATCTGCATCGAATATCAATTGTTGTATGGGCCGGTACGGCAGCGAGGTGCCGAAGTTCGCCGGATGACTCTCGGCAAGCACGCCCTTGCCGGCCGCGGTCGTCACCAGAGGGCAATCCAGCAATTCGACCAGACGGTGCAGCTCCGCGGCGGCGTGGCGCGCGCCGCCGCCTGCGATGACGAGCGGACGTGCGGCGAGCGCGAGCAAACGCACCGCGGCATCGATTTGCTCTGTATTCGCCTGCGGCAAGAGAGGCGTGCCTTCGAATCGTTCCGCCTCGAGCGTGGTGGTCTCTGCGAGCACGTCGAGGGGGATTTCCAAATACGCGGGCCGCGGGCGTCCGGTACGAAACGACGCCAGGCACTGGCGCAGGTGATCGCGCACGTCCTCGGCCCCGAACGCCACGCGCGCCATGCCGAACACACCGGCGGCGAGCGCGGCTTGATCGTACAGCTCGTGCAGCACGCCCCACTGCTTGGTGAACGAGGCGCGCACCGGCGCGCTCGCGACTACCAACAGGGGCACGGAGTCGGAATAGGCTTGGGCGACCGCCGTCATGATGTTGGTAAGTCCCGGACCCGAGATCACGAAGGCGGCCGCCGGACGGCCGCTCAGGCGCGCGAAACCATCCGCGGCAAATCCTGCACCCTGTTCGTGGCGCACCAGCACGTGCCGGATGTTCGCGGATGTCAAGCCGCGATACAGCTCCAGGTTGTGCACGCCGGGTATACCGAACACCGTATCGATATCGTTCTTGACCAAGAGTTCGACGAGATAACCGCCGACAGTGCGCGACATGTGATCCTTCTTGAATTTGAACGCCATACGGTCGCGCACATGCAGACAGGTGCGGCTGGCTGTTAGGATTGCGCACTGCCATCAGGTAGGCAAGAGAAACATGCGGTATTCCCCTCTGGTTCAGCGGATCGCGGGCGACGGCGCGGATGCGTGGGTCATTCATTACACGGCGCGGATGGCCGAGGAGCGCGGCGAGGACGTCATATGCTTGAGCGTCGGCGATCCCGATCTCGATACCCCGGCGCCGGTATTGGAACGGGCCATCGAAAGATTGCGCGGCGGAGACACGCACTACACGCCGGCGCCGGGCAGGCAGCATTTGCGCGAGGCGATTGCGGCGGCACATCGCGCGCGCACCGGCCAGCCTGTGGATGCCTCCAATGTGATCTTTCTCGCCGGAGCGCAGAACGCTTTGTTCGTCACCTCGCTGTGTATCGCGGGGCCGGGCGATGAAGTGATCGCGCTCGAACCCTTGTACCCGAGCTATCCCGCGACTCTCGAAGTCTCCGGCGCACGCATGGTGCGGGTGGCGGCGACGGCGGCGCAGGGCTTTCGCGTCGATTTGGCGGCGCTCGAGGCCGCCATCACCGAGCACACGCGGGCAATTTTTTTTGCCACTCCCAACAATCCCAGCGGCGCGATCCTGAGCGCCACGGATCTGGCGGCGATCGGCGATTTGGCGCGCCGGCATTCGCTGTGGGTGGTGGCGGATGAAGTGTACGCGGGACTTGCTCCCGGCGGACGGGTACCGAGTCTCGCCGCCGAATTGCCTGATCAAGCTGTGACCATCAGCAGCCTATCCAAGTCGCACTCCATGCCCGGCTGGCGGGCCGGCTGGCTGGTGGGTCCGAGGCAGTTGGTGATGCATGCCGAGGCCATGGCGCAGTGCATGCTGTTCGGTCTTCCCGGATTCGTTCAGGAGGCGGCGGTCACGGCCTTGAGCGTATCGGAAGCCGCGGAATCCCGGGTTCGCGAGTACTGTGCGCTGCGGCGGCAGTTTCTGCTTGCAGGCTTGGGCGGCATCCGCGGCGTGAAGTGCATTGTCCCGGATGCCGGCATGTTTCTGCTGATGGATGTGCGCGGCACCGGTCTTTCGGGCTACGATTTCATGTGCGAGCTGTATCGGACCGAGCGCGTGTCGGTGCTCGACGGCGGGGCCTTCGGCCGGGAGACAAGCGGGTTCGTGCGTGTGTGCGTCGCCGCCGATGAGGAGCTTTTGGGCCGAGCCGTCGTCCGTATTCGGCGCTTCGTTGAATCATTGATGGGGTGAGGTATGGACGAAGAGACCGACATGGGCGTGGTGGTGCGCGTCGCCGGTGGTCCGGAGGCGCTGGAATGGTCGGCACTGGAAACGGGGGCTCCCGGGCCCGGCGAGGTGCGCATCCTGCAGCGCGCGATCGGCATCAACTTCATCGACACCTACTTCCGCAGCGGCCTGTATCCGTGGCCGTCGACGCCGCTGATTCCGGGCGCCGAAGCCGCGGGTGCCGTCGCGGAAATCGGCGCGGGCGTCACCGATTTCAAGGTGGGGGATCGCGTGGCCTATACGCTCCCGCTCGGCGCATATCGCACGCAGCGCGTCGTTGCCGCCGAGCGGCTCGTCAAGCTTCCCGACGCGATTGCATTCGACGTGGCCGCATCGGTCATGCTGAAGGGGTTGACGGCGCAATTTCTGCTCACCTCGTGTTTCGAGGTCAAGGCGGCCCATACCGTGCTGGTGCACGCGGCCGCCGGCGGCGTCGGGTTGCTGCTGGGACAGTGGTTGAAAGCATTGGGCGCGACGTCGATCGGCACGGCGGGATCACCGGAGAAAGTCGCCATCGCCAAGGCCAGCGGCTATACCCACGTCATCGACTACCGCGCCGAGGACTTCGCGGCCCGCGTCAAAGAGATCACCGGTTCCAAAGGCTGCGACGTGGTTTACGATTCAGTCGGCAAGGATACGTGGCGCGGCTCGCTCAAAAGCTTGAAGTTGCGCGGCATGTTCGTCCACTTTGGCCAGTCCTCCGGAATGATCGCGGATTTCAAATTTTCCGACCTCGCGTCCGGGGGTTCGCTGTTCGCGACGCGGCCGATGTTGTTCGACTACATCAAAAGCCGCGAAGACCTCGTCTCGCGTGCCGCCGATCTGTTCGCGAGGCTAGCCTCGGGCGAGATCAAGGCGCATGTGGGTCAGCGGGTGGCGCTGCGCGATGCGGCCGCCGCGCATCGTGACTTGGAGAGCAGGCAAACCATAGGCGCGACGGTGCTGCTGCCCTGAGTCACAAGTTAGCGTCGATGAATGCCGCCAAGCTGCGACTTGGATACGGCGCCGATCCTGGTAGCCACCACCTCGCCATGCTTGAAGAGCATCAGCGTCGGGATGCCGCGGACGTGGTATTGCGAGGGCACCGAAATCATTTTGCGCGGACCGCACCACTCGGCCCAAAAGTCGATCAGTACGGGGGGTCGGTGATTCCAGCACCTCGCTGTTAAAGCTCGAGTCGGTGACGTGTTTGGTTTTGATGCTCACGGAGGTCTCCTGGTCATGGGAACTCAATCATATTGTTCGCCAATGCACGTTAAATGGCGATATGATGAATAATCTATTCAATAATATGAACAATGCTGAACAAACTGCAGGCAATGCAAGTGTTCGTCCGCGTGGTCGAAACGGGCGGCTTGACCCGCGCCGCCGACAGCCTGCAGCTGCCGAAGGCCACTGCAACCACGCTGATTCAGCAACTTGAAGCCGCCCTCGGGGTGAGGCTGCTCAACCGAACGACCCGCAAAGTCAGCGTGACGACGGATGGGGCCGCCTTTTACCCGCGCTGCGTCGCCATCCTGGCTCAGGTTCGCGAGACCGAGGAATCTCTCGGGCAGCGGCACGCCAGTCCTAGCGGACGACTGCGCGTCGAAGTACCCACGCTGATGGCGCGACTGGTCATCGTGCCGGCGCTGCCGAGCTTCTTTGCGCGGTATCCGGACATTGAGCTTGAGCTCGGCTGCAGCGAGCGCCGCGCGGATCTGATCGAAGAGGGCATCGACTGCGCCGTGTGGAGCGGCGAACTCGAAGATTACACACTGATCGCGCGGCGCGTGGGCTTGCTCTATTTTGGCATCTGCGCATCGCCATCCTACCTCGCCGAGCATGGGCAACCGCACCACCCCGACGAACTGACTGCGCATCGTTGCATCAATCACTTCTCGCCGCGCACGGGAAGAATCTTCGATTGGGTGTTTGCCAAAGACGGCGTGCGCATTCAGACCTCGCTTCGCGGCCCCATCGCGCTCGACGAGGAGAACAGCTACGTGGCCGCCGCCGAAGCGGGCCTAGGCATCGCGCAGATTCCGGCCTTCGTGCTCAAGGAGGCCATGGAGCGCGGCAGCCTGGATCTGCTGCTGGGCGACTGGTTCGCGGAGCCCGCGCCGCTCAATGTCGTGTACCCGCAGAATCGCCACTTGTCGGTCAAGATCCGCGTGTTCGTCGACTGGGTGGCCGAGCTTTTCGGCGAGCACGACGGCATTCAGCTGCGCTCGACGCTGCGCAATCACGCTTAAGATCCGGAAGGGCCGGTGCGCAGGCGTACCGGCCGGGTTCGACTGTTATTTTTTTTAGGCTTGACGTTTTGGCCGTCAAAACGTCAAAACGTCAGGTTTTTTTTAAAAATACCAACATGCTTGACCGACGACAACCGAGGTCGCCCGCTAAATCCCCAGCGGTAGCGCGGTGGATTCCTTGATGACCGTGACGGCCACCGATGAATTCACCGACCGCACGCAGGGAATACGCGAGAGATAATCGAGGTAGAAGGCTTCGTAGGCCTTGATGTTCTTGGTGACGATCTTCAATAAAAAATCCCATTCGCCGGTGAGGGTGTAGCACTCCAGCACTTCGGCACGATCGCGAATCGCCGCTTCGAACTCGGCGATCGCGTCGCGGCCGGTGGTTGCGAGTTTCACGTGCGCGAAAATCGTTACATCGAGCCCCAAGGCATTGCGGTCCAACAACGCGACCCGCGCCTTGATCACTCCGTTCTGCTCGAGTTGTTGAATGCGTCGCCAGCACGTGGTGGTGGAGAGCCGGGTCTGGGCCGCCACCTCGGCAACCGACAGAGCGCCTTGCCGCTGTAGAATGTCGAGCAGACGCAAATCCAGTCGATCGATGGCGGATCGAGATGAATTTTCCATTAGAGGCCAATCTTCGGAATAAACATACCGAATTATCCGGCGCCTACCGAATGAATGCAACACTTTGGGCCGGAGGACGTAAATTATGCGGATGATCAAACACTCTCGCTTGCATTTGCCGACGGCGCCCGCCCGGCCGGGTGAAGCCCCCGATTTCAGCTACGTGCATCTCTCGGCCGCCGGCGCGGTGGCGCGGCCCGATGTCAATGCGCGCGCACGCGACATAGGTTCGCTGTCGCTCGAACTGGTGCGTGTGCTCGACGATGGCGGCGACGCGGTGGGGCCGTGGAACCCGCACCTCGATCCCGCGGAATTGCAAATCGGATTGCGCCACATGTTGCTGACGCGCCTGTTCGACGATCGCATGCAGCGCAATCAGCGCGCCGGCAAAATCTCGTTCTACATTCGCTCCCTGGGTGAGGAAGCCGTATCGGTCGCGCAGTGCATGGCGCTGCGGCCGGGCGACATGTTGTTTCCTGCGTATCGCAATCAGGGCTTGCAGATCGCGCGCGGCATCTCCCTGGTCGATCTCATGTGTCAGCTCTTGTCCAACACGCGCGACATGTGCAAAGGGCGCCAGCTGCCGGTGATGTATCACTCCAAAGCCGGCAATATTTTTTCCATTTCCGGTAATTTGGCGACACAGTTCCCGCAGGCCGTCGGTTGGGCGATGGCGGCCGCCATCAAGGGCGAAGACCATCTCGCGGCGAGTTGGATTGGCGAGGGCAGCAGCGCCGAGGCGGATTTTCATCACGCCTTGCTGTTCGCCTCCGTTTATCAGGCGCCGGTCATTCTGAACGTGGTGAACAATCAGTGGGCCATATCGACCTTTCAAGGATACGCCGGCGGCGAGCAGCGCTCATTCGCCGCGCGCGGCCCCGGGTATGGCATCGCGGGCATTCGCGTCGACGGCAACGACTTTCTCGCGGTTCATGCCGTGACGCAGTGGGCAGCGGAGCGGGCGCGCACCGGCGCCGGCCCGGCTTTGGTCGAATTGGTGACCTATCGTGCGGCCGCGCATTCCACCAGCGACGATCCGGCGCGCTATCGGGCCAAGAATGATCACGAACACTGGCCGCTGGGTGATCCCATCGTGCGGCTCAAACAACATTTGATCAGGCTCGGTGAGTGGTCGGAGGCGCGTCATCTCGCATTGACGGCCGAACTCGAGGCTCTGGTCGTGTCGAGCTGGAAAGAGGCGACGGCCTGCGGCACGATGAGCGAGGGTCCGAGGCTCGACGCCGATCTCATGTTCGAGGATGTATTCAAGGACATTCCCGAACACTTGCAAAAACAGCGGGCCTTGATGCACGCCGAAAGGAACCGGTAGCCATGGCCAACATGAACATGATTCAGGCGTTGAATTCCGCCATGGACATTATGCTCAAGCAGGACCCGTCGGTGGTGCTCATGGGCGAGGACATCGGCTATTTCGGCGGCGTGTTTCGCGCCACGGAAGGGCTGCAGCGCAAGTACGGCGAGCATCGCGTCATCGACACCCCGATCGCCGAGGGCGGCATCGTCGCCACCGCGATCGGCATGAGCGTGAACGGCCTGCGCCCGGTCGCCGAAATTCAATTTGCGGATTATATCTATCCGGGCTTCGATCAAATCTGCAGCGAATTGGCGCGCATCCGCTACCGCAGCGCCGGGGAGTTCTTTGCGCCGGTGACCATTCGCACGCCCTGCGGCGGCGGTATCCGCGGCGGTCAGACCCACTCGCAGAGTCCGGAAGGAATTTTTACCCACGTCAGCGGAATTAAAGTCGTAATGCCGTCGAATCCCTACGATGCCAAGGGCCTGCTGATTACGTCCATCGAGGACGATGATCCGGTCGTCTTCTTCGAGCCAAAGCGGCTGTACAACGGACCCTTCGACGGCGATCCCACCAAGCCGGCCGTCCCGTGGAGCGCCCACCCGAAGGGCGAGGTGCACGAGGGGTATTACAAAGTGCCGCTCGGCAAGGCCGATATCGTGCGCAGCGGCGCGGAGGTAACCATCATCACCTATGGCACCATGGTGTTCGTCGCGGTGGCGGCCGCGGCGGCGATGAACTTGGATGCCGAGATCATCGACCTGCGGTCGCTGGTGCCGCTCGATGTCGATTCCATTTGCAGCTCGGTACGAAAGACCGGCCGCTGCGTCGTGGCGCACGAGGCCACGCGCTTCTCGGGATTCGGCGCGGAAGTATTGTCGATCATCCAAGAAGAGTGCTTCTGGGACCTGGAGGCGCCGATTCAACGCGTCGCGGGCTGGGACACGCCCTATCCGCACGCCTTCGAATGGGAGTACTTTCCCGGCCAGGCACGCGTCGCGATGGCGCTCAAGGCCGTCATGGAGCCGTCATGAGCCAGTACGTATTCAAGATGCCGGACCTGGGCGAAGGCACGGTGGATGCGGAAATCGTCGCCTGGCATACCAAGCCGGGCGACGCCGTGGCCGAGGATCAACTCATCGTCGAGGTGATGACCGACAAAGCGGCGGTGGAAGTGCCGGCGCCCGTCAGCGGCCGAGTCGTATCGATCACCGGTACGCCGGGCGACAAGGTCGCGGTCGGCTCGCCGCTCATCGTGTTCGAGGTGGGCGAGGTGAACGCTCCGTCCGAAGTGGCCTCAACGGCGGCGCCGCCTGCGCCCGCGCCGGCCGCGCCCATGCCCACGCCGGCTGCCGCTCCGGCGCCGGGCGCGCCGCCACCCGCGCGTCCGGGGCGAGTCATGGCGTCGCCGGCGAATCGGCGGCGGGCCCGTGAGGCCGGCATCGATCTAGCGACGGTGGTGGGATCCGGTCCCGGCGGACGCATCGTACGCGGTGACCTCGATTCGGCAGACGGACACTCGGCAACATCCGGCCCGGAAACTTCGGAAATCAAGGTAATCGGCTTGCGCCGCCTGATCGCCGAGCGCATGAGCGAGGCCAAGCGCAACATCCCGCACTTCGCCTACGTCGAAGAAGTCGATGTCACCGAACTCGAGGCGCTGCGGCGGCATTTGAATCTCTCGCCGCCCGCGGGCGCTGCGGCCTTGAGTTACTTGCCGTTGGTCGTCAAGGCTCTGACGCGGGTGCTCGATTCGTTTCCGCAATGCAACGTGCTGTATGACGCGGCGCGCGGGGTGCTGGTGCGTCACCGCGCGGTGCATGTCGGCATCGCCACGCAAACCCCGGACGGTTTGAAGGTTCCGGTGGTGCGCAATGCCCATGCCTTGGGGCTCTGGGAGGTCGCCGGGGAGATCCGCCGTCTCGCCGAGCGCGCGCGCAGCGGCAAGGCGACCCGCGATGAACTCAGCGGGTCCACGATCACGGTGACCAGTCTCGGCAAGCTCGGCGGCATCGCCTCGACGCCGATCATTAATGCGCCCGAGGTGGCGATCATTGGACTCAACAAAGCGGTCGAGCGGCCCGTCGTCCACCAAGGTGCCGTCGTGGTGCGTCGAATCATGAATTTATCTTCCTCATTCGATCATCGCTTCGTGGACGGTTATGATGCGGCGGCGATGATTCAAGCGCTGAAAGAGCTGCTCGAGCATCCGGCGGCGATTTTTATACCGAAGGTGAAATCCAAATGACCGCGCAACCCCAACGACCCGCATTCGGCACGCTACTGACCTCCCATATGGCCGTGGCCACGTATCAGGAAGGCCGCTGGAGCAAGAGCGAGATCAAACCAGTCGCGCCCATCGAGCTCAGTCCGGCCGCGCATGTGTTGCATTACGCGAGTACCTGCTTCGAAGGCTTCAAGGCGTTCCGCCGTGCCGACGGTTCCGTTCACATCTTTCGCATGGATCGGCACCTTCAACGCATGCAGCAGAGTGCGCGCCAACTGGTGCTGCCCGAACCGGATGCGGCACAGGTCGCCGACATGGTGCGCGCGGTGATCAACCGCTGTCGTGACGCGGTTCCGGAAGCCCCGG
>Ga0066789_10000544_pt1 | contig 15301 bp, 15 predicted proteins | sample OrgsoiDNA2013049_FD_70960 | JGI IMG/M metagenome (GOLD analysis project Ga0066789, IMG submission 70960) | Permafrost soil microbial communities from the Arctic, to analyse light accelerated degradation of dissolved organic matter (DOM) -... | ecosystem: Environmental > Terrestrial > Soil >...
AGCGCTGCAACTCGCTGGCCGTCACAAAGCTGTGCCGACCGTCCTTCTGAATCTGGATCAATCCCGCATTGATCCGTTGATAGAGCGTCACCCGACTGATACGCAAAATTTGTGCGGCTTCGCCGATTGCCAATCGAAGCTGCGGCAACGGTGAGTCATCCGGCATGTTCCTTCCTCACGCAATCACGCATGTGTTCGTGGAAATACGAAGTCAGTTAAATAAACCGGTAAAAGACCGTTTACAAGCTGCGGGGGAAAATAAATTGACAGGTCTACGATCCAACGCGACCGACAACGCTGATGACGACAGCGCGTGTTCGGCAGACCGTTTTGTGGCTGACATTGAGCACTCTCGGCTCAAAGCGTAAGATTGCCAAATGATCGACTGGACTACCTGCACTGCTGTTGAACGCGACGCTGATCGTGTCAGCGGCGCATGGGTGTTTCGCGGCACGCGTGTCCCTGTGGCCGCGTTGTTCGAGAATATTGAAGGTGGCGCGACGGTGCGGGAATTTCTGGAATGGTTCCCGGGTGTCACCGAGCAACAAGCCCGTACCGTCTTGGAACATGCCACGCGGTCTCTGGAAGTGGCGTGAGTGCGGATCCTGTTCGATCAGGGTACGCCGGTTCCGCTCCGCAGCCATCTTTCCTCGCACGAAGTCGCGACGGCGTTCGAACTACACTGGTCAACGTTGACGAACGGTGAATTACTGCAGCAGGCGGAAGCCGCTGGCTACGATCTATTGGTAACTACCGATCAGAATCTGAGGTATCAACAATATCTCACGGGGCGCCGCATCGCGGTCGTTGTAATCTCGAGCACGAGTTGGCCGCGCATTCAGAAAGACATTGCGAAAGTTGTTGATGCGATTACCCACGTCGAGCCTGGAAGCTACATCGAAGTACCTGTTCCGTGATCGCCCGCCTTCCGTGCTTTCGCCTTCCGTGCACTTTTCAGGCTCATCTGGGGGCAACTATCGATAAAGTTGCCCCCAGTTGCCCCCGGCCGTCAAGTGCAGTGAAGTTCGTTACTTCCGCGCCTATCCTGAATTTTTAATAATTAAATTCAGTGGCTTATGCGTATTCAGGCGTGGCCCAGCGAGTGCGATCGAAGTCAGTAGAAGAAGGAGTTGGTGGTGAGAGAGGGACTCGAACCCTCGACCTCGGCATTATGAGTGCCACGCTCTAACCAGCTGAGCTACCTCACCACGAAGAGCCGCGGATTGTCCGGAGCCTGCCCCCCCCTGTCAAGCCAACTTTCCGTCGGGTTACACATTGAACCTGAAGTGCATCACGTCGCCCTCGCGGACGCTGTAGTCCTTGCCTTCGAGGCGTAGTTTCCCAGCCTCCTTCGCACCCGCCTCGCCTTTATTCGCAATGAAATCTTCGTAGGCGATGACTTCAGCGCGAATAAATCCATGCTCGAAATCCGTATGAATCGCGCCGGCTGCCTGCGGCGCCGTGGATCCTGCGCGAATGGTCCACGCCCGCACTTCTTTGACGCCCGCTGTGAAATAGGTCTGCAATCCGAGCAATGCATACGCCCCGCGAATCACGCGATTGAGTCCGGGCTCATCCAGCTTTAGTTCCTTCAAGAAATCCACGCGATCCGCCTCATCGAGTTGCGAGATCTCCGCCTCGATCGCCGCACACACCGGCACTACCACCGAGCCCTCCGCCTGCGCCAACTCCCGCACGCGATCGAGCCGCGGATTGTCGGTGAAGCCGGTCTCATCCACATTGGCAACATACATGACGGGTTTGTCGGTCAATAAATGAAAGTCGCGCAGCAGCGCCTTATCATTGCCGTCCAAGCCCATGGCGCGCACGGGCTTGGCCAGATTCAACTGAGCGCGTACCCGCTCCAGCAAGTCGCGCAACTTGATCGCCTCTTTGTCCGAGGTCTTCGCTGCCTTCACAGCCTTCTGGTATGCCCGATCGATGCTGTCCAAATCCGCCAGCGCAAGCTCGGTGTTGATGACTTCGATGTCGCTGGCCGGATCGATCCTGCCGGCCACGTGGATGATGTCGTCGTTCTCGAAACACCGCACCACATGCGCGACCGCGTCGACTTCACGGATGTGCGCCAAGAATTTATTGCCCAGCCCCTCACCTTTGGAAGCGCCGGCCACCAGGCCCGCGATATCGACGAACTCCACGGTCGTGGGAAGAATGCGCTCGGGGTGCACGATTGCCGCGAGTTTTTCCAGGCGAGGATCCGGCACGGGCACCACGCCGACATTCGGATCAATGGTGCAAAACGGATAATTCTCGGCAGCGATCTGCGCGCGCGTGAGCGCATTGAACAAAGTGGACTTTCCGACGTTGGGTAAACCGACGATTCCACAGCGAATTGGCATTATGTCTTTCCCGCGCGGCTATGCAACTTGGTCATCGCGCGTTCCGCGCCGTGTTCGAGTAACAGAGGCATCGCATCCGCCGCCGTGTTGACGGATTCCAAGATCAAGTCTTGCTCGACGCGCGGCGCGCGCGTCAACACATAATCGATGACGTCGGCTTTATTGCCAGGGTGACCTATACCCAACCGCAGCCGCCAGAAATTATCGCCGATATGAGCGATCGTGTCGCGCAGACCGTTGTGTCCGCCATGACCACCACCGTGCTTGAGACGCACGCCGCCTACCGGTAAATCCAGTTCGTCGTGCGCCACTAGAATGTCGTCCGGTGCAACCTTGAAAAAATCGCTGATCTGCCGGATCGACAATCCGCTGCGATTCATATAACTCGTCGGCTTCAACAAAATGAGCTCCCGGCCGCTGATGATGACCCGCGCGGTTTCGCCGGAATACTTTCGGTAATCACGAAACTCGCCGCCGTGACGTCGCGCAAGCACGTCCACGAACCAGAACCCGGCGTTATGCCGCGTAACCTGGTGTTCGGGTCCCGGATTGCCGAGACCGGCGATAACGCGCAACGGTAATCCAGCCATCGTGGAATCACCCACTCTCGAGAGCTTAAAAGAAGTAAGGGCCGCCTTGTCGACGGCCCTCCAATCGACGCCTCGTCAACCTACTTCTTGGCGTCTTTCTTCGCAGGTTCCTTCTTCGCGTCCGGCTTCGCAGGCTCGGCCTTCTTCGCCGCATCGGCACCGGCTGCCGCGGCAGGCGCTGCCGCCGCACCTTCCGCCGGCGCTGCTGCAACCGCGGCAGTGGGCTCGGGCTCTTCCGCACGCGGGCTGTGAATAGCCACGACCGCCGCGTCTTCCTTCGCCAGAGCGAGCAGTTCCACGCCGTCCGGAATCTTCAGCTGCGATAGATGGATGCTCTCGTTGAGAGACAATCCGGACAGATCCACCTCGATGAATTCCGGCAGATCCTTCGGCAGACAGCTCACTTCCACTTCATTCCGCATATGCGACACGAGGCCGCCCTGCGACTTGACGCCCGGAGAAACGGCCGCACCGACGAAGTGCAACGGAATGCTGATACGGATTTTCTGATTGTCTTCGACGCGCTGAAAATCGATGTGCACGATCGCGTTCTTGTACGGGTGCCGCTGCACGTCCTTCAAGATCGCGGCCTGCGTCTGATCGCCGACCTGCAAATTCAGGATCGTGGAATAGAAGCGTTCGTTCTCCAGCATGATCAAGAGCTTCTGATGGCTCAAGGTCAACGCACGGGCTGCCGAATGCCCGCCATAAAGGATTCCCGGCACTTTTCCTTCGTGACGCAGGCGGCGGCTCGCACCTTTGCCTTGCACCTCGCGGAACTCGGCAACGAGTTCAAAAGAAGTTTTCATAATCATCTCCAGTTACATCACAACCACGATGTCCCCGCACCGCGACCAGTTTGCGGGGGCACCGACCAATTCAGTCGACATACAGGGAACTGACCGACTCTTCGTCGCTGATGCGCCGTATCGTCTCCGCCAGCAGCCCAGCAACACTCAGTTGCCGTATCCGACTACACGCCTTACCGGCGTCCGATAGCGGGATCGTGTCGGTCACCACCAATTCGTCCAGTACCGACTTCGCAATGCGCTCGATCGCGGAGCCCGACAGCACGGCATGCGTGATGTAGGCAACCACCCGGATCGCGCCCTCGTCTTTGAGCGCCCGCGCCGCCTGGCACAACGTGCCCGCAGTATCGACCATGTCATCGACCAGCATGCAGCTCTTACCTTCGACCTTGCCGATGATGTTCATCACCTTCGACTCGTTCGGTCGCGGCCGGCGCTTATCGATGATCGCAAGCTCCGCATCGTCCAATCGCTTTGCGAGCGCCCTAGCCCTTACGACACCCCCGACGTCCGGGGACACCACGATCATGCCCTGGTCCTTGTGCTTCCAGGCATCGCCGAGAAGCACCGGAGACGCGTACACGTTGTCCACCGGTATGTCGAAAAAGCCTTGAATCTGCTCCGCATGCAGATCGACGGTCAGCAACCGATCGACGCCCGCATGCACGATCATGTTCGCCACCAATTTGGCCGCGATGGCGACGCGCGTTGCACGCGGCCGCCGATCCTGACGCGCATAACCGAAGTACGGCACTACCGCCGTAATGCGCTTCGCCGACGCCCGCCGGCAGGCATCCGTCATCATCAACAATTCCATCAAATTATCGTTCGCCGGCGGACACGTGGGCTGCACGATGAACACATCGCGGCCGCGTACGTTCTCCATCAACTCCGCGTTGACCTCGCCGTCGCTGAAGCGACCGATATGCGCCCGCCCGAGCGGCACGTGCAAGTGACGAGTGATCTCTTGCGCCAACAGCGGATTCGCATTACCCGCGAACACCGAGATGGATGACAAATCGAACTCATTACTTGGCGACATAGCAGAACCAGCCAGAACCTAAAGCGCAGTTGGCTGGGGTGGAAGGATTCGAACCTCCGTATGGCGGGATCAAAACCCGCTGCCTTACCGCTTGGCGACACCCCAACTTGGAAATCAACAGTCAGCGACCTCTCGCCGGTTTAGGTTCTCAGCCGGCCGATAACCTTTCCAACAAGGGCGAGTCGTTCAATCCGCGAACCAAAAATGCAGCAAACGCCGGCGGTAGCCTACGCACAATCTCAGCGTAGCGGTCCATGGACGTAAGCACCAAGAAAACGCACGCTCCTGTGCCCGTCAGTCGCGCATGTCCAAAGAGCGACAGCCAATCCAGCGCGCGCGCTACTTCCGGGTATCGCCACCGCACCACATCGAGGCAATCGTTCCTACCACCGGACGCCAGGAAACCGTGAATTGTGATGGGCGCTGAATTCCTTGTCAATTCAGGGTCCTGGAATACCTCCGCAGTGCTCACAAAAACATTCGGCTTGATAATCAGATAGTTAACCTCAGGCGGCGCCTGCGGCGGGAATAACGGCGTGAGCCGTTCACCCACACCCTCGGCCCAAGCCGCTCGACCATGCACGAATACCGGCACGTCGGCGCCCAATTTCAGGCCCAGCTCCGCAAGCCTCGCCACGGGCAAGTCGAGTCCCCACAATCGGTTCAATGCCACCAGGCAGGTCGCCGCATCGGAACTACCCCCGCCCAGTCCCGCGCCCACGGGAATGCGTTTGACCACGTCGATATTCGCTCCCAACGCGCATCCGGATGCCGCTTGCAAAGCGCGCGCCGCACGCACGCAAAGGTCCTCCCCTGAGGAGACTCCGGTGGCACCCCGCAAGCGCCTGATCTCGCCGTCGGAACGCACGGCGATATGGATGTCATCGCACAAATCGACGAACTGGAAACAGGTCTGCAGCTCGTGATAGCCGTCCGGACGCCGGCCCACAATATGCAAGAACAGATTGAGCTTCGCCGGTGCGGGCCAGGATCGTTCACCGGAAACGCCCGCGACGTTCACGGTCACCGCGGCCCCTCCCAATGATCCACCGCGATGCGGACCCTCACTCCCTCGCGGCTCAGCACCAAGCGTGCCGGGAGCAAGTCCCCGCTCACGGGCATGTAGCGATCGTAATTCAAGGTCCAACCGGCCTGGGTCAGTTGCTGCGCACGGTCCTGGTCATTGCGCGTCATCTCAAAGGCAGCGCCCGGATCCGGGACACCCAGCAGCCAGAATCGCAAGTCATCCAACGGCAATTCGAATCCCAAGCGGTCCTGGAGCTGCGCGATCACCGTATCGCTCGGCGGCGCTCCGTTCAACGACAGGCCCTCCGGAGTTTCCCGCAACGTCAGCGCACCCACGCCCAAGGGCCCCGCGAGGTGCACTTCCACGGCGACGCCGCTCTGGCGCCAATTCAGGCTCGCCTGCCAGCCTTGCGTGCCCACCGCCACTGCGGCGCGGCCATCGAGCTGCCATACGTTCGCATGCTGGAGTTCTGCCAGCCGTCGGTCCCAAGGCGCCGGCGCCAGCGCCGGGCGGGCCGTCATGCAAGCGCTCAATGCAGTGCAGCAGCCCAATAGCATGAACAGTCTACGCATTGCTTAATTCGATGCGTGCAAACGCAGCTGCGTAGCCTTGAGAAGGTGATTGTCCGAATCCGTCCGGCTTGCTTCGGACCATATGCGTTCCGCATCCGTCCGTCTGCCGAGCCGCCACAACACTTCGCCCAGATGCGCCGCAATGTCGCCGTCGCGCCCATCCGCGTAGGCGGCGTTCAGATAGGTCAATGCCTCTTCCCCATGACCCTGCCTGAACAACACCCAACCCAAGCTATCCAAGATGGCGACATTTTTGGGAGCTGCCGCGTAGGCCTGTTCGATCAGCTGGCGCGCCACCTTGAGCTGTCGATTGTTGTCCGCCAATGTGTAACCGTACGCATTCAGCGCCGCCGGATCGGCTGGCCGCAGCTCGGTAACTTCCTTCAAGACGTGCAACGCGGTGGCGACCTTGCCTTGGCTCTCGGACATCGACGCCAGCGCGTACCGCAATTCCATGCTATCGGGGTACTCCAGCTGGGCCTGCTCCAGAACGGCGATCGCCTGCGGCATATCGCCGGCGTCCGAATAAATGTGCGCACGCGCCACCAGTATCTCCGGCGCACGCCGCGGCTCCTCATCGACGAGTTGGTCGAGCAACTCTTCAGCGGCCGGCGCCGCGCCGTGGGCACGCAAAATGGTGGCCGCGCGCAGCAATGCGGCAACGGCGTTGTCGCCGCTTTGCACTTGCGCGTACAAGCGCAGAGCGCGTTCCAGATCCTCATGCCGCTCGGCAATCAACCCCAAGTAGTAAAGCGCATCGTCCAAAAACTTGCCGGTCGTCACCAGTTCCGCGAATCGAGCACTGGCGTCGGCCATCTCGCCTTCTTGGAATTCGACGAGACCGAGTAGCCGCAACGCAACCGGCTTCGACTCAGGGTCGTGGGTCAGCTCCATAAGCTGTGCCCGCGCGGCAGAATTTTGCTGGGCGGCCAATAGCAGGAGCGCGTAGTTCAGCCGATTTTCAGCCGTGTCGTCTCGATCCATGAGCGCTTTCGCCAGGGCGAGAGGCTCGTCCGCGTCGCCCGCCAGGATGCGGGCTCGCCAGAGTCCCTGAGTCAACTCGCGGCGCGCCTCCTCTACCGTCGGCGGCTCACCGGCCAGCGCTGCCCCGAAGGTGCGCACGGCTGCCGCCGGATCGTCCGCGCGCAACGCCGCGAAAGCCTGCATCCGCAACGCCGGCAGGGACGCCGGGAAATACTCGGCGAGGCGGTCCGCGACTTGCCGCGCACCGTAGATGTTGTCCGCCGTTGCCAACTCGGTCTCTAGCAACGCGAATTCGGCGTCGGTGCCGCGCGGCGAGGAGTTCAAGACCACCCGATATTGCGCGGCAGATTGCGCAATCTTGTGTAATTCCAGCGCTGCCCTCGCGGCCGCCCGATGCGCATCCACGGCTGCCGGATCGACGTGCATCCAGCGGGCCGCCACGCCCACGGTGAGCGACGGTTGCAGGCACTCCGCCGTGACTTCCGTAGCCCGCCGCAGGAAACCTACATCACCGTTCGTTTCGGCAGCCGCCGCGTATTGGAGGGCCGCTACGCGCGCCTCGTGCCGCGAGAGGGCTATCTCAGCCGTGACGGTATAAAATGCGTCGGGCGCCTCGGACGTATCGGGCTTCGGGCGAGGGGCAACGCCGACACAGGCCGAACAGGCAATAATGCCGAGCACTGCGAACGACCTTGCAAAGATTGGAATCGAGACCACTGCCGCACTATATCTAAATGAGTACGTCGATGCCGCGCATTGCGGCTTGATATAGCGGCCAATCTTCACCAAAATCCGATGGTTACAGGCAAAAAACGCGGCAATGGCATTCAACATTCTCGGTATCAATCATAAGACCGCCCCCATCGCGCTGCGCGAGAAGGTCGCGTTCAACGAGGAAAGGTTGGTGGCGGCTCTGCGCGCCCTGCGGCAGGAGCAAGGGGTTGCCGAGGTCGTGATCCTCTCCACCTGCAATCGGACGGAAGTCTATTGGGCGGGTTCAGCCAGCGGCTCCGACCTCGCCGACTGGCTCGAGCGGCACCATGCCCCGAGTTTGGACCTGGCATCGAGCGTGTACGTGCATCAGGAACAGCGCGCCGTCGAACACGCCTTCAGCGTCGCTTCCGGGCTCGACTCCATGGTGCTCGGCGAAGCGCAGATATTGGGTCAATTGAAGGAAGCCTATCGCATCGCCCACCAGACCGGCAGTACGGGGCCGCACCTCAATAAGCTCTTTCAAGCAGCATTCTCGACCGCTAAACGCGTGCGATCGGAGACTCAAATCGGCGCGAATGCCGTGTCTCTCGCATCTGCGACGGTCAGTCTGGCGCGCCGTATGTACGCGGACTTGAGCGCGAAAAACGCCCTCATGATCGGCGCCGGCGAGATGAACGCGCTCACCGCCCGGCACTTCACCGCCGCCGGGGTCAAGCGCATGGTTATCGCCAATCGCACATTGAGCCGGGCGCAGGAACTGGCAGCGGAGATCAAAGGTTATGCCGTCGATCTCAGCCAGCTCGACAAGGAACTGACCGAAGCCGACATCGTCATCAGTTGCACCGCGAGCCCCATCCCTCTGATCACGAAGGCGGCGGCGGCGGCGGCGGTGCGCGCACGGCGGCGGCGCCCCATTCTCATGGTCGACTTGGCAGTCCCCCGGAACATCGATCCCAAGGTCGCGGAACTCGAGGATATCTACCTATTCTCCATTGACGACCTTCAGCAGTTGATCGACGAAAATCGCCAGCAACGCGAGGTTGCGGCCGGCGGTGCGCGGGTGGTGATCGTCGAGGAAGTGGCGCGTTTTCTATCGGAATCCCGTGCCAAGGAAGCGGGGCCCGCCATACGCGCTCTGCGCCAGCAGGCGGATACGATTCGGCAACAAACGCTGGAACAAGCGCGCCGCATGCTTTCCTCCGGAAAGTCGGCGGACGACGCGCTCGAATTTCTTGCGAATACCCTGATGAACCGGCTGATCCACGCCCCCACCCAGGCCCTCAGACGGGCATCCGAATCAGTCGAATCGGTAGTCGCCGAGGCCGTCGCGCGCGCAAGCAAGGACGAACGCGACCGGCAATAACTCCTAGGAGCCTGTCTGAGTAATCTGCGTGAGCCGCGTTGGCAGTGGGAGGGAGCGGCCACGAAGATTACTCAGACAGGCTCCTTGGGTAGCTATAATTCGGCGCCATGAAAGACTCCATCAGGCGCAAACTCGAGAAACTCGACGAGCGATTCGAGGAAATCAGCCGACTGCTCGCCGACCCCGGCGTCATCTCTCGTCAGAACCAATTCCGTGAATTGTCCATGGAATATGCGAAATTGGGACCGCTGATCGCGCGCTACCGCGGCTTCGTCGCCCTCGAAGGCGACGCTGCAACCGCCGTCGAGCTCGCCATGGATGAGGAACTGGCCGACCTCACGGCGCGGGTAGCGGCCGAGGAAGTCGAGCTGCAGCGGCTTCTGGTCCCCAAGGACCCGTATGACGATAGCAATATCTTCCTCGAGGTTCGCGCCGGCACCGGCGGCGATGAGGCCGCCATTTTCGCGGGAGACTTGTTCCGCATGTACGCTCGCTATGCCGAGTCCAAGGGCTGGGAGGTAGAAATCCTGAGCGAAAGTGCCGGTGAACATGGCGGCTACAAGGAAATCATCAGCCGCATCATCGGGCGCGGTGCATTTTCACTGCTCAAATTCGAGTCGGGCACGCATCGCGTGCAGCGAGTCCCTGCGACCGAGGCCCAGGGGCGTATCCATACGTCTGCGTGTACCGTCGCGATACTCCCCGAACTTGAAGAAGTCGAAGAAGTCGACTTGAATCCCGCGGACTTGCGGGTAGACACCTATCGTTCGTCGGGCGCCGGCGGCCAGCACGTCAATAAAACCGATTCCGCCATTCGCATCACTCACCTGCCGACCGGCATCGTCGTGGAGTGCCAAGATGAACGCTCGCAGCACAAGAATCGCTCGCGCGCCATGTCGCTGTTGAAAGCTCGGCTGATGGCGAGCGAACGTGAGAAACAACAGAGCCAGCAGGCTCAGTCGCGCAAGCTCCAGGTCGGTTCCGGCGATCGCTCGGAACGAATCCGCACGTATAATTTTCCGCAAGGCCGGGTCACCGATCACCGCATCAATCTCACGCTGTACAAGCTCGACGATGTGATGAACGGCAACCTGGACGATCTCATCGGCGCGCTGAACCAAGAGCATCAGGCCGAAGAACTTGCACAGCAGGTGGAATGACGATCATGGACACAGTCGCCGCGTCGTTGCAAATGGCCGTACGAACTCTCCAGAGCCATAGCGACTCGCCACGGCTCGATGCCGAGATCTTGCTTTGCAAGGTCCTCGAGGTGTCGCGCACCACGCTGATCGTGCGCAGCGAGCAAACCATCCCCGATGACAGTCGGCAGGCGTACGATGAGCTGATCGCGAGGCGCGTGCAGGGCGCGCCGATTGCCTATTTGACCGGATCGCGAGAGTTTTGGTCTTTGGAATTGACGGTTACGCCCGACGTGCTGGTTCCACGCGCCGAGACCGAACTCGTGGTGGAGCTGGCGTTGGCGTTGTGCCCTTTGGATCAGACTCGCTCCGTGCTCGACCTCGGCACCGGCAGCGGCGCCATTGCATTGGCGATCGCCGCTGACCGGCCCAGCGCGCGCATCACGGGCGTCGATGTCTCCGCGCCTGCGCTGTCAGTCGCCATGCAGAACTCGCGAAAGCTCGAACTGCCGCGCGTTCAATGGCGTGTCGGTTCATGGTTCGATGCGGTGCCCGGCGAGCGTTTCGACATCATCGTCGCCAACCCGCCCTACGTTGCTTCCGACGATCCCGCGCTGACGAAACTCGCGGCGGAACCCTTTCTTGCCCTCGCGTCGGGTCCCACGGGCTTAGAAGCATTGGCTGCGATCGTAGATCGCGCCGCCCGGCACTTGAACCCGCGCGGCTGGCTGCTGCTCGAGCACGGGAACACTCAGGCCGCCCAGGTTGCCGGCATGCTCGGCGCCCAAGGCTTCGGCGAGATCCGTTCGCACCACGATTATTCCGGCAAGCCCCGGGTGACCCTAGGTACTATTCACTCGTCGCTTTAGGTTCACTCGCTTTAGGTTTACTTTTCACATTAGGAAACTCTCATGATTCTCTTCGAAACCACGCTGGGCGACTTCAAAATAGATTTCTTCGAGAAGGAGGCGCCGATATCGGTCGCCAACTTCGAGAAATACGTTGACGACGGTTTTTTCGACGGCACCATCTTTCATCGCATCGTTCCCGGTTTCGTCATTCAAGGCGGCGGCTTCACGGAAGATATGAGTCAAAAGAAAACTCATGCCCAAATCAAAAACGAGGCTGACAATGGTCTGAAGAACTCACGCGGCACGCTGTCGATGGCGCGGACCAACGACATCAACAGCGCTACGTCGCAATTCTTCGTGAACTTGAAGGATAACGGCTTTCTGGATCACAGCCGAGGAAACTTCGGATACGCCGTGTTTGCGCGAGTTACCGAAGGTATGGACGTGATCGACAAGATCGCAGCGGTGGAGACCGGCCGTAAACGCGGCTTCGACGACGTGCCGGTCGAGGCGGTCATCATGAAGAGTGTGCGCAAGATCGACGCGTAGCTGATGGCGCGCGGCAAATCCTGGCTCGGCCGCACGGTCATTTGGCTACTGTTGCTGTGCGTCGTGCTCTCAGGTTTGGCGGTGCTGATGCTCCGATGGATAAATCCGCCCTACAGCGCCTTCATGGCCGAAACGCAGATCGCCGCATGGACCAATCACGACTCGTCGTACGTGTTCCGGCACTCCTGGGTGGACCTCGAACGCATTTCGCCGAACTTGCCGCTGGCGGTGGTCGCCTCCGAAGATCAAAAGTTTCCGGAACACTGGGGTTTCGACGTCGAAGCCATCGAGAAGGTGTACGCACTCAATCGGCACAGCCATCGCGTGCATGGTGCCAGCACCATCAGCCAGCAGGTCGCCAAGAATCTGTTCCTTTGGTCCGGGCGCAGCTATTTCCGCAAGGGACTCGAAGCCTATTTCACCGTGTTGATCGAGGGCTTCTGGCCGAAGCGGCGGATTCTCGAGATCTACCTCAACATCGCCGAGTTCGGGGACGGCATCTACGGCTCCGAGGCCGCCGCACAACGTTTCTTTCACGAGAGCGCGGCGCGCTTGAGCCGCAGCGATGCTGCCGTGTTGGCCGCCGTTCTGCCCAGCCCGGAGCGCTATTCGGCGGCGGCGCCGTCGCGCTACGTGCAGCAGCGGCGCGACTGGATCCTAGGGCAAATGCAAGCTCTCGGCGGCCCCGAGATGCTGGAAGAGATCGATGCGTACCCGAATTCCAGGCACTAGCGGAGTCCCCATGCGAGGCAAGCGCACGATCATTCTCCTGGCGGTGTTGACCACCATCGCGCTGATCGCAGGATACGTATGGCGCAGCTTTAAGCACTCGCCCGGCGTGACGCCTATCGCCGCCGGTCCGACATCGACTCCGGTCACCGAACAGACGTTGAGCCACGGCCGCTTCGAGAACTTTACGGTCTACGCTGCCAACGGCACACCCAGAGGCTTTGTGCTGTTGCTGTCGGGCGTCGATGGTTGGAATCAGGTCATGGCCGACATGGCAAGGCAGCTCGCGCGCCAAGGCGCGCTGGTAGCGGGAATCGACCTGGCGCAACTGGAAGCCAAGCTCGAGGCGGATGGCGCCGACTGCGTGTTTCCCGACGGTGATTTGGAAAATCTTAGTCATTTCGTCCAGGCCTATTATCGTCTGCCGACGTATTTGTTGCCCATAGTGACGGGGAAATCCGCAGGCGCTAGCCTCGCTTACGCGACGCTGGCGCAGGCGCCGGCGAACACCTTTGCTGGCGCGGTGAGCATTGGATTCTGCCCGGGCCTCGCATTGCATAAGCGCTTGTGCAAGAGCGCCGGCCTCGATTTCATCCCGCATGCGGGGGACAACGGCGTGGATCTCTTGCCGTCCAAGCAGCTTGGCAACTCGTGGGTCGTTCTGCAGGACGCGGAATTGCCGGCACCCACGGCGCCGGCGTGCGATACCGCAGCAATTCGCCGTTTCGTGGCGCAGGTACCCAATGCGCAGCTTGTTTCCGTGCCGGATACCGGCACGACCGGCGCGGCGCCGCCGCGCTGGGCACCGCAATTCGTCGCTGCGATCGATTCGCTCATGGCTCGAAATGCGCCGCCTCCGGCGTCGCTCGCACCCCAAGCGCTCGGCGATTTGCCCATTGTCTTGGTGGCGGCGCAGCCGGGCATCCCCCCCTCCGACGCGTTCGCCATCATGCTGTCCGGCGACGGCGGCTGGGCGGGCCTCGACCAGGAGGTGGCCGCGGCTCTGACCGCCAACGGCATTACGGTGGTGGGCCTGGATTCACTGCGCTATTTCTGGAGCGCCCGGACCCCGGAAGGATTGGCCGCGGATCTCGAGCGGATGATCGGCTACTATTTGACGGAACTCGGTAAGCAGCGCGTCGTCCTGATTGGCTATTCGCAAGGCGCCGACGTCTTACCGTTTGCGGTCAATCGTTTGACCGCGGCAACGCGGTCGCACCTAGCCCTCACTGCCGTGATGGGGATGTCCGAGCACGCCTTGTTCGAATTTCACATGACGAGTTGGATCTCGGACGACAATTCAGGGCCGGCAACGCTGCCCGAAGTCGATAAGATCGTCGGTACACCCGTGCTCTGCGTATACGGTGCAGAGGAGAGCGACTCGCTATGTCCGAAATTGGATCCGCACAGGGTCACGATCGTTAAACTCGAGGGCGGTCACCACTTCGATGGCAACTACGCTGGGCTGGCGCGCACTATTCTTTCGTCAGCGCGGCATTGAGCCGTGCTGTGTCTCGACCGCGCTCGATCCGAGACCTCAAGAAGGCGCAGTCGAGGCTACGGCGCACATCTCCGAGCGGATGATAAACCGCCGGTTGAGCGGTGCTTCGAGCGAGAAACTACCGCCCCTTCCGGGCACCACGTCCACCGTCCAGCGGGTATGAGCCCAGAGAAGGAATTGCGCGCGATCCATCCAGAACTCGCAGCCCGCAATTTCGCCGACCTTCTCATCCACCCCACCCAATTTGAATTCGCCCACCTGGAAGCACATCGGCGCGCTGCCGTCGCAGCAGCCTCCCGACAAATGAAACATGATCGGCCCATGAGCCCGTTTCAATTCTTCGATCAACTGACGAGCGGCCGGAGTCACGCCAACGCGGCTGGGATCCATAGCGATGACAGTGCTCAAGCGCGACCTCCATGAACAATTGCAGCATGAACGGCGCACGGATCCCGTTTTATCGAGATCCGTGCGCCGATCGGCTGATGACCCTTGGATGCTAGAAAAATCCCAACGCCTTCGTGCTGTAGCTTACCAACACATTCTTCGTCTGCTGGTAGTGGTCGAGCATCATCTTGTGGGTTTCGCGGCCGATACCCGACTTCTTGTAGCCGCCGAATGCCGCATGCGCCGGATAGGCGTGAAAGCAGTTGGTCCACACGCGTCCGGCCTTGATACCCCGGCCAAAGCGGTAGGCCATGTTCAGATCACGCGTCCACACGCCGGAACCTAAGCCATACAGCGTGTCATTCGCGATCTCCAGCGCCTGCTCCGGGGTATCGAACGTCGTCACCGACACCACCGGACCGAAGATTTCCTCCTGGAACACCCGCATCTTGTTGTTCCCTTCGAAAACGGTGGGCTTGATGTAGTAGCCGCCCGCTAGATCTCCGGAAAGCTTATTGGCCACACCGCCGGCCAGCACCTTGGCGCCTTCCTTCTTGCCGATATCGATGTACGAGAGGATTTTCTCGTACTGATCGTTGGACGCCTGGGCGCCGATCTGAGTGCTCATTTCGAACGGATCACCCTGGCGAATGCTCTCCACGCGCTTGACCGCCTTTTCCATGA
>Ga0066789_10000545_pt1 | contig 15291 bp, 14 predicted proteins | sample OrgsoiDNA2013049_FD_70960 | JGI IMG/M metagenome (GOLD analysis project Ga0066789, IMG submission 70960) | Permafrost soil microbial communities from the Arctic, to analyse light accelerated degradation of dissolved organic matter (DOM) -... | ecosystem: Environmental > Terrestrial > Soil >...
TGTTGAACGCCTTGCCGGGTAAGGCCGGCTACTTCACCGAGACCTTCTGTGTAGCGTCGCGCTACTTCCAACCGAAGAACGGTATGCGGGTCGACGCGATACGTGACGCGATCGAATCGAGTTACCGTACGAGCGCCCTGTACCCGATGTTGCTCACTGCGCTGATGCTCGCCGCTGATCGCGTCGATTCAACGACGGGCGTGCAGATGGCCTACCTGAAGAGTTGGGCGCCGCGTGCCTTGAACGATCTCGAACTGCGAATGCCCGAGCTGTTGGTGGGCGACGGCGCAGCGATGCGAGGTGACGCATCGACGCTGATCGACGTCGTCCCTGCTGTTGATTTGGCCTATCTCGATCCCCCCTATAACCAGCATCGCTACTTCACGAACTATCACGTGTGGGAAACGCTGATGCGGTGGGACGCGCCCGAGCACTACGGCATCGCGTGCAAACGGATTGACTCACATGACGACAGCACGCATTCGTCGTTCAACAGCAAGCCGGCGATGCCAGCAGCGTTGCAATCGTTGATTGCACGCACGAAGGCGGACGTCGTTGTCGTGTCGTACAACGACGAATCGTGGGTGCGGCCCGACGACATCACCGCCTGGCTGCGCGCGGCCGGGCATGACGAAGTGGCGTTGCTTGAAGTGGATTCGAAGCGCTACGTGGGCGCGCAGATTGGCATTCACAATCCGGCCGGGCGCAAGGTTGGCACGGTATCGCATCTGCGCAACACCGAGTACGTCTTCGTTGCCGGCTCGCGCGCCGCAGTGGCCGAAGCGACTGGGTTGGTCTTGGCGCCGACTGCCTAAATGGCGACGTAGATCACGTGTACGGCCGCTACGTATCGCGGTCGTCGCGCTGCCGTTTGGAGTGGTCGGCCAAGAATCGTTCGAGTTCGGCGCCAAGCTCGTCGGCCGACGGTAGGTCACCTGACCCGGTCGCGAGCAAGTCGCTGCCGCGGCCGCGAACAAACGCGTCGTATTGCTGCTCCAAGGCGCCGACCAGCGCCATCGCATCGGTCGACTCGGCAACTTGCTTGTCGATCTCGAGCTTGGCAGCCGTGCCGGCCACATGCAGGCCGTCGGTGGGCAAGACCAGCCCGCCGGCCAGCGCGATCGCGCCGACCAATCGCTCTGCGGCGTCCGGGAACTCGGTCTGGGCGATGTAGTGCGGCACATGCGCCGCGAAGCCGATTGCGTCGAAGCCGCGCTCGGTCAATCGGAACTCGAGAAGGTGCCCCGCGCTGGCCGGAACCTGCACCCGCTGCACCCACGGCTCGTTGTCGGGGATGAGCTCTTTGCGGGAAGCGTGCGAGGTGATGCCGACCGGGCGGGTGTGCGGCACCGCCATCGGGATCGCGTTCAGGCCGATCGTCAGCCGCACGCCGAAATGCTCGACCAGGCCGATGACGGCGGCGACATAGCGCTCCCACTGCACGTCGGGCTCGGGCCCGGTGAGCAGCAGAAACTCGACCCCGGCGGCGTCGGTCATCGAGTACACCAACAACTCCGGGTCGTCGTAGCTCTCCCAGTGGTCGGCGTCGAAAATCATCGCCGGTCGGCGGGCGCGGTAGTCGTGCAGCTGGTCGACGTCGAATCGGCCCACGATCTGGTGCTGCAGCGTCGCCAGCAGGTGTGCGTGCGACAAGCGCACCGCTTCGCCAGCGTCGACGAAACCATCGAGCGCGTGCACGAGCACAGGCCGATCGAGCGCGGGGCGGTGCGGCTCGAGGGTGTAGAGCTCGCGAGGGTCGAGCACGGCGACAAACCCCCTTCGGTCGGACGCCGATGTGCCGGCGCCATTTCTCCGTGACCATTGTCTCGCACGAACGCGCTTCGCGCGCGCCGCGGCTCCCGTAGGCTGGGCGGGCTCGTCGACGCGACGATTCCGATCAGCCGAATTCGAACAGCCAAACGAACAGCCAAACGAACAGAGGACCCTTGTGACCTACGTGGCCGTGGCGCACCTTAACTTCTTCCAGGCCATCGTGATCGGTTTTGTCCAAGGCGTCACCGAGCTTTTCCCGGTCTCGAGCCTCGGGCACAGCGTGCTCGTGCCGGCGCTCGTCGGCGGTTCGTGGAGCGACCTGGTCACCCAACAAAAGGCGGACAGCTCGCCTTACCTCGCATTCATCGTCGCGTTGCATGTGGCAACCGCGTTCGCTCTGCTCTGCTTCTTCTGGCGCGACTGGGTCCGGATTATCGGGGGATTCGTCTCCTCGTTGCGAAACCGCCGGGTCGAGACCGTGCACGAGCGGCTCGCCTGGTTGCTGATCATCACCACGATTCCGGCCGGCATTCTCGGTCTGGCCTTCGAAAAGGCACTGCGAAGCGTTTTCGCCAAGCCTGAGGCGGCTGCGATTTTCCTGACCCTCAACGGCGTTTTGCTCTTCGTTGGTGAGCGGCTGCGCCGCCGGTCGGTGGCGCGTGTGGCGGCGACCGCAGGCGCTGCGGCGGCCGTCGACCCGCAACACGACCCCGAACACGATCCGGAGAATGACGCCGCGATCGTGCAGCGCGTGAGCATCCGCGATGCGGGCGTTATCGGTGTGTTCCAGAGCTTGGCCCTGCTGGCGGGTATCAGCCGCTCGGGCATCACGATGGTGGCCGGCCTGCTGCGCGGGCTCGACCACGAGCAGGCGGTCCGGTTCTCCTTCCTGCTCGCGACACCGATCATCTTGGCGGCCGGCTTGTTCAAGGTGCCGACCCTGATGGGCTCGGTTGGCGACGGCATTCGCGGCCAGGCACTCGCTGGCGCCGCCGCTGCATTCGTCGCCGCGCTCATTTCGACCAAGTTCTTGGTGCGGTGGTTCAAGACCCGCACGCTCACCCCGTTCGCCTGGTACTGCGGCATCTTCGGCGCCTTCTGCGTGGTGCGGTTCGCCTAGTGTCGGGACCTCATGGCGGGGCCGCACCCTGCCGAAGAGGTCAATGTGCTAACGCGGAGTCGGCCTCAGCTTGCCTCGATCGCGCTGGTGACCGTCGTCCTGTTCGCGATCGCCGCTCTGGCGTGGGGTGTGACGCACGACGGCTCGGCACCGCGCAACTACGGCTCGGCGAAGCAGCAAGACGCCGCCCGCGCTGCAGTTCAGCTGAACCTGCCGACCGGCCTCACGTCTGATCCGACCTTTACCGCCTGCGGCTTGTCGGGTGACGCCTGCATCACCAGCGCCAGTGGCGCCGACGACACGGTCTCCGCGCTGCACACCGCGTTCGCTGCCGGTGGCGGGCATCTCGACCGTGCGTGCACGCCGAACCCCGAGCTGCGGCCCGGTGTCGCGCAACCCGTGCCGATCTACGAATGCGCAATCGAGGGGAAACTTAAAGGCGCCTGGGTCGATCTTGCGGTGGGATCTGGTTGGTGGTTGCCCGGCAAGCCCCAGCCGCGGACGGCGGTGTTGGTCGTCGTTGAGACCAAGCCCGCCGCGCTTGGCACGACGCCTGCCGTGACACACGCAACGCTGCCGAGCACGCCACCTGACATCACCGGCTTCGTTCCGGCTGGCTGGAGCGTCAGCCCGACGGTGTGTGACGTCGCGTGTCCGGCCAACACCACCGGCGCGGTGATCTCGACCACCGGCACACTCACCGCGACCGCCGCCGACATCGCGCGAGCCGCGATGGCAAAGGGCTTCCGCATCGAAGGCAAGCCCTGCAAGCAGGAGCCAGCGCTGCGAGGCTGTGAAATTCAGGCCGACCGTCGTGAAAACGGCACGCTCGGAGGGCTCACAACGGTGCTCGACGTCACTCTTGCCGCCAGCGCCGGCGGGCATGTTGGCGGCACGCTTTCGTTGACTGACCAGAGCTAGCTGGTCGGCGGCCGCAAACCGAGCACGCGATCGCGCAGCACCGGAAATTCCGCACGCGTTTTCGCAACGACTGCAAGGTCGAGCTCGACGGTGAGCACTTCTTCGTTAGTACCGCCTTCGGCCAGCACGTGCCCCCACGGATCAATCACGACGCTGTGCCCGCCAAGCTCAACACCCTCTTGAGTTCCGACCTGGTTGCAGCCCAGCAGGAACACCTGGTTCTCGATTGCCCGTGCGCGCGTCAATACCTGCCAGTGGTCGAGGCGCGCTGCTGGCCAGCCGGTGGGTATGACGAACATTTCGGCGCCCTGGTCGACGAACAGTCGATACAGCTCGGGGAAACGAAGGTCGTAACACGTCGTGACGGCGAGCCGCAGGTCGTTGATCGCAGCGATCGAATAGTCACTCCCGGCAGTGAGCATTGCCGCCTCACCGTGATCGAAGCCGAACAGATGCACCTTTCGATACGTGTGCACGACCTTGCCGTTCGGCGACAACACAACAGCGGTGTTGTGCAGGTGCCCCTGGTCGCGTTCGATGAATGTACCCGCGACCACAAACGCGCCGATCGCGGTCGCTGCGGCCGCAACAGCGGAGACGGCCGCGCCCCGCAGGTCATCCGCTGACTCGGCAAATCCGCTATAGGCAAAGGCACCCGGCACCCACAACTCGGGCAGAACCACAACGTCGGCGCCGCGCTGCGCCGCAACGAGCGACGCCACCCGCGCAATTCGATCGGACGCCGATTCGCTGTCGTCGATGCGCAGCTGCAGGAGAGAGACGCGCACCGCGGTGTCGCTTAAAGCCGAGCGAGCAACGATGACGCCGGGTCTTCGAGAAACATCGCAACGTCACGCAGGAAACGTGATCCGAGCTCGCCGTCGACGATGCGGTGGTCGAACGACAGCGCCAGAGTTGTCACCCATCGTGGCTTCACTTTGCCTCGATGCACCCACGGTTGCTCGCGGATCGCGCCGAAGGCAAGGATCGCGGCTTCGCCGGGATTGATGATCGGCGTGCCGGTGTCGATGCCGAACACGCCAACGTTGGTGATCGTGAACGTGCCGTGCTGCATATCGGCGACCGAGGTACGGCCTTCGCGGGCAGTGAGTGCGAGCGTGTTAATCGAGCGCGCAAGCTGGGCCAGCGACAACGCTTCGGCGTTCTTTATATTCGGCACGACCAAACCACGCGGCGTTGCCGCGGCGATACCGAGATTGACGTAGTGCTTGATCACGATGTCGCCGCCATCGGCGTCCCACGTTGCGTTCATCATCGGATAACGCTCGACCCCGAGCAGGATCGCCTTCGCGACGAGCAACAACGGCGTGACCTTGACGTCGACGAACTCGGGCAACTGTCGTAACCGGGTGACGGCTCGCATCGAACGCGTCATGTCGATCGTGGTGAACTCGGTGACGTGCGGCACGGTGAATGCGCTCAGCACCATCGCCTGGGCAGTCGCCTTGCGCACCCCGTGCACGGGAATTCGCTCCTCGCCGCCTCGGGGCAGTGGCCGCAGCGGCGCGCCGGCGCGCGTGCTGTCGGCGGCTGCTTCGACGTCCGACCTGGTGATCGAACCTTCGGGGCCGCTGCCGTGGATCACTTGCAGGTCGATGCCGAGGTCGCGGGCAAGCTTGCGTACGGGAGGTTTCGCCAGCACTCCGGAAGCCGCGTCGTCGCCGTCGGCCGCATCGGCCACGCTCGCCCCATTGGTCTGTGGGACCGCGGCGCTGGCCGCGACTGACGGCCAGTCGTGTGCAGGCCGGGTCGCGCCGGCGGGTGCGGTCACCGGCTGACGCGAGCGGCGACGCACCGGCGAATCGGCGCGTGGTCCGTAGCCGACGAGGTTGGCGGTGCGCGCGGGAGTGACGCTCGGCGCGGCAACAGCACCAGCCTCGTCACCGTTGCCGTCTGTCGTCGAGGCAGCGGGCGCCGAGCTAGCCGCAGTTGAGCCAGCGCTGGCTGCAACGTCGATGATGATGATCGGCGTGCCGACGTCTACCGTGGCGCCCTCGCCGACGAGCAGCTCGGTGACGACACCCGCGAACGGGCTCGGCAGTTCGACGAGCGCCTTTGCAGTTTCGATCTCGACGATCGTTTGATTCTGGGTGACGCGGTCGCCCACCTGCACCAGCCAGCGAACGACTTCTGCCTCGGTCAGACCCTCACCGACGTCAGGAAGCTTGAACTGCTTGAGTGATGCCACATCTGCCTCCGGGCGGTCAGTACGAGAGCGATCGGTCGACCGCGTCGAGAACGCGATCGAGATCGGGCAGGAAATGTTCTTCAAGCCGCGATGGCGGATATGGCGTTGCGAAACCGCCGACCCGCAGCACCGGCGCCTGCATGTCGTAAAAGCACGTCTCGGTGACCCGGGCGGCGAGCTCGGCACCCAGACCAAGGAACGTCTGCGCTTCGTGCACGACGACGCACCGGCCAGTGTGTCGTACCGACTCGCTGATCGTCGGCCAATCGATCGGCGACAGCGAACGCACGTCAACTACCTCAAGTTCGTGGCCTTCGTCGGCGGCGACCTTGGCGGCGTCAAGACAGGTCTTCACCATCGGTCCATACGCCAGCAGCGTCACATGCCGACCCGTGCGGACGACGCGGGCTTGATGCAGCGGGAGGGCGTCGGCCAGTGGCGTCGTGGTGTCGACGTCCGCCTTCTCCCAGTAACGGCGCTTCGGCTCGAAGAAGACGATCGGGTCGTTGCTGGTGACGGCCTGTTGAATCATCGTGTACGCATCGGCCGCGTTGCTGCAGGCGACGACTTTCAAACCGGCCACGTGCGCGAACAATGCCTCGGGTGATTCGCTGTGGTGCTCGACGGCACCGATGCCACCGCCGAACGGGATGCGAATGACGATCGGCATCGGCGTTTGGCCCTGCGACCGGTAATGCATCTTCGCGAGTTGGCTGACAATTTGGTCGTATGCCGGGAAAACGAAGCCGTCGAACTGAATCTCACAGATCGGGCGGTAGCCGCGCATCGCCAGACCGATAGCCGTGCCGATGATGCCCGACTCGGCGAGCGGGGTATCCATCACCCGGTCTTCGCCGAAGTCTTTCTGCAGCCCATCGGTAACGCGGAAGACGCCGCCCAACTTGCCGACGTCCTCGCCCATGATGAGCACTTTCGGGTCGGCTTCAAGTGCCTTGCGCAACCCCATATTGAGCGCGCGCGAGATCGCGATCGGCGCCATCAGTGCAGCACCGGGGTAGCGTCGCCGACTTCGGCGCCGTCGCCGTCGCCGAGATAACTTGCGACGAACGCGCGCTCTTGGTCGACGAGCGGTGAGCCGCCGGCATACACGTTGTTGAAGATGTCGAGCGGCTTGGGATCTGGCATTGACAGGCACGCGGTCCGCACGCGAGCGGCGAGCTCGTTCGCCTCAGCTTCGATCGATTCGTAAAACGCTGCGTCGGCTAACCCGTTGCGCGACAGGTAGGCCTTCACGCGCTCGATCGGATCGCGCAGCTTCCAGTTCTCGAGCTCACTCGCCAGCCGGTAGCGGGTGGGGTCATCGGACGTCGTGTGCGCACCCATGCGGTAGGTGTACGCCTCGATCAAGAAGGGGCCTTGGCCTTCGCGCGCATGCTGCAAGGCCTTGCGGGTGACCGCGAGGCAGGCAAGCACGTCGTTGCCGTCGATGCGGACGCCGGGAAAGCCGAAGCCGTGTGCACGTCGGAACAACGGAATGCGCGACTGACGCTCTTCGGGCACCGAGATCGCCCACTGGTTGTTCTGCAAGAAGAAGACGACTGGCGCGTTGTACGACGCGGCAAAAATGAACGCTTCGTTGACATCGCCCTCGCTTGACGCGCCGTCACCGAAGTAAGCGACGACCGCGCTCTCAGCCCCGTCGCGTTGCAAGCCCATCGCATAGCCGGTTGCGTGTAACGTCTGCGCGCCGATCACGATCGTGTAGAGGCCAAAGTTGTAGTCATGGGGATCCCAGCCGCCGAAGTTGACACCACGAAACAACTCGAGCAGGCGTTCGGGTTCGATGCCACGGCACCAGGCGACGCCGTGTTCGCGGTAGGTAGGGAAGGCCATGTCGTCGGGTTGCATCGCGCGACCTGAGCCGATCTGGGCGGCCTCTTGGCCCAGTAGCGAAGCCCAGATGCCGAGTTCACCCTGGCGCTGCAACGCGGTGGCTTCGGTGTCGAACCGGCGAACCAAGGCCAGGTCGCGGTAGAGCGAACGCAGCTCTTCGGGCGAGATCTCCAGCGGGTAGTCGGGGTGCTCGATGCGCAGTCCTTCTGGCGTCAGCAACTGCACGACGTCGCAGGCGGGATCGACTGCCGGTGGTGGAGGCGTCGTGCTGCGGTCGGCCGTCATGCCACTCCTTCGCTTACCGACGCGGCGTCCCTCAGGTTGGGAACTGTCGGACTGGACCGCGCTCGAGCTGAAGTGCGTCTGCCCGGGCACGCGTCGGGATCAGCCGGTTGGCCTCGTCGGGAGGTGCACCTAAGTCAATCGTCGCAGATGGAGGGCGCCCGCGGAAACACGCGGGAGCGCTGCCAGCGTGCCAGCAGCAGCCGGATCAGTGCTTGTGGCCGGCGCAGGGCGGCGGGCTGGGGTGACCCTGCTTGCCGTCGCCCGTGTCGCCCTTGCCCGTGCTGCCCTGGCCCGTGTCGCCCTGGCCCGTGCTGCCCTGGCCCGTGCTGCCCTGGTCCGTGTCGCCCTTGCTGCCCTTGTTATCGCCGTCGCCCTTGCCATCGTTGCCGTCGCCGTCCTTGGCAGGGTGACCGTCGCCGACGGGGCAGATGCGCTCGGGGCCGTGCAAACGACCGCCAGGGGGGCACTTAAAGGGTGGCGGCAGAGGTGGTGTTGGCGACGCCGGCAGCGGTGTCACAACCGGGGGCGGTGTCACGGTGTGCGTCGCGGGCAGAGTCGGTGTCGGTGTCGGTGTTGGTGTCACCACTGGCAGCACGATGACGACAACGGGCACGGCGATCGGCGTAGCGACCGGCACCGGCACCCTTACCGATTCGCGTGATGTAGTCGGAAGGGTGGCAGTAACCGTCGGGCTGGCAACGACCGAAGGGACCGCCGGCGTTGGCACCGGTGCAACCTTGGGCGTTTGCGGCGTGACGTGTTGTTGCACAGTGGGTCTTGGCACCACGATGACGGTGTTGCCGCCGGGAATCGGCGAGGCATCGAAGAACCGGCCGGCCGCAGCCGGTGGTGTCTTCGGCGACACGATCGCGTTTGAGCCGAGCATGATGACACCCGCGGTCGCTGCGGTGGTGATGCCCACGAGTGACGCGGCTGCAATAACAGTCTTAACGGAAGTTGCCGCCAATGCCGAGGGCAGGCGGAGGGCAGCGCCGAGCTTCATGGTGGCGGCACCTCCTTACTGCCCAATGGGCCGTTCGACAACGAGGTAGTGCAGGTTGACTACTCTATACGGACTGTACCCACTAAGTCACTTAGCGTCGCCACTCAGTCTGTTCGGCCTAGCCAAACGGCGTAGAAAAGTATAAACCAGACACTAGTCGGCAAATGCGCGGGGTCATCGGGACGCGGACGTCGCGAGTTCGGCCGCCACCTTGAGGAAGATGTCGTTCGCCTGCACTTCCCCGATCGTCACCCGCAGCCCTTCACCCGCGAACGGGCGGACGACGACCCCGGCCGCAGCACACTGCGCGGCGGCGTCGTCGGTGGCAGCGCCGGTCGGCAACCAGACGAAGTTGGCCTGCGACGGTGGGATCGGCCAGCCCAACTCGCCGAGCGCATTGGCGACCCGCGATCGTTCGGCGACGGTCGCGTCGACCCGCTCGAGCAGCTCGAACTCCGCGGCCGGCAACAGCGACGCAATGGCCGCTGCCTGGGCGATCGTGCTCACGGCGAACGGCACGCTGGTCATGCGGATGGCCTCGGCCACCTCGGCATGGGCGACCCCGTAGCCCACCCGAAGGCCGGCCAGTCCGTACGCCTTCGAGAAGGTGCGCAGCACGGCCACATTGGGTCGGTCACCGTAGACCTCGACGCCATTGGGAACGTTCGGGTCGCGGTTGAACTCGCGATACGCCTCGTCGAGTACGACCAAGCAGTCAGTCGGCACCGATTCGAGAAACCGATCGAGATCTGCCTGGCTGATCGCCGTCCCCGTTGGATTGTTGGGGTTACAGACGAAGACGACGCGCGTGCGTGGCGTGATTGCAGCGGCCATCGCGCCGAGGTCGTGCGCGGCGGCCGACGTCAGCGGCACCGGCACCGCGGTCGCGCCGGCGACCTGCACGATGATCGGGTAGGCCTCGAACGACCGCCACGCAAACACGACCTCGTCGCCATGACCGGCGAACGCGTCGACCAGCTGGGTGGCGACGCCGACGGATCCGCAGCCGACGACGACATGCTCGGCGGGCACGTGCAACTTGTCGGCAAGTGCATCAACAACAGCGGACGCCGTGAGGTCGGGGTAGCGGTTGGTGCTTTTCGCTGCATCGGCGATCGCGTCAAGAACACTGGGCAGCGGCGGGAACGGCGATTCGTTCGACGACAGCTTGAAGCTGTGCTCGCCGCTGGCCGCTCGGCGGCCGGGTTTGTACACCGGAATACCGGTGAGATCGGTGCGCGGACGCGGTGCTGGTGCGGTCACGGTGATTCCTTCTGATCGTGCAATCGGCTCTAGAGGCTACGCGCGTTGAACGCTAGCCGCGCTCCAAATCCGAGGAACACAAGGGCGGTCAGCCGGTCGAGGCTTCGCCGCACCCGATCACGTTCGAGCCAGCGACGCACCCGCGCCATTGCCGACACGAGCACACCGAACCATCCGATGGTCTCGGCGGCGTGTATCGAGGCGAGCAGCATCGAGAATGCGAACACCGACACGTGCGCCGGGATGAACTGCGGCAGCAGGGTGACGTAGAAGACGCCCACTTTGGGATTGAGCAGGTTGGTGAACAACCCGGTGCGAAAGGACTGTGTGGCTGACAGCCGGGTGCTGCTTGGTCGCCAGCCGCGCCCGACGCCGTCCGTCATCGACTCGGGGACGGCAGGGTTGCGCGGGGCGTTGCGTCGTTGGCTGTCGCGATGCGCACCCCACAACAGCCGGGTGCCGATGAACGCGAGATACGCGGCGCCGACGATGCGCAAAACGTCGTAGGCAAGTCTCGAGGCCGCGAGCAACGTGGTGACCCCGGCGGCGCTTGCCGCTGCCCAGGCCAGCCCGCCGAGGCAGACCCCGAGACCGCCGATCAGACCCACGCGCGGACCGCTCGCCATCGTCGTCCGAGCCACAAACATGGTGTCGAGCCCTGGTGTGAGGGTGAGCACCAGCGCGGCTACGGAGAACGCGATGAGGGCAGTCACCATGGCGCGACTGTAGATGCCGTGGCGCGCTTTCGGGCCGTGACACTAGATGCTTTGGCGCGGTTGGGGGGCTGCCGATACCCTGCTTCGGCACGGCAGGAGGCTCGCAAGAGTCTCGGGAGGCTTCGCCTAGTCCGGTCTATGGCGCCGCACTGCTAATGCGGTTTGGGTCTTAAAGCCCATCCGGGGTTCAAATCCCCGAGCCTCCGCGCACCTTTGCTCGCGTTGGTTCTCGTTGGCTCTTTGGCTCTTGGTTCTTGCGTGGTTCGCCGATTCCGAGGTGCTGCTCATGGACGCCGTCACCCTTCTTAGCAACCGAGTCTCGGCGGTGAACGCCAGCGTGCACGGGCTGATCGAGGCTGCGCGCGGGTTGAGCCCTGACGTTCTCGACTGGGTGCCACCATTTGCCGAGCGGCGACAGACTCGCGCGAGCTACTGCACACCGGCAGCACTCGCCGACGTCGCGGGCCTGCACGGCGTGCCCGTTGGTGTGTTGCTGATGCGGCCGGCCGTCTCGCATGTGTTCCACCATGCGGGCGAGATCGAGTTGCTCATTGACGTCGCGCGGTCGGAGTCGTGACGACGTTCGGGCTGGTGCACGGCGCGTATCACGGTGCGTGGTGCTGGGAGCCGTTGACCGAGGAACTCGAGCGGCGCGGACACCGCGTGTTCACGGTTGATCTGCCGACTGAGGATTCGTCAGCCGGTGCGCAGGCATATGCGGCGAGTGCGGTCGAGGCGTTTGCAGGCGCCGACGCTGATCTCGTTGTTGTCGGGCATTCGCTTGCCGGGTTGACGATTCCGCTGATCGCGACGGCACGACCGGTGAGCCGGCTGGTGTTCGTCTGCGCGATGCTGCCCCGTGTCGGCCGAACTCAAGATGACGTGACCGGTAGTGAGCCCGACATGTTCTTGATGGGTCCCGAGGGTGGGGTCTACGAAAGCGCCGACGGCGCGGCGCACTGGTACCCGGAGGCAGCTGCCCGTTCGTTCTTCGCCGACTGCAAACCCGACGTCGCGAAGTGGGCCGCGGCGCGATTGCGCGGGCAGTTCTGGAACATCACCCAAGAGGTGTCGCCCCTGCTCGATTGGCCCGAGGTCCCGTATTCGTATCTGCTCGGAGCGGCCGACCCGATCGTCAACCCGGCGTGGTCGCGCCGCGTCGTCCCTTCGATTTTGGGCGTCGAGCCGATTGAACTAGCGGCTGGTCACTCGCCCTTTCTCTCCGCGCCGGCAGCCCTCGCGGACGCGCTCGAGGGCTGAACCCGCCCAGGCCGGCACCCTGTACCCTGTGGTGCGCGCATTTGCGACCTGCACGTCAATGGCCGCGCGCCGGCGCTCGTAGCTCAACGGATAGAGCACTTGACTACGGATCAAGAGGTTGGGGGTTCGAATCCCTCCGAGCGCACCAATTGAGCTTGCCCCCATTCGGTAGACCACTCTTTAGGACGAAGTGGCCTGCTGAGCTGTGTCCGAGGCATCTGTATCCCATACCGAGTGTACTCCTTTAGTATGGTTTACGTGTTATCCCATACCAACCCGGCTCGGGGGTAGGGCTCTTGAGAGGTCACCTCAAACAGGCTACGTGGCAGTACGACCCTGCCCTCTACGCCGCTCCCCGTTACCGCAAGGCTTGCTCGTACAACGCCTTCGTTCCCGATCCGATCGCCAGCTTCGTCGGATCGTTGAGCAGCGACACAGCGGCCGCCGTATCGGATGCTGAGGCGGCGATTCACGCCCTCAACGCGACGGCTCGACCGGCTCTCGCTCCGTTGGCGCGGCTCCTCCTTCGCACCGAATCGATCGCGTCGTCCAAGGTCGAGGGTCTACAAGTGAATGGTCGGGATCTGGCGCGGGCAGAAGCCCGCATCGACACCGGGGGGAAGGCAGGACCGACTGCCCGGGAGATCCTGGCCAACATCGACGCGATGGAACTCGCAGTCGATGAGGCTGGCTCGACGGGTCACATTGACATCGACGACGTCGCGGGCATTCACCGAGTTCTGATGGCGGGTGCCCCGAATTCGCAGATCGCAGGGCAGGTACGCGTCACCCAAAACTGGATCGGCGGCAACAACTACAACCCCTGTGGCGCCAGCTTCGTCGGGCCGCCACCCGAGGAGGTGCGGCGCCTGCTGGCCGATCTATGCGTGGCACTCACCGAGGAACACTTGCCGCCGCTCGTTCAGGCGGCGCTGATCCACGCTCAGTTCGAAACCATCCACCCGTTCCTCGACGGCAATGGGCGTGCCGGGCGTGCCCTGATCCACGTGGTTCTGCGCCGACGTGGAATAGCGCCGGCCTATGTGCCGCCGATTAGCGTGGTGCTGGCGGCCAACAGGTCCAGGTACATCACCGGCCTCACCCGATTCCGTAACGACGACATCGACGGCTGGATCACCGACTTCGCCACAGCAGCTGCACAGGCCGCCGGCCTTGCCGCGGCTTACTTAGGGGCTGTCCAGGACCTGCAGGACCGTTGGCGTGAACAACTCCGGAACACCGTTGCTCCGCGGGTGGATTCCGCTGCGTGGCGTGTCATCGACGTACTGCCAGCGCATCCGGTGATCACCTTGCCCGTCGCGGTAGTGGCCGTGGCGCGCACCAAAGCGGTGGTCAACCAAGCTCTTGCGTACCTCGAACAGGCCGGCGTGCTTGTGCGGCTGTCTCAAGGCGAGCGCAATCGCACATGGGAAGCCGCGGGACTCCTGGATTTGCTCACAGGTCTGGAGGGCGCGGAGCCGATGACGGCTCGCGGTATCTCGCTGCCCTGATTCGCGAAGCGGCGGCCGTAACTCGTGCCGAAGCCGGTGTATTGACAATGGATCCCATTACGAGTTAGCTATCAGTCATGCGCATGGCGGAGGGGTGCTTCGCGGCGTTGGCGACGGCGATCGTCCTGACGTTGGCGTTGTCGCTGGCCGCCTGTGCCTCGACCCCCGCGACGATCGCGCCATCGGCGCCCGGCGTCGTCCGGGTGGTGGCGGCGGAAAATTTCTGGGGCGACATCGCTGCGCAGATTGGCGGCGCGCACGTCGCGGTGACCTCGATCATCACTGACCCGAACGTCGACCCCCATACGCACGAGAGCAATCCACACGACGCGGCTGCGTTGTCGTCGGCGCAGCTCGTCATTGAGAACGGCTTTGGCTACGACGACTTCATCGACAAGCTGCTCGCAGCTGGCCACAGGTCCGGTCGCACGGTGCTCTCGATCGAGAAGGTCCTTGCGATCGGCGGCGACAATCCGAACCCGCACGTCTGGTACGACACCGCGCAGCTGCCCGCAGCAGTCGACGCCATCCGGGGCGCGCTCGCGAACGCGGATCCGGCTGATGCGGCCACGTTTGCATCGAACGCAAAGACCTTCGACGACAGTCTTGCGCCGCTGCTCAACACGATCGCGCACATCAAGACCGCGTACGCCGGCACTGCAATTGCGTACACCGAGCGGGTACCTGGCTACTTGGTAGCAGCAGCGGGCCTCGTGCTCGGCAGCCCGGCCGGGTTCTCCCAAGCCATCGAAGACGGCAACGACCCATCACCGGGTGACACCGCCGCCTTCGATGCCGCAATCACAGATCATCAGGTCAAGGTGTTGCTATACAACAGCCAAGTGACCGACGCGCAAACCGACAAGATCAGGCAACTCGCGCGCAAGGCGGGCGTGCCGACTGTCGGCGTCGCGGAGACGATTCCGAAGACCGATGCCAACTTCCAAGCCTGGCAACTGCGGCAGGACAACGAGCTCTTGGCGGCCCTCGGTGGCTGACGACAACGAGCCGCGGATCCATCTCGACCATGCGACGCTGCGATTCGGCGCCCGAACGATTTGGGCCGACCTCACGCTCGACGTCGCACCAGGCGAGTTCGTCGCCGTGCTCGGCCCGAATGGATCAGGCAAGACCAGTCTGCTGAAGACATTGTTGGGTCTCGCGCCGCTGACCTCCGGCACGGTCGAGGTGTGCGGTCGACCGCCGCACAAAGGCAGCAGTGTGGTCGGCTACATCCCGCAGCAGAAGGGCTTCGACCGCGACATTCCGTTGCGGGGGCGGGATTTTGTGCGCCTCGGGCTCGACGGTCACCGGTGGGGCACGCCGCTGCCGAACAAGAAGGTGGCCGCAGCCGTGCAACACGCGATCGAGTCGGT
>Ga0066789_10000546_pt1 | contig 15290 bp, 10 predicted proteins | sample OrgsoiDNA2013049_FD_70960 | JGI IMG/M metagenome (GOLD analysis project Ga0066789, IMG submission 70960) | Permafrost soil microbial communities from the Arctic, to analyse light accelerated degradation of dissolved organic matter (DOM) -... | ecosystem: Environmental > Terrestrial > Soil >...
CAGCCCGGCCGTCGTTGGTCACGTCGCGAAAGTCAACCCCCATGGAAGACAGCGCCTTCCCGTCCGCGGACAGCGCGACCATGGCGGTTTGTCCGATCTCCTCAAACTTTTTTCCGCCCAGATTATGAAATAGAAAGTTGGGGCTTTGATCGTTGGCAACGAAAATATCGGGATAGCCGTCGCCGTCGAAATCCGCAATGGCAATCCCCATGCCCTTTCCCAGATGCTCGGCGATCCCGGTTTCGGCGGAAACATCCGTGAAGGTGCCGTCGCCGTTGTTACGGTAAAGCGTGTCGGGCAGCGGCTTGTAGAATTTGGGGTCGCAATAGGAGCGCACTTTGCCCGCCAGGCAGACGGGATCGTGGTTCACTTCCCATTCCACGTAATTCGTGACGAACAGATCGAGCAGCCCGTCATGGTTGTAATCCACCCATGCGGCGGAAACCGACCACATCTTCTTTCCCTTGTACATTCCGCCGCCCACGCCGGCTTTGGCGGTAACGTCGGTGAAGGTCCCGTTGCCGTTGTTGTGAAACAGCTGATTGCCGGTGACGCTGGCGAGGTAGATATCCGGCCAGCCGTCGTTGTCGTAGTCGCCGATGGCGACTCCCATGCCGAAACCCGCGCCACCGAGGCCAGCCTTGTCGGTCACATCGGTGAACGTCCCGTCATGATTGTTGTGGTAAAGCCGGTTCTTGTACTGCGGCCCGTCTTTTTCCAGCGACGGAATGGCCGCGCCGTTCACCGCATAAATGTCAAGGTATCCGTCACCGTCGTAGTCCAGCAAAGCAACCCCGCCGACCATGCTTTCGGGCTGGTTCTTGTTAGGCGTGGGAGAGCTGTGGGTCACGAAATCGATTCCCGCACTCTTGGCGATCTCTTCAAAGCGAATCGTGCTGGCAGCGACCGGATGTGGCGTCTGAGGAAAGCAGACGACCAGTGGCAAGAGGATCAGACCTGCAACCCGTACCGCATTTCGCAAGTGCATGCCTTTCAGAATCGGCCGCCGGATCGCTTTGACAACTCCCGCACCAGAGGCAACAATTGAATCCTGGCTGGCGCGGTTGGGGCGGCTTAGAAGGTAATTGTAAACGGATATTGCAATCCACATTCCAAGCGCGTGAAGCGAGGTTCTGGGTCTGGGCGGCGATCGTCTCAGCCGCGGCGACTGCAGTGGTTTCCGCAGCTTGTGCTCAAGGTAGTGGCCAAAACACCCCTTCCGATCCTCTGAAACAGCACTACTCCGCGGCGGCGGCTTTCCTGTCGCGCGGCGATCAGCAAGATGCCGCATCCGAATACCGGGCCTTTCTGGCAGAGGCGCTGCACCGAGTGGCCAACGCCAACGCCCAGATCGGAGAGACCCAGCGCGCCACCGAACGCTTTACTCAGGCCCTGGAGTTCGACAGCCACGACACTGCCCTGCTGGACGACTTTGCCTCTCTGCGTTTCGATCACGATCAGCTTGCCGAGGCCGAGGCGCTGCTCAATTCGGCGCTTGCTTTGAGCCCAGATGATCTCCGCACGCATTTTCTTCTCGGACGCGTGCTTTTCAATGAAGAGAAATATATCGCCGCTCAACCTCATCTCGAACGGGCCTGGACTCGAGGTCAAACCCAATCCCAATACAAAGATGCTTGGTATCTGCTCGGCGTCACCGAGTTGAAGCTGGAGCAGCTGGCTCCGGCGCAGGATCTGTTCAAGAAGGCGCTGCTTCTGCTCGGAGACAAAGCCTCGACGCACGTTCGGCTGGGCCGTGCCTATTACACCGGCGACTATCCCGATGAGGCCGTCATCGAGTTTAGGAAGGCCATTGCGCTGGATCCCAAAGCCCTCGGCCAGCACTACTTCCTGGGACTCGCATATCTGGGCCACAATCCGGAGGCAGGGTACTCGCGTTCCGAGACGGAGTTTCGTGCCGAGCTTGCCCTCGCGCCATCCGATTTCGGCAGCCATTACATGATCGGCTATATCGGGCTCAAGCAATCCCGCATGCCGGAGGCAGAGAAAGAAATCACCCAGGCGCTATCTCTGAAACCCGACGATCCGTCTGCGCTCCTGCTGGCGGCCGACTTGTTCGCGGCTACTTCACGCGAGCCTCAGGCCGAGCCACTCTTACGCAAGGCGATTGTGCTACTGGGGAATTCTTCTCCTCCTAAGTACGACGCCATTCGCGCCCACTACATGCTCGGCCGCCTGCTGCAAAGAACCGGGCAGCAGGAAGAAGCCATGAAGGAGTTGACCCTGTCCGAGCAACTTCGCAAGCAGCTTCGTGACGCCTCGGGCAGCACTCCGAAAGATCGAACAGCGCAGGGTCCGCAACAGAATCAGCATCCGGACGACATGCCGCGGCCCGTTACAGCGAAAGAGCGCGCGCAGGCCGCCGCGTTCATTCGTCAGCTTAGCCCGCCGATTTCGGAAGCCTTTAATACCCTGGGAGCGATCTCCGCCAGTCAAAACCAGTGTCCGACCAGCGTTACCTACTTCCAACGCGCCGGGGAATGGGACCCTAACTTGGAAGGCCTGGACCGCAATCTGGGCAGGGCGGCCTTTCTCTGCCATCAGTTTGAGCAGGCGGTGCCACCGCTTTCGCGGTATCTGGAGGGGCACGCCGATGACGTCGGCGTAAGGTCGGCGTTGGGGTTGAGTCTGTTCCGCTTGGGGGAATACGAGAGGGTTGTTGCTGTGCTGGGCCCGATTCAGTCTTCCATTCAGTCGAACCCAGAGCTTGCTGACGCCTACGCGATTTCAGTCAGCAAGACAGAAAAAAAGTAGAGACTTTTCAGTGTGAAGAATCTTCTTTTGGGCAGTCCGTCGCGGCAAATGGCTGCTTACTACGAACTCCTGACCCTTCCTCGATGGTGTAAATGAAATCTGCAGCCAGATCATGCAGCGTGTCTTTCTGTCCGCTGGGCCAGGAAATCTCCACCGTGCCCATCGTCGTGTTGCCGCCAAGCCCGAAGTGCAGGCGCAGATCGTTTTCCGAAAGATAGCTTCCGCCGCCACGGACTTCGTTCAGCTGCACCAGATCTCCGGAGGTAACGGTCGCCCGCGCCCCGATCGCGGCCTTGTTGCTCTTGGTCCCAATCAGCTTGAACAGCACCGCGTGGTCTGGAGTCTCGCTGCAATTGAGGAGCAGCGTCGGAGGCTCGCCGACGTTGAGCATCAAGACGTCCACTTTTCCGTCATTGTTGATGTCGCCAAAAGCCACGCCCCGCCTTGATTTCAGCGGAAGCTTGTCCAGCCCAGAGAGATGAGTGATGTCCTGAAATGTCCGGTTACGATTGTTGCGAAACAAAAAGAGCGGCTGGCGGTAGGGAACTCCCATGCGCACCTGGTCCATTTGCGGATAGACATGGCCATTGGCCTCAAAAATGTCGAGCCAGCCATCATTTACAAAATCAACAAATCCCGTGCCCCATCCGACATAAGGGTCGGTCGGCTGCCCCACTCCCGAAGAGATGCTGATGTCGTCGAATCCCTGAGCGCCGCGGTTCCAGTACAAGGCGTCGGGCTGCTGGGTGAAATTGGTGACGAACAAATCCAGCATGCCGTCGTGATCAATGTCGCCGAAATCCACGCCCATCGATCCCTGCTCGTGCCCGTCTCCACTCACCGCGGTGCCCGATGACATGCTGACATCTTCGAAGGTGCCGTCGTGTTTGTTGTGATAGAGGTAATTGGAGCCCGCGTCGTTGGCAACGTACAGATCGGGCCAGCCGTCGTTGTCGTAGTCCGCCCAAATACCCTGCATTCCGAACTGCAATTCCGAATCATCCACGCCGGCTTTTTTGGAAACATTTTCGAAAGTCCCGTCGCCGCGATTCCGAAATAGATAGTCGGTCTCGCCGGGAAGGCCCCAGGGGCCGCACTGGACACGGATTCCCATGAAGGCGCAGTATTTGTCATTGCTTCCAAAGTCGGGGAGATGGTTGATGTCCACGTGCACGTATCGAGGCACGAACAAGTCAACATTTCCGTCGCGATCGAAATCTCCCCACGCCGCGCCGGTGGGGAATCCGTCCACATTTACGCCAGCCTTGGCAGTCACGTCTTCAAACTTGCAGTTGCCTTTATTGCGATAGAGGACCGAGCCGCCGAATCCGGTGACGTAAATGTCTTCCCAACCATCGTTGTCGAAGTCCGCAACCGCGACTCCCATTCCCCAACCTTTGCGGGTCAGGCCGGCCTCGACCGTGATGTCTTTGAATTTCAGCCCCGGTTCCTGATGGTAAAGCGTGATCATGGGATCGCCGCCGTTGCGATAACGGTCCACAGATGATCCGTTCACGGTGATGATGTCGAGTTTGCCACGGTTGTCACAATCGATGAAGCCCACTCCGCCGCTGACCGACTCGATGATGTACTTCTTATCCGCCGAGGAAATGTGCGAAACCGTCAGCCCGGCGGACTGGGAGATGTCCACGAAGTGAGGCATGGGCGCTGGTGTAGCCGCTGCAGGTTTCGTCTGGGCGAGGACCGCCTGCCAAAGCAACGGGGCAATCAGGAGGGCAAGAAATCGTGGTCGCATGGGCCGGGTTTCATTGTAAATAAAACCCAGCCTCAAGGGCCCAGACGGGCCGTAGATTCCCTGACCACAAGTTCCGGCTGGACCACGGTTTCCTCCGGAACTTCCTCTCCTTGAATACGCTGCAACAGAGTCGTCGCCGCGATTGCGCCCATCTGTTTAAGCGGCTGATGGATGGTGGTCAGGCGCGGCGAAATGAAGGCGGCGATTTGAATGTCGTCAATGCCGACTACGGAAACATTGCCCGGCACCGACAGGCCGGTGTCTTGAATCGCCCGCATGGCACCCAGGGCGGAGCCGTCGTTGAAAGCCAGCAGCGCGGTGAAATCGCGAGACTTGCGCATCAGCAACATCGCAGCGTCATAACCGCGCTGCATGATGGATTTTTTGTCGGTTTCGAAATAATCGCCCATGGTCGCGGTCAACTCGGGTCTCACCACTAGTCCCAGTTCGGCGGCGGCTTTGAGCACGGCGCGCCAGCGGCTTTCGGTATCTCCATTGTGCTCGGGGCCCTTGAAGAAGGTGATCTGCCTGTGCCCAAGATCTTTCAGATGCCGAAGTGCAAGGACGACGGCCTGGTAATTGTCAATTACGATGCGGGTCACGCCGGGCGCATTGGTGATGTCGGAAATCGCCACCACCGGGACTGGCATCTGCTGGCGCAGCGGAGTGTTGAGGAAAATCATTCCCTCCACTTGACGGTCCATCAGGGTGTTCGGAGAGTCCTCGATCTGTTGCGGAGCGAAACGGTGGCTCTCTACAAAATAACTGAATTTCGCTTCCGAAAGTTTGCTCTCGATACCGCTAATCAGCATGGCGGAGAATTCGTCGCCGATCTCCGGAACCAGGACTGCAATACTGAAAGTGCGCTTGGTGTGCAGGTAACGCGCAAAAAGGTTGGGACGGTATTGAAATTTTCTCACCGCTTCCCAGATGCGGGCTTTGGTCGGGCTGGCAATCGTTTTCGCCAGGGGGGAGTTCGTCAGCACCACCGAAACCGTGGTTGGAGAAAGGTTCAACTGCTCGGCTAAGAACTTCAGGGTGACGCGGGTGGGGCCAGTATCTTTGCTCGTCTTCCGGACGGTTGGCATGATGGCGGCATTTACAATACTCTATAGCTCTTGTAAAGTCACTCCGAAATGATCAGCTAAACCGATTTAGCAGAGGCGTTCCCGGATTTCGGGGGAAAACGCTTTCCCGGCCTGTGGAGGGCACATATGCGATACAGATTTGCAAGGGTGCTGTTTTTGTTCTCGGCGTTAGTTCTGCCGGCGTTCGGGCAGTGGACCGCTCTTACACCCATCGCCAGTGTCACTCAGGAAGCGGATGGCGTGCGCGCGGTGTTTCAGTCCGGAGCCGTGGTTAAGCTGCAAGTTTGCACCGACTCCATGATCCACGTTGTCTATTCCCCTAGCGGCGCCATTCCGAAGCAGACAGAGTACATCGTGACCAAGGACTCCTGGGCGCCGGTGGCGTGGAAAATGGACTCCTCAGACAAGGCCTATATCCTCTCCACGACGGCGGTGAAAGTCATTCTTGAAAAAGAATCGGGCGCGATCACATTCGCGACTGTAGCAGGACAGCCCCTGTTCCGCGACGGCAAGCGATTCCTGTTCCCCGAAACCGTCAACGGTGAAAAGACCTATCGCGCTGAAACTGTAGTTGAAATGTACGGCTCGCACGAAGGCTTCTACGGCCTCGGACAACATCAGGCCGGCGTTTGGAATTATCACGGCGACTCCGTGGATGTGTCGCAGGAGAACACCAACATCGCTATCCCCGTGTTGATGTCTTCCAAAGGCTATGGAATTTATTGGAACAACGCCTCGCGCATGCGCTTCAATAACCGCTTTGTGCACGCTATGTACATCAGCTCAGAAGTTGCCGACACCATTGATTACTACTTCATGTACGGCCCAGACTTCGACAAAATCGTCGCTTCTTATCGCGACCTGACCGGGAGCGCCCCGCTGTTCGGCCGCTGGGCATACGGGTTCTGGCAGTGCAAGAATCGCTACAAATCTCAGGATGAAATTCTCGCGGTAGCACAGAAATATCGCGATCTGCATCTTCCTATGGACAACATCGTCCAGGACTGGTTCTGGTGGAACCGCAAAGGTGAGCACGTCTTCAACAAGAATTATCCTGATCCCAAAGCCATGGTGGCCCAGCTCCACAAAGACAATGTCCATTTGATGATTTCTGTCTGGCCCTTCTTCGAGCCTGGCTCGAAGGAATATGAATACATGGACCAGCACGGATTCTTCATCGAGCGCACAAAAATTCCGCATCTGCCCTACCATCAGCAGGGAATGGCCGCCTACGATCCAACCAATCCAGAGGCGCGGAAATATTATTGGGACCTGATGAACAAAGCGCTGTTCAACATCGGCGTGGACGCCTGGTGGCTTGACACCACCGAACCGGAAACCGAGGGGCAGGAAGAGAGCATCCTGCTCGGCCACAAGCTTTTCATCGGCAGCGGCGACCGCTATGCCAACATTTTTCCGCTGATGACCACCCGCGCCGTATATGAAGGGCAGCGCGCTGCGTCCGATGAGAAACGAGTGTTTATTCTGTCGCGTTCGGCCTTTGCCGGGGCACAGCGCTATGGAGTCACCGCCTGGTCGGGCGATGTCCTGTCCGACTGGCTAAGTTATAAGCGGCAGATTCCTGCAGGCTTGAATTATTCCGTTTCAGGGCTTCCGTACTGGACCACCGACATCGGTGGATTTATTTCCGGCGGCAACCTGGCCGATCCCAACTTCCGCGAGCTGTTTGTGCGCTGGTTCCAGTTCGGAGCTTTTTCGCCCGTCTTCCGTGTCCACGGCACGCGCTTCAATCCGGACGAGAATGAACTATGGTCGTATGGGCCTGAGGCGGGAAAAATCTTGCTGCAATATGACAATCTGCGCTACCGCCTGCTTCCTTACATCTATTCGCTCGCGTGGAAGACGACTTCGGAGTCGTACACGCCGATGCGCCCGTTGGTCATGGATTTCCGCGAAGACGAGAACGCGCAGAACATCGGCGATCAGTACATGTACGGCCCGGCGATCCTGGTGAACCCGGTTACGGAACCAGGCGCGCAAGAGCGGCGCCTCTATCTTCCCAAGGCAAAGTGGTTTGACTTCTGGACTGGGGCGCCGACCAACGTGGCGGCTGAAGGTGGGAAGTTCGTGGACGCTCCCGCCCCCATCGACCGCATGCCGCTCTATGTGCGGGCGGGCTCGATTATTCCAATGGGGCCGGAAGAAGAATACTCGAATCAGAAGCCCGCCGACCCCATCGAGCTACGCGTGTATCCCGGCGCCGACGGCAGCTTTACGCTTTACGAAGACGAAAACGACACTTACCACTACGAGAAAGGCGCCTACGCGACCATTCCGCTGCACTGGAACGACTCAACTCGCACGCTGACCATCGGCGCGCGCAAGGGCTCATTTCCTGGAATGCTCGAGAGCCGATCTTTCCATGTCGTATTCGTGAAAGAAAACCACGGCGGGGCGATCGACGAGACAACCAATCCAGATCAGACGGTGCGGTATTCGGGAAGGGAAGTGGCGGTTACGCAGAAATAAGCGCGGTCAGGGCTCAACGTCCTCAGCGTCTACCGCTGCGTGCCGGTCACAACAGGGTCGTCCGCCCTGACTTCAGCGCGCGGCAGCCGGAACCAGAAGGTCGAGCCGTGACCGAGTTCGCTGGTCACGCCCGCTTCTCCGCCGTGGTTCAGAACGATGTGTTTCACAATCGCCAGCCCAAGGCCGGTGCCGCCCGCCTCCCGAGAGCGCCCCTTGTCTACGCGATAAAACCGCTCAAACAATCTCGGCAAATGCTCTGAGGGAATGCCGGGGCCAAAGTCTTTCACGTAAAACTCCACGTTCCCGGCTTCGGTCTCGGCTGCGCCAATCAGAATGCTCTTGTGTCCGGGCGCGTATTTCAGGGCATTGTCAATCAAGTTGGCGAAAACCTGATGGACGGCGTCGCGGTCGGCAAAAACCTGTACCTCCGGCGCCTTCGAGATTTCGATGGATATGCCTCGAGCTTTGGCCACCTCGTTAAAAGACACCTGCGCGTCGCGCAGCAATTCCTTGGCGAACACCGGCGCCTGTTCCAGCGGATCTTCGCCGGATTCGACCCGCGCCAGCGTCAGCAGGTCTTCGGTGAGCCGGCTCATGCGCTGCGCATTGCGGCGGATAATGTCGAGAAACTCGCGGGTCTTCGCATCCGGGGACTCATCGAACAAGGTTTCGGTGTAGCCCAGCAGCGAGGTCAAGGGAGTGCGCAGCTCATGCGATACGTTGGCAATAAAGTCTCGCCGGGTACGCTCCACCCGTGCAATTTCCGTGCTATCGCGTAGTACGCACACCACGCCGCCGTCCGGCAGCGGGGCAGATGTCATTCCGAAGGTGCGGCCCGGCGACACGGAAAACAAGTTGACGTACCCAGCCTTCCGGCTCCCGAGCACGTCGTCAACCAGGCGCAGCAGATCGGGATCGCGGACGGCGCGAATCAACGGCGTACCCACGGCGATGGGACCGGTCGCCAGGGCCTTCATCGCGCCATTGAACCAGGCCACTTCGCGATTCGGAGACACCGCGAATACCGCGTCATTCATGCTGTTGAGCAGGGTCTCAAGCTGCTGCCGGCTGCCTTCCAAGGTGCGGAAGTTGACTTCCAGTTGGCGCGCTGTTTTATCGAGAGTGGTCGCCAGCACCGCGATCTCATCGCTCCCGGTATCCGGCAAGCGTGCTCCTAGATGCCCGGCGGCGATCTCCTGCGCGAACACCACCATCTTTTGCAGCCTTCGGGCTACGCTCTGCGCCGCGACCAGTGCCACCACGAATCCAAAGAGCAGAGCAATTCCAGAAGCCTCCAGAAGCTCCCTCTCAATTTTGCGCACTCCCGCCCGGATCGACGAAAGCGGGTAGGCGAGCCGCACCGCGCCGAATGATGTCGGAGCCGCAACATAACGGAACTCAATTCCTTTTACATAGCGGCTGACGTGAGTGTCGCTTCCCGGCTGGCCCTTGAGGGCCGCGGCGAACTCCGGACGAGTTGCGTGGTTTTCCATGGTGGAGGCTTGCGCTTCAGAGTCCGCAAGCACTTTGCCCGAGCGATCAATGATCGTTGCTCGTGCCCGGGCAGCGGCCGCTTCCTCGTCGGCCAGCTGCTGGAATGGGACTATGCCTTGCACATGGTTGGCATGTGCCGCAAACATCTGCACTTTGTCTTGCAAATCCTGCTGAAGCTCGGAGAATTGCGAGGCTTGCCAGGTTCGCCGGACCAACAGATCCAGCGCCGCGGTCGAAACTCCGACCACGAGAACAATCAAGAGCAGAAGTTTTAGGAAAACCCGCTTCGTCACTTACGGACCTCGAACATGTAGCCGGCTCCGCGCACGGTGTGGATGTGCCGCGGCTTCTCCGGATCACGTTCTATTTTCTCCCGCAAACGACGAATATACACGTCCACGATGCGTGGCGTAACGAAAGCAGTGTCGTGCCAGACTGCGTCCAGCAGACTTTTGCGGGTGAACACCCGGCCGGGGTGGGAGGCCAGAAACTCGATGAGACGGAATTCCGTCGCCGTGGTTACGACCGCATCATTGCGCGCCGTCAGGCGCATGGCGGCGGTATCAATCACCAGATCGCCGGCCCGCACGATTTCTTTTTTCAGCGGCTGATCAAAACGCCGCAAGACGGCTCTTACCCGGGCAACGACTTCTTTAGGGCTGAAGGGCTTAGTGATGTAGTCGTCCGCCCCAATCTCGAACCCCCGCAGGCGGTCGGACTCGGTGGTGCGAGCGGTCACAAAAACGATGGGCACTCCCGCTAGGGAGGAGTTATTGCGAATGGACCGGGCAACGTCGATTCCGCTGTTGCCGGGAACCATAATGTCGAGGATTACCAGAGCGGGACGACGGGCGTGCATCTCGTCCAAAAATCCGCTGCTGGTGGGAAACCAGGAAACCCCATATCCCGCAGGCTGTAGATGGTGCTTCAGCAAGCCGGCGATATCCGGATCGTCTTCCAGGATGAAGATGGTTGGACTCAGTGCCTGGGCCACAGCCATTTCAGCTCCCCGCCAGGCTCTGCCCAGCGCCATGCCTTACGTCCGCCCCGCGCACCCAGAAGATGACATCTTCGGCAATGTTGGTGGCGTGGTCGGCGACGCGTTCCAGATTGCGCGCAATCGAGAGGGCGTCCAGCGCCGGCACTGCGCCGGCCGGTTTCGCCTGCATGAATGTTGAGAGGTTTGCAAAGGCCTCGTGATTCATTCGGTCAATCTCATCGTCGGCCAGCAGCACGTGCTTGGCCAGGTCGGTGTCGCCTTCGATGAACGAGCGCAGGGCGTCGCGAACCATGGACCGCACCCGCGAAGCCATCGCCGGAATATCCACCGGAAGATCGTAGGCGGGAAGTTCGATCATGTTCATGACCCGCTGCACGATATTGACCGCCTGATCCCCCACCCGTTCGAGGTCGGCGTTGATCTTGATGACGGCGAGAATGAACCGCAAGTCAACCGCCATGGGCTGCTGCATGGCGAGCAGATCAATGGCGAACTCGTCCACCTCGCGTTCGGCGCGGTTGATGGCGTCTTCATTGTTCAAGACCCGCTGGCACAGCGCCAAGTCGCGTTGGGTATACGCCTGTACCGCCAGGTCAATCGCCTGTTCCGACATTCCGGCCATGGCCAGAATCCGGTGCTTGAGTTCATCGAGTTCCTGATGGAAACGAGTACGTGTCATCCAAACCTGCCCGTAATGTAATCTTCCGTCCTCTTGTCCGACGGATTGGTAAAGATTTTCTCCGTCCGGTCAAACTCGACCAGGTTGCCCATCAGGAAGAATCCCGTGAACTCCGCCACCCGCGACGCCTGCTGCATGTTATGAGTAACGATAACGATCGTAAGCCGCTGCTTCAACTCGAAAATCAAATCTTCGATTTTCGCGGTTGAAATCGGGTCTAGCGCCGAACACGGTTCGTCCATCAGCATCACTTCCGGATTCACCGCCAGGGCGCGCGCGATGCACAGGCGCTGCTGCTGGCCGCCAGAGAGGCTGGCCCCGGATTTTTTCTTCAGCGTATCTTTGACTTCGTCCCACAGGGCCGCTTGCTGCAGCGAGTGTTCGACGATCTGGTCCAAGTCCTTGTGGTTGCGGGTTCCGTTCAGCTTCAATCCGGCGGCCACGTTTTCGTAAATCGACATGCTGGGAAATGGATTTGGCTTCTGAAACACCATCCCGATTTTGCGCCGGACTTCCACTGCCGGCATGGAGTAAATATCCATATCGCCGACCTTGACGTCGCCTTCGGCCCGGGCCACCGGATTGGTTTCATGCATGCGATTGAGGCAACGAATAAACGTGGACTTGCCGCAGCCGGAGGGGCCAATCACCGCCGTGGCATGGTTCTGTTCCACGGCCATATTGATGCCGTGCAAGGCCTCGGTCTTGCCGAACCAGGCCTTCAAGTCTCGAACCTCAACTGCGGTCGCCATAGCCTAGCTAGCCTCCCTCAGAACACTCCGCCCGAAAAGGAATCGTACCACTGCAATCGTGCTCACGATGAGGATGACCAGGACCAGTGCTCCTGCCCACGCCTGGCGGATCCAGTCTTCATACGGGGAGAGAGCATAGGTGTAAATCTGCAGCGGCAGGGCGGCGATGGGCTGGTTCGCGCTGAAACTCCAGAACTGGTTTCCCAAGGCGGTGAACATCAGCGGAGCGGTCTCGCCCGCAATCCGTGCGAAAGCCAGCATGATTCCGGTCAGGATTCCTGCCCGGGCGGTCGCCAATGTAATCGAGATGGTGGTTCGCCATTGCGGAATTCCCAGTCCGAATGCGGCTTCCCGCACGGTCTGTGGCACCAGCAGCAACATTTCTTCCGTCGTCCTTGCCACGGTCGGAACCATCATGATTGCAAGAGCCACGGCGCCGGCGAAAGCTGAGAAATGCCCTTGCCGCCGCACCACCAGCGAGAATGCCACCAGGCCAATCACAATAGAGGGCACGCCGTTCAGAACGTCGGCGGTAAAGCGGATGAGGCTCCCCAGGCGGTTGCGCCCATATTCGGCCAGGTAGATGCCGGCTCCAATCCCAAAGGGAATGCCGATCAGGCTGGCCATCCCAAGAATCATGGCCGAGCCGACGATGGCATTGGCCATTCCGCCGCCAATTTCTCCCACCGGCTTCGGCGTATGGGTCAGGAAAGCCCAGTTGACCGACCCCGCGCCCTTAATCACCAGGTAAGCGAAAATCGCGATCAGTACTCCGACCACGAAGATGGAAAGCCCGGCCGCCACAAAAGTAGCCAGGTAGTCGGCGAAGCGGCGCCGAAACTGCAAAAAGCGGCTAGGCATTGGACCTCGCAGGAGCGCCGCGGGTGGCCGTCCACACCAGCAACTGGGCCAGAATGTTTACGATGACGGTCACCAGGAACAGCGCCAACCCAATCTCGATCAACGCGCTCACATACAAAGAATCTGTCGCCTCGTTGAATTCGTTCGCGATCACGCTGGCCATGGTGTAGCCCGGGGCCAACAGGGACTTGGCAATCTGCGGGGTGTTGCCGATCACCAGGGTCACGGCGATGGTTTCACCCAGCGCGCGGCCCAATCCTAAAATGATGGCGCCGATGATTCCGGCTCGGGCATTCTTCAAGACTCCAAGTCGAATCATCTCCCAGCGGGTTGCGCCCAAAGCCAGCGCCGCCTCCCGCTGGTGCTGCGGCACCACCGCCAGAACCTCGCGCGTGATGGACGAAATGATGGGAATGATCATGATGGCCATCACCGTTCCCGCCGCCAGCATGCTGTAACCGTACATGGGGCCGCTAAAAAGGCCCGTCCATCCTAGGTACTTCATCAGCGGCGGCGCCACGTGCACCCTGAGCAGTGGCACCAGGATGAACATGGCCCACAGCCCGTAAATAACGCTGGGGATTGCCGCCAGCAGTTCGGTGGCGAAGGAAATCGGCTTGCGGAGCGGCTTGGGACACATTTCGGTGACAAAAACCGCAACCGACAAAGCTAGGGGAACTGCAATCACCAGGGCCAGCAAGGAAGAAACGATGGTGCCAAAAATAAAGGGCAGAGCGCCAAAGTCGCCGGCAACCGGATCCCAAGCGCTGGCTCCGAAGAAGTGGAATCCGAACTGGTGCCATGCCAGCGAAGAACTCTGTAGAAGTTCAGAGAGGATAAGACCCACCACCGCCAGCACGGTCAGGGCTGCGCCCAGCATCAGTCCGTGAAAACCGACGTCGAGGGTGAACAGGTTCCTGGTCCAGGACGGTGTTTTCTGGGCGGTCGTCACGAGCGAGATCCTAGGTGTTTCGGGTGTGGCCATGGTGTTCGCGAAAACCGGGTCCGCGGCTTGCCCGGTTTGCTCCCCGTCAGGAATGCGTCTCTCAGGTGCTGCCGCCATGAACTCGTCGCTCCTGTTTCTCCAGCAGCTCCGGAGCGTTCGATGTTTCCGGGGCATTTCAAGTCAAGCAATTGGTTCTCTCAAAACACCAGAAGTAGAAGTAAAGGTAGCCGGCGGCTGGCTCGCCGCCGGCCCCGGTTACCGATCAGTACGTGTAGATCAAATCAAACTGCAAACGGTTCAAGTACGGGTCCTGCTGCCCGGCGGTCTTGATTGTGGCTGCCGGCCCCCAGGTATTGATCAATGCTGCGTTGTTCTCCAAGTAAGTGTTGAGCACCCGTCCACGCCACCAGGTGAAGCCAGCGACGGTGTTGGCCCTCAGCTTCCAGTTGGCGTAAATCCGGTTTTGCACGATGTTGGTTGGCGCCCGCTGATCGCTCTCAGCGACGGAGGCCAACACTGCATCCTGCTCTTGCCTCAACCAGGCGTAGCCGACCTGAAAGTCGTTCTTGTTCTTGGTTTGCCCGACGCCGATGTCGTAGCCGTATTCCTTGTTCTGGCTGCCGAGGTTCGTCAGGACCGTGGCCTTGGTACTCAGCGGATGAGCTTGAGCGTCGAGGTTGTCTTCAAACTCGAGCAACAAGTTGATAGGCAGCCGCGGTTTCGGCGTCTTGATGGTGTTGTTGAGAATGAAGTCGGCGTAGTCGAATCCAGAATAGAAATGCGGTTTCCCGGATGCGTCCACCGTGGTTGCGTTGGTCATGCCGTTAGGTGCGAAGATGCAAGGCGGGAACTTGGGATTGATGACACTGCCCTTGGCGCACCCCGGGCCTTCGCCCGGTACCGGAATGCCAGTCACAGGAGGCGGAGTCGGTGTGCCCGTGGGTTGGAATCCCGTTGTTGTGGCGCCTACGGCGAATGCGCTTTCCTGCAGAATGGCGTCAGGCCGGTTCCAGTGCTGGTTCAGGAATGAGGCTGTAGCCGTCCACGGCCCGGTGCGGAACGTGGTCTGGGCCTGTAAGCCGAGAACGTAAGAATCCTGGCCGGTAGAGCTCTCGTTGTAGAGCAGCGCCATGCCCTGCAAGGTGTAATTGGTAAAGAACCCGTGCTCGTTGAAAGAGAGCTTGACGTCGAAGCCCTCCGGGTTCAGATCCGGATCGCCGGTGACTGACGTGCGCTGCCACTGATACGCCCACTTGCCGCCAGTCGCCGAGAACCAGGGGTGGGCAACCGGATTGTAAGTAATGTACCCCTTGTCCAATGCGATCGTCTTGCGATCGAAGACGTTGGTCAGAGTCTCATTGGTGGTCGTGGGATCACCCTGCGAACCGGTAGCGATCGCTATCCCGGCGAAGAAGTCCTGGTTAAGGGCGCTTTCGATACCGAGACGTACGC
>Ga0066789_10000547_pt1 | contig 15289 bp, 16 predicted proteins | sample OrgsoiDNA2013049_FD_70960 | JGI IMG/M metagenome (GOLD analysis project Ga0066789, IMG submission 70960) | Permafrost soil microbial communities from the Arctic, to analyse light accelerated degradation of dissolved organic matter (DOM) -... | ecosystem: Environmental > Terrestrial > Soil >...
AGAACGCCACCGTATAGGGCCAACGCTCTCGGGGGTCAACAAAACGCTCGGCTACCTCATGCGCTTTGAGACGAAGCAGGAAGGCCAGTCCCCAGACGCCGACGACCGCAAAAGCCAAATTGGAAGCCACGTTTCCAAAGTTGGGAATGCCAAGCCAGGCGCGCTGGTCGGCGAAATTGTGGTATGACGGCGGCTGCGGAATCGGGTGTAATCGCAGCATAAGCAGAAACATTCCTGCAGCGACCCCGAGCATGATCACGATTCCGTTTTTTCTTGAAAGCATGCCGGGTCTCTCCGCAGGCACTGAACAATCTACATTAAGTGGCGTCGCGGGGAGTTTTCGCGGACGGGAATGTCCGCGCCACGCGGGTCTTGTGGTTGAATCAGTTTCCGAATCCTCCGACCTGATCCTCTTTGAGCAGCACGGAAATCTTGTGATCGGAAGGCGAAATAGCGGACAGCCGCGGACCGTCCTTTCCACTGCAAGGCTAGTTCCTCCGCTTGTTGCTCCTTCCGGGTTTGGATCGAATAAGACCCAGAGTAGTATTCGCCGTTTGCGATGTAAGAATACGTCAGGACGCAGGGCCAGCCACGCCGGCCTTGTTCACTTCGGCTCGCGCTAGCTCCCCCGACGGTGCCTTGAGTGGAAGGCCAGGAGACAGCCTGGCGCGTTCTTACCCAGTAACGCACTCGGCGCCCCCGGCGATAGCGAATGCAACAGCGTCACGAAGGAACGGCGCAAATCTCCACAAGTGACTCAGTATCTTGTCATAGTCCATGGGCAGGCCAAGAAGTCACGTGAGATCGCTAAGGACGTTATTTCATGGCTCCTTCTGCGTCAACTGCCCGCGAGGATACAATTGTTTTTCCATGGCGATCAGCGTTCCGTCCTTCGCGAAGATCAACCTCGGCCTGCGCATCGGTGCGTTGCGGCCCGACGGATTTCACGAATTGCGGACGGTGTATCAGACCATTGCGCTTCACGACACTGTTCGCGTGTCGGTCGAGCGCGGCTCCGGGATTGAGATTCGCTGCGCCGATCCGCGGGTGCCGAAGGATTCGACCAACACCTGCTTCCGGATTGTGGAGCGCGCGTTGCACGCGCTCAAGGCTCGAGGGCGGGTCGTCATCGAGATGGAGAAGCGGCTGCCGGTGCTGGGTGGACTGGGCGGGGCCTCGGGCAATGCGGTTACAACGCTGGTTGCCCTGGAGTTGGCGCTAAAGAAGAAGCTTTCCGGGCCGGAGAAGCTGCGGATCGCGGCTGAAGTGGGATCTGATCTTCCGCTGTTTCTGGTTGGCGGGACGGTGCTGGGAGTGGGGCGCGGGGAGGAAGTTTATCCGCTGCGGGATTTGCCTGCTACGCCCTGCGTCGTCGCGACGCCGGAGATTGCGGTTTCGACGCCGAAGGCGTTTGGAGATTGGGATCGATTGAGTTCGACTGGCAGCGGTGAGTTTGCCGAGCAGAGCTCGGCCTGGACGGGCGAGGGCGCCCGTCCCCACGCGGGCATCGCAAGCACAGGCCGTGTGCGCGACCCCAAATTGACGCCCCCTGCTGCCTCCGATAGAATGAATCTGTGCAGCCGTGAGATATCTGCGTGGCTGCTTGCGGGGCCGGGCAACATCGGGCGCCGCAGATCCGGTGTCTCCACTCGAGGTGGAGGCCGGGCCGAGACCCTGCAACTCGACCTTGTCCGAACCGGGATTGAAAACGACTTCGAAAAGGTCGTCTTTCCGCAGTATCCCGAATTGCGCAAGGTGAAGAGTGTGCTCGAACGGGCCGGGGCGCAGTATGCGTCACTTTCCGGATCAGGCTCGGCGATCTATGGATTGTTCGCGTCGCGCGAAAAAGCCGCGGCGGCTGCGAAGAAGTTGATCCAAGCCGGCATTCCGGCGGTGGCGACAAGTACCTTGACGCGGCGGCAGTATTGGAAGAGATTGCAGGTTTCAGATTGAAGATTTCAGATTGCGAAACTGCTGGCAGTGTGGAGTTGTTCAATCTACAATCTGAAATCGCAAATCTGCAATCGACTTAGTGGGCCGTCGACTAATGGTAGGTCAAGTGCCTTTGGAGCACTTTGTCTAGGTTCGAATCCTAGCGGCCCAGCCAGAAAAACAGCTTTTAGCCATTAGCTCTTAGCTTCTCCGCGAAGACGGAAGCGATAGATTCAAGCTAAAGGTTAAGAGCTAACAGCTAAGAGCTTATTTATGGCAACTCTCGCAACAACGGCAGAGAAAAAGAGCGGCGTGGGCGCTGAGGAAAAGACCGAGCGCAAACCGCAGCGGGTGCGCGGGGACGATAAGTTCAAAATCTTCTGCGGCACGGCCAATCAGCCGCTGGCGGATGAAGTCTGCGCATTTCTGGGATTGATCCGCGGCCAGGCTCTGGTGCGCAGGTTTGCCGACGGCGAGGGTTACGTCCAGATTCAGGAAAACGTGCGCGGCGCGGATGTGTTCGTCATGCAGCCGACCTGCCGCGATGTGGACAAGCATTTGATGGAATTGCTGTTGATGATTGACGCGCTGAAGCGGGCGTCGGCGCGGCGCATCACGGCGGTGATTCCGTATTACGGCTACGGGCGGCAGGATAGAAAAGACAAGCCGCGGGCGCCGATTTCAGCCAAGCTGGTGGCGGATTTGCTGACCACGGCCGGGGCCGACCGGGCGCTGCTGATCGATCCGCACGCGCCGCAGATACAGGGATTTTTCAATATTCCGGTGGATCATTTATTCGCTTCACCGGTGTTGGTGGATCACTTCAGAAAACTGACGTTGCCGAATTTGACCGTAGTTTCGCCCGACGCGGGCGGCGTGGAGCGCGCGCGCTTTTTCGCCAAGAAAGTTGACGCGGCCCTGGCCATCGTGGACAAACGCCGCGTCGAAGCGAATGTCGCCGAAGTAATGAACGTCATCGGAGACGTGAAGGGTCGGACCTGCCTGGTGATTGACGATTTGATCGACACCGCGGGCACGCTGGTAAAAACCGCGAGTGCATTGATGGAAAGCGGCGCCAGCGATATCTACGCGTGCTGCTCGCATCCGGTGCTTTCACCTCCGGCGGTGGAAAATCTTTCGAACTCGTGCATCAAGGAAGTGGTGGTTACCAACACCATTCCGCTGTCGGCGGAAGCGGAGGCGGCGACGGTTGAGCATGGCGGAAAGATCAGGGTTTTGACGATCGCAGGGTTGATCGGACGCGCGATTCAGTCGATTCATGAAGAAACTTCAGTAAGCAAACTGTTCTTATAGAAATCAAAAGTAGGAATCAAAATTATGGCTACAGCAACTCCCGAACAAAGCGCACTCGACGCCCAGCCCCGAACTCCCGGCACCAAGAATGATGCTCGCCGGGTACGGCGCGAAGGCAAGGTCCCGGCCGTGGTTTACGGCGCGGGCAAACAGGCAATTGCGGTCAGCGTGGATCCGCGGCAGGTGTCGCGCATTCTGAACTCGCGGACCGGGCACAACACCGTGTTCGACCTGGCCATGGCTGGCGACGGCGAACGTACCAAGGCCATGATCGTGGACTGGCAGTACGAGCCGATCAAGGGCGCGCTGCTGCACATCGACTTGAAGCGCATCGCCATGGACCAGAAGCTCAAGGTGAACGTGCCCATCGCGCTGGTCGGCGAACCCGCGGGCGTAAAGACACAGGGCGGAATCCTGGAGCAGATATGGCGCGAAGTCGAAGTCGAGTGCTTGCCGAGCGACATTCCGAATGCGGTTGAGCTGAACGTTTCGGAATTGGTGTTTGGCATGGTGCTGCGGGTTTCGGATCTGCCGGTGAATCTCAAGGTTAAGTTTTTGACCGATCCGAATCAGCCGGTCGCCCACGTTATCACCGTGAAGGAAGAAGAAGTCCCGACTGCGGACGCGGTCGCAGGCGAAGCAGCAGCGGCTCCGGCGGAACCTGAAGTCATCAAGAAGGGTAAGCAGGAGACGGACGAGGAAGGTGCAGAAGCCGCACCGGCCAAGGGCGAGAAGTCCGAAAAGAAGGAAAAGAAGTAGTTGGCGTGAATTGGCAAGAACCATGTGGCGACGGGCGCCCTCGCCCGTCGGGTCGAGCACGGCTCGACAAGGTTTTTCTCGAGGGAGACTGAAAAGGCGTGAAGCTGATCCTAGGTTTGGGCAATCCGGGAATTGAGTACCAGTTCACGCCCCACAACCTGGGCTTTCTCACGATCGACCGCATCGCCGACGATTTGAAAGTGCAAATCAGAAACCGGCAATGCCGGTCGCTGACGGCGAGAGTGGTAATCGGGCAGGAAGAAGCGGTCCTGGCCAAGCCTGAGACGTTCATGAACTTGAGCGGACAGGCGGTGCAGGAACTGGTTGCAAAGCTTGAGATCAGGCCAGAAGCAGACTTGATCGTGATTTATGACGAACTGGATCTTCCGATGGGAACGATCCGTATCCGGCAGCGGGGCAGTTCGGCCGGGCACAACGGCATGAAGTCGATTATCGGGGCGCTGGGAACTCAGGAATTTGCGCGTATCCGGATCGGCATCGCGCCGGAAGAAAAGATTCTCAAGCCATTCCGCAAGCGGCAGCTGAAACAGTTGGACGAAATGTTGGACACTGCAGCGGAAGCGGTGAAAGTGATTTTGACCGATGGCATCGCGGTGGCGATGAATAGGTTTAATAGAAAGCCGGAAGAGAGCAGTGGTTAGTGGCTAGTCCTTAAAGCAACGAATTTACTAGTCACTAGCAACTAGCCACTAGCAACTGATTTTGGAGAGTGCAATGAATCGAACTTATGAACTGATGTTTATTGTCCGTCCCGACATGGCGGAAGAAGACCAAGACAAACTGATTTCGACACTGGAGACGGCGGTGACTTCCTCGGGCGGGGCGGTCAAGAGCACCGAGAAAATGGGCAAGCGGCGGCTGGCGTATGTCGTGCGCCGGTTCCATGACGGCCTTTTCATCCTGCTCACATTCGAGGGCAGCGGTGGACTGGTGCACGAACTGGAGCGCCGTCTGCGCGTGACCGAGCCGGTGATCAAGTTCCTCAGCGTGAGAATTGATGAGGAGCAGAAGCGCCTCGACAAGATCAAGGCAATCAAGGATTCGCGCCGCAAAGTCTCCGCAACCCCAGCGCCCGCGCCGGTGGCTGCAGAGCCGGCCGGAGACGTGCCGGCGGTAACGGCGTAGTAAAGGCGGCTGTTGGCTCTCGGCTCTTACCAGCGTCCTGATCGCTGACTTGAGCAGGGGAGCGGGCGGCTAAGGCCAAGAACCAAGAGCCAACAACCAAGATCAGATTTTCTAAGGAGCATCATGGCTGACGAAACTAGACCAACATCATCGGGCGACGCGCCTGCAAGCACCGGAGGTTCGGGAGGCGGCGGCGGAGAGCGCCGTCCTTTTCGCCCGGCTGGCGGATCTAGCGGACCCCGCGAAGGCGGACGCAAATTTTTCCGCCGCAAGAAAGTGTGCAAGTTCTGCACCGAGAAAATTGAGGCCATCAATTACAAGGACGTGCGCCTGCTCGCCCAGTTTGTGGCCGAGAGCGGCAAAATCACGCCTCGCCGTCTGACCGGCGTGTGCACGCCGCACCAGCGCCGCCTGAGTCTGGCCATCAAGCAGGCCCGCAACATCGCCTTGCTGCCATTCGCAGGAAGAGCGAGCTAAAAAACCTAGCCACGGATTGGCACGGATCAACACGGATTTCTCAAAAAGATTAATCCGTGAAAATCAGTGGAAATTTGTGGCCAACAGAATTTTTTGAAATGGAGCCATCATATGGAAGTCATTCTTAAAGAAGACGTCACCGCCCTGGGTTCTCGCGGCGATGTAGTGAAAGTTGCCGAAGGCTACGGACGCAATTTCCTGCTGCCGCGAAAGCTCGCCATTGAAGCTTCAGCGGGCAATAAGAAAGTCATTGAGCAGATGAAGGCGGCGTCTGTCCGCCGTTCGGCCAAGGAAAAAACCCAGGCGGAAGAACTCTCCAAACTGTTCGACGGGCTTTCGGTGTCGTTCCAGCGCAAGTCGGGCGAGAACGATCAGCTTTTCGGCTCGGTGACTTCGGGCGACATCGCCGACGCACTGGCCAAAAAGAGCTTCAACATCGATCGCCGCAAAATCCAGCTGCACGAACCGCTCAAGACTTTGGGCGAATTCACGGTTCCGGTGAAGCTGCACAAAGAAGTGACCGCGCATCTGAAGGTTGTGATCGAAAAGGACGCGACGGAGTAAGAGCAGTGGTCAGTGGTCAGTGGTTAGTGGCTAGTATTTGAGCCAGCTCCGAAGGAGCGATAGAATGCAACCCAGGGCGTAAGCCCTGGGTTGCGTGCCCCTCCCGGTTTGTCAACTAACATTCTTTCCTCCCGATACAAATCTGTTCCCTTCCACGACGAAACGCAACGGCATCTCCATCGCTTTATTAATCCCGATTCGTTTTGTGACCACAACGCGCGGCGCCGCCGACCCATCGTCCGCGATATAAAGATCCGGCCGCGGATTGGTCAGGTCTTTGCCGTTATCCCGCTCGCGGGTGATTCCGAACGCCGCCGCCAGCCTCCCGGGACCGCTGGTCAACCGCCGCAGATCAGAATCTTTGTCGATTCCGCGCAGCTTAAACATTTCTTCGATTCCCTTAATCGGCTCGACAGCGCGAAACAAAATCCCGCCCGCAACCCCATTTGGCAAACAGGAAACATTCAGGCAAAAATAATTTCCGTAGATGAAATACACATACGCGTGCCCCGGAGGGCCGAAGAGGACGGCGTTGCGCGGCGTGCGTCCGATAAAGGCGTGCGAGGCGGGATCGCCGGCGCCTGGGTACGCTTCGACTTCGACGATGCGTCCGGTGAGCAGTTTGCGGCCCTGGCGGCGGACGAGGATTTTTCCGAGCAAGTCGGGGGCGACGAGGCGGGTGTCGCGGTCGTAGAACCGCCGGGCAAGAACGCGGGGCGTGGATTTCATGGAGCCATCGCGGGAAGTCAGAGCAAATCTATCTGAGGGCTTTGCGAACCCTCCAACGCAGCAACAAAAACATCACTCCGCACCCGCTCAAAACTACAAGGCCGTAATCGGAGACGACAGCATTCCCCTGACCACGGACCACAGAACAAATAAAAAGGCGCCGCATACGATTCCAACTCCTATGGCCTGAACAGTGTTAAGACGCCTCTTGCAGGAGATTATGTTTCGCCAGAACCTTGCATCGTTCGAGACTGTGTCCGGAAACAACATTGCGCTGGCTGGCTGCGACGTCCCGCATCCATTCTTCCTGTTGTTTTCGCCTCATTGGCGTTGCCTAAATCCCTTAAAGATCACCGTATCGTTCGGTTTGCAAGAACCTACGCCGCGCCCTTCTGCGCTTCTTTCAGCCACTCCAGCACTTCCTCCGCGTGGCCCTCGGGCTTCACTTTGCTGAAGATGTGCTTGATCTTCCCATCCGGACCGATGATGAATGTCGTCCTCGCCACGCCCATCACTTTCTTGCCGTACATGTTTTTTTCCTGGATGACGCCATAGGCATTGCAGATTTTCTTGTCGGCGTCGGCGACCAAGGTGAAGGGCAGATCGAATTTGTCCAGGAATTTTTTCTGCGCTGCCGGGGTGTCGGGCGAGGCGCCGAGCACCACCGCACCAATTTTCTCGACTCGTTTGAACGAGTCGCGGAAACTGCAGGCTTCAATGGTGCAGCCCGGCGTGTCGGCCCGGGGATAGAAGTAGAGCACCACCCATTTGCCTTTGAAATCCTTCAGCGCGATCTTATTGCCGTCCTGGTCAAGCGAATTAAACTCCGGGGCTTTATCATTGATACTGATACTGATTTCCATGGCTACCTCTCAGGATTCCTACCGACCACGGTTATACCGCAAATTGGCGCGTGCCGTCACGCTGCTGTGCGTTTGCGCAGTGCTGGCTGGAACGTTGTTTCTCCAACTTGCCAGCGCTCAGTACTCCAACGCCACGTTCTCCAAAAAGCGCAAGCCGGACATCGGGCCGCGCGCCGTGGGCCTGCTGAGAATTGACGCCAAGGGCGGAGCGCAACTGGTCCCGGTCGTGATCATGATCGACGGCAAGTTCTATGACGCGGGAGCCTACAAGGCCGATCCCGTGCCGATGGCGTTGCAGCAGGGCACGGTGTACGAAGCTTTTCAGTCGGGGGTCTCTCAAGGCCTTTTTACCACCTTCGGGGCGGCCCAGCAGGGACAACAAGGCTGGTTCGCCAACGGCAAGTGGCGGACACACGCCCAGATCGAGGCCGCTAAGGCCAAAGGAAAAGCCGAGGCTGAAAAGAAAACGCAGAAAGCCTCCGAAGATCCTATTAACAGCGGCCCTCCAAGACTGAAGCACCCCGGGGATAGTTCGCCGCAAACTTCTTCTCCATCCCAGCCCGCTGCGAAAAGCGCACCATCAGCTTCCTCCCCGAGTGCACCTGCGAGCACGGGTTCGGCGCAGGCTTCCGGCCCGGCTTCATCATCTCCGCCGGTTTTATCACGTTCGTCGGCAAAAGCTTCGCCAGCCGAGGAAGACACCGGTCGGCCGGTGCTTCGCCGCCAGGATCCATCCGAGACTGCGCACGAGCAGACAGAAGTGACGCCCGAAGCTATTCAGGACCCGGTGCTGTGGATCCCCGCGATTTCCGACGCCGGCGGCCCGGAAGCGCGGCCTTACAGCTATCAGATGAAGCCGGAAGAAGAGGCAGTGTTTCTGAAGAAAATGCTGGCCATGGCCGCCGGGGAAGTGAACCAGTGGGCTGCTTCTTTGGGAAAGGACGCAGAACCAAAGCCAAAATCGTCGGGCAAGCCTGCCCTGAGCAAAGCCGAAGGGAGTGTCCGACCCACACGTGCGCCGGAGTTTCAAAACGTTCAAATGCACGTTTTTGATCTCTCGAATAGCAACGAGCCGGTGCTGATCTTGACGGCCACCGCGTCCCTGCCATCGCGCCCGGATTTGGTATTCATGATCGCTCTGGTGGCGCGCGACGATATTTATGGCGAGCTGCACAAAGTCTCGGCGCAGGTCACCGACAACCACCATTTGGACGCGATCCCGAAATACGAATTCATCGACGCCGTGGATGTGGACGGCGATGGCCGGGCGGAGTTGCTGTTTCGCCTGACCTCCGACGCGGGCAACGTTTTTACGGTTTATAGCGTGATCGGCGACAAGCTGTGGCCGCTGTTCGAGGGCAAGCCGGGAACGTGAGCCACATCAAAAGAGCATTCACCGCCGAGTACGCCGAGTCTGCGATCTCGGCGGTGAACGGGTTTGACTATTGACGCCGGGGATTCGCGAGTAGTTAGATGAGAGCGGGTTTTCTTACTCTCGCTGGGCTGGAGTTTGTTATGCAGCCAAAAGCCGCAACGCTAACCGCGATTTTCTTGTTAAACGCTTTGCTGATCGGATGCGGAGGCGGCGGGGGAAACGGTGGAGGAGGGGGCGGAGGCGGTTCTACGCCGGCGGCTGCGCCGACTGTCTCTACCACCGCCGCACAGGGTGGCGCCGTGGTGGTGAGCCTGGCATCGACGACCGCTGGCGCAACCATCTACTACACCGTCGATGGCAGTACACCCACCCCAACTTCTCAAGTGTACGAGGCACCGTTTCTGGTGGCGTCGAACCTTGCCGTCAAGGCCATAGCAACGGCCGCGAACTACTCAGCCAGCAGCGTTACCAGCCACGGCTTCTCTCCCAGCATCCCTTCGGGGACCCTGGTTTGGAGCGACGAGTTCACCAACAACACCGGCTCCGGCTTGCAGCCCGACCCCAACATCTGGACTTACGACACCGGCAACAGTGGGTTTGGCAACAACGAGCTGGAAACCTACTGTGCCTGGGGGTCGAACACTTCTCCGTGCAGCACGGCCAGTCCCAGCGCATTCGTGGGGACTGACGGCTATCTGCACATCGTGGCGCAGCGGCAGCAGCCCTCGGCGGGGGTGTTCACCTACACCTCGGCTCGGCTGAAAACGCAGGGTCTGTTCAGCTTCCAATACGGCCGGATTGAGTTTCGCGCCCAGGTGCCGGAAGCGCAGGGTTTCTGGCCAGCGAATTGGTTGCTGGGGAACAACATCAACACGGTGAATTGGCCTGCCTGCGGCGAGCAGGACGTGCTCGAGCGGGTCAATGCGCCGGGCAATCCGGATTGGAACGCGGGATCCGTTCACGGCCCCGGCTTTACCGGCGGCTCGGGACTAAGCGCGCTCTTCTACTTTTCCGGGGGGCAGACCGCGGGGAGCGCTTTCCACACTTATGACATGGTTTGGACGCCGGGAAGCGTTAAGTATTACATTGACGACCCGACATTTACGCACCCGTACGCTTCCTTTACTCCCGCGAGTTTGAACAGCCTGCCTGGTGCGGTGTGGCCGTTCGACAGCGGGCAAGCCGACTTCATCATCCTGAACCTGGCCATCGGCGGAAATTATCCGGGACCGCCCGACAATACCACTCCGTTCCCGTCCGAGATGCTGATTGACTACGTGCGGATTTATACGAACTGAGAAAACAATCTCACCGCCGAGTACGCCGAGGTCGCCGAGAAAACGAGAAAAAGATATTCTCGGCGATCTCGGCGTCTCGGCGGTAAATTAGTTCTTGTCTGTGACTACCCAAAACCTCAACGCCAGGCTCGAATCTCTGCGCGAAAAGATTCGGCATCACGAGTACAGGTATTACGTCCTCGACGATCCCGAAATCAGCGACGCGGAATTTGATGGTCTGATGAACGAGCTGAAAAAGCTCGAAGCCGAGCACCCCGAGCTGATCACGCCTGATTCTCCTACCCAGCGCATCGGCGGCAGGCCACGCGAGGGATTCGTCAAAGTCGCGCATTCTGTTCAGATGCTTTCGCTCGACAACGCGTACAGCGAAGAAGAGCTGCGCGATTGGGAACGGCGGGTGCATGAACTCAGCGGACGCAATAAGGACGAGATTGAATACGTCTGCGAACTCAAGCTGGACGGCATGTCGCTGGCTCTGCGTTATGAAGGCGGCAAGCTGGTGCGCGGAATCACGCGCGGCGACGGTTCGACCGGAGAAGACGTTACTTCCAACGTTCGCACCGTGCGCTCGGTGCCGCTTGTCGTTTCTCCGGAGAAACTTAAGAAGGCCAGCATCCCTGCTGATTTTGAGGTTCGCGGCGAGATGCTGATGCCGCTCGCGTCGTTCAAGAAGATGAACGAAGACCGGGAGAAACAAGGGCTGGCGGTGTTCGCGAATCCGCGAAACGCGACGGCGGGGACGGTGCGGCAGCTGGAGCCGAGCATCACCGCGCGGCGGCGGCTGGATTATTTCACCTACATGCTGCTCGCTGATGGTCGCACGATTTTCGGCAATCACTGGCAAGCCCTGAACTCTCTTGAAGCTGCAGGGTTCAAGGTGAATCCGCGGCGCGCGCTGGCGGCCAGCTTCGATGAAGTCTGGAGGTTTATCGGCCAGTGGGAGGAAAAGCGCGAGACTCTGCCGTACGAAATCGACGGCGTCGTCATCAAAGTGAACTCGACCGCGATGCAGCGCCAGTTGGGATTCACCGGGAAAGCTCCGCGCTGGGCGATTGCTTACAAGTATGCGGCGCGGTCGGGAATTACCCAGATTGAAAATATCCACGTGCAGGTTGGGCGCACCGGGAAACTCACGCCAGTCGCGGAGTTGAAGCCTGTCCCCATCGGCGGCACCACGGTGAGCCGCGCCACGTTGCACAACATGGACGAGATCGAGCGGCTGGGAGTGAAGATCGGCGACTGGGTAGAAGTTGAGCGCGGCGGCGATGTCATCCCGAAAGTAACGCGGGTTATCGAAGACAAAGCCCATCCGCGCGGGCATAAATCGTTTCACATGCCGGAGAAGTGCCCGGTATGCGGCGGACACGTGGTGCGTGCCGAAGGCGAAGCCGACCATCGCTGCGTCAACCAGAAGTGTCCAGCCAAGCTGCGGGAGACCATCCTGCACTTTGCCTCACGCGGCGTTATGAACATTGACGGCATGGGCGACGCGCTGGTCACCCAACTCACCGACCGCAAGCTGGTGAAAGACATCGCCGATATTTACAAGCTGACGAAGGACGACCTGCTGAAACTGGAGCGCATGGGCGACAAGTCCGCCGAGAACGTCCTGAAAGAAATTGAGAGTTCCAAGAAGCTGCCGCTGGAGCGGGTGATTTACGGCCTCGGCATCCGCATGGTTGGCGAACGCACGGCACAATTCCTAGCGGAACATTTTGGGGCATTGGACGCAATCGAAACCGCCAGTGAAAAAGAATTGCAGCAGGTGGAAGAAGTCGGCCCGCGGATCGCGAAAAGCATTGTCGAATTTTTCGCTGAACCAAAGAACCGCGAACTGGTGGAAGAACTCCGCGCCGCTGGCCTGACGCTGCGCGGCAAGAAAAAAGAACGCGGAACCAAGCTGGTTGGCAAGACGTTTGTGCTGACCGGAACTCTGGCGAACTACTCGCGCGACGAGGCCAAGAAGATGATTGAAGATGCGGGCGGGAAGGTCACGGGTTCGGTGAGCAAGAAAACAGATTATGTGGTGGCGGGCGCGGATGCGGGGTCGAAGCTGGACAAGGCGAAAGAGTTGGGGGTCAACGTGATTGACGAGAAGAAGATGGAAAAGCTTCTAAAGCAATAGTGGGTTTGGCCCGGAGCTCAGCCGCGAACTTAACACGAGGCGTTGATGACGAATAAGAAGACAATCTCGGCGGAAGGAATGAACGCGGTGGCGGCGGCCTTCAGACCATTTTTTACGCCGGGTACAAACTTTATTCCCGGTCTCCGCGAGAACATGTATGGCAAGTTCACAGTGAAATGTCGGCGTATATGTGCCTGAAGTTTTCAAAGTCATGTTTGGGTCTGAGAAGCATTCATTCATTCAGGAGGTGGACTGCTGTGTCCGCCGGAGGATTGGGGGCCTAGGGCCCGATCGTCAGGATGTGTGGTGGCCGTGCGGAGGCAGATGAACAGATTGTCGATGATTTGCACCAAACGGTGTGAACGGGACGTCCTGCCTTTTTTAGTAAGATTCGAGACGCGACATTGAAGGAGCTGATGCCGATTGTCAAGACTTCCGCACCCGCGGTCCGCCAACGATTGTGTGCGCCATCATTCTTGGCAACCGCGGACGGTTAGACGATGCGCGAACGCTGTTGAAAAGCCAGATCCGCGAGGCAGCTAAACCTGAACACACTCAGTACGTCCTAGGTCTCGCAAGTAAGCTTGGATTGGGCGCGCTCGACACCTGATTCTTAAGCCTCTTCGCGGCTGTTACTGATGCGCCCGGGCCCACCCAGGGCTTGCGCCCTGGGCTGCATTCTATCGCCGCTTCGCGGCTCATTTACTTGGAATCCAGAGCACCTTTAATTCTCCTCCACGTCTCGTCCGGCGCCTCCGGCAGCACTCGGCTCTCTCCAGTCACGGTCATGAAATTGGTGTCCCCGACCCAGCGGGGCAATACGTGCATGTGGACGTGGCCGGCGATTCCAGCTCCGGCGGCCCGGCCGATGTTCATGCCCAGGTTGATGCCGTCAGGCGTATAAACCTGGCGCAGGACGCGCTCCATTTTTTGCGATAAAGCCATCATTTCCTGGGCGGCGGCTTCAGGGAGCTTCTGCAGCTCGTCGAGATGCGCAAACGGCACGACCATCACGTGGCCGGAGGTGTAAGGGAAGCTGTTCAGGATGACGAAGCAGTACTGGCCGCGGTGGACGATTTTAGCCTCCTGGTCGAGGAGTTTGGGCAGTTCGCAGAAGACGCAGCTGTCGGCCTGGCCGTCAGTCTTGGCAGCGGTGGTGATGTAGGCGTAGCGCCAGGGGGTCCAGAGGTAGTCCATGTCTGGGAGAGTAGCAAAGAATCGGGTGATCTGGTGATCGGGCGATCTAAGGTCAAGAGCGGCGGACTAGCGCCCGCCCCAAACTGGCAGCACGGGCCCGGGTAACCGTTAATGTCCGGCAGCAGGCAGGTCAATAGATTGTTAAGATTCTGCTTGTTTGATTGACACCCTTTCCGAACGGTTGCTATAGTCAAAGAGTTCCCTTTGGACGCGGGTTCGATCTTTACGACCGCTGGTCACGTCCATCCGCCAGGGTGGGCTCAACCTTAACTAAGACTCACACCAGCCGTTCGCTAGCCAGCCCGCTTCCTCGATCGCCAGCTGAGAGGCAATGACTTTGTTCGAAAACACCGACACCCCTTATTCCGACTTCAACACCACAACCTTAACCGAGCCCCAGCCCTCAACTGAGGCCCCAGCCGAGCCGTCCGCCGCTCACCAGCAGGATCATGCTGAGCAGAGCGCTCAAGAGAGCCACGCCCCGTCCGGCGAAGAGAAGATTGGCGAAGAAAAGGCCGGCGACGAGAAGCACGCCGCCGAGGACTTCGGCTCCGTGCTCGACAGTTTCACGGCCGAGGCCGAGGAAGCCGCCAGCGACGACCACGTGCTCAAGGGCACCGTGCTCAAGCTCACTTCCACCCACGTTGTGGTGGACGTCGGCGCCAAGTCGGAAGGAATGTTGCCGCTCGCCGAGGTGTTGGACCACGAGGGCAAGCCGCGGTTTAAGCCGGGCGACGAAATTGACGTAATGCGCGACAAGGGCCCGGCAGAAGAGGGATACATTAATCTCTCGTTCCTGAAAGCCCAGAGACTGCGCGCCTGGGACGACATTGAAAAGGCTTATGCCGAGAACCAGCCGATTCACGCCGTCGTCGTGGAGCGAACCAAGGGCGGCGTCACCGTGGACATCAATGGCGCGCGCGCCTTCCTGCCCGGCTCGCAGATTGACCTGCGTCCGGTGCACAACCTTGACGGGATGAAGGGGCAGAGTTTCGACGTTGCCATCGTCAAGCTGAACAAGAAGCGCGGCAACATTGTCGTCTCCCGCAAGCAACTTCTAGAGGCTGACCAAAACGAAAAGCGTGCCAAGACCCTCGAGCATCTGCAGGAGGGCACGATTCTCACCGGAGTGGTGAAGAACCTGACCGACTACGGAGCGTTCGTGGACCTCGGAGGCATTGACGGCCTGCTTCATATCACGGACATGTCCTGGGGACGGCTGACACATCCCAAAGACCTGGTGAACGTCGGCGACCAGATTCAGGTAAAGGTTTTGAAGTACGACGGCGACAAGCAGCGTGTCTCTCTGGGATTCAAGCAGCTCACGCCCGATCCCTGGCTGGATGCCGAGCATCGCTATCCGGTCGGCGCGCACGTGCATGGACGCGTGATCAGCGTGACCGATTACGGCGCGTTCGTCGAGCTGGAACAGGGGATCGAAGGCTTGGTCCACGTCAGCGAGATGACCTGGTCGAAGCGCATGAAGCATCCGTCGAAGCTGGTGAACGTC
>Ga0066789_10000548_pt1 | contig 15285 bp, 13 predicted proteins | sample OrgsoiDNA2013049_FD_70960 | JGI IMG/M metagenome (GOLD analysis project Ga0066789, IMG submission 70960) | Permafrost soil microbial communities from the Arctic, to analyse light accelerated degradation of dissolved organic matter (DOM) -... | ecosystem: Environmental > Terrestrial > Soil >...
CAGGCCGCTGTCAACGGAGAATTATAAAATTTTCAATTTCGCGGCTCGGAAATTGCTGCTTTGCAGCCACGGCGGCAGGCGTTTTCTATCTGACTACGCCGTAATCGCTTTGCAACATTGGCGTCTGCGGGCCTTATTTGCTCGCGCGTCCGTTAGTCAGTACTGCCGCGACAACAGCCAATGGGCCAAGGAACGCAGCGACTCCGCACGATCGCCGAAAGGCGACAGTGCGCTGATCGCCTGATTGTGCAGCAAACGCACGCGTTGCTGCGACGCCGGTATACCGATGACGGCGGGATGCGTGGGCTTTGCACGTTCGCTGTCCGCTCCGGTTGCCTTGCCCAATGTCAGCGCATCGCCGGTCACGTCGAGCAGGTCGTCCTGAATCTGGAAGGCCAAACCCACCGCTACGGCAAACCGGTTCAGCGCGGCATAGAGACTCGTATCCAGGGACGGCGCACATTCGGCGGCCATCAATACGCTGGCGCGAATCACCGCCCCGGTCTTGCGGGCATGCATGTCCTCCACCTGCCCGATCTCGAGGCGCATGCCCTGAACGGCCAAATCGATCGCCTGGCCTCCAGCCATGCCGAAGGTGCCGACGGCCTGCGCCAGCATGTCGATCAAGCGTATACGGATGGCCGGTGAGGCCGGCAGTGCCTTATCGCAGGCGAGCAATTGAAACGCCAGCGGCTGCAGTGCATCGCCCACCAGGAGCGCAGTGGCCTCATCATAAGCCTTGTGGCAGGTCGGCCGGCCGCGGCGCATATCGTCGTTATCCATCGCCGGCAAATCATCGTGTACCAGCGAGTAGACGTGCACCAGCTCGATCGCGCATGCGGCCGCCTCGACGTCGTCTTCGGACAGGCCCAAGGTGCGCGCCGTGGCGAACAGCAATGCGGGCCGTATGCGCTTGCCGCCGCCCAACACGCTGTAGCGCATGGCTTCATGCAAGCGGGCCGGCACCAGGGTCGGATCCGGGAGACGCGCCGCCAGCGCATGTTCCATGCGCACCCGCCAGGTTTCGAGCTGCGCACCGAATTCGTCGGCACTCGCGGACTCGTCCTCTGCCCGATCAGCGGCGTCGTTCACGCGATTGGGCCGTCGTCGTTCTCCAGCCTCATGCGCTCTCGCGGCTCACGCGTTTGATTTCGCTCAAGGGGATTGCCGCAACGGTCGTAGTGCGCGCGGCGGGGTCGTACTTGATGGGTAGGTCGGGTGCCATCGGTCCCGCAATTCGCGGACCGCGCATCCAGACTTTCAACGCCTTGAGCGGATGGCTGAATGCGTCATTGACTGCCGTACCCTCGAATCCGCAATGCGCCATACAGTTGTCGCAGCGCGGATTCTTGCCGACCCCGTATTTTTCCCACTCGGTGTCCTCGATCAATGAGCGGTAGCTCAGCGCGTACCCTTCATCCGACAGCAGATAGCAAGGCCGCTGCCAACCGAAAATATTGTAGGTGGGATTGCTCCAAGGCGTGCACTGATAGGTCTGGTTGCCGGCGAGAAAATCCAGGAACAGCGCGGAGTGATTGAACGACCATTGCTTGCCGGAGGGCCGGCTGCGGCGGCTGAATATCCCGCGGAACAGCTGCTTGCTGGCGTTGCGCCCGAGGAAGACATCCTGTTTTGGCGCGTGGTGGTAGCTGTATCCGGGCGAAACCGTGATTCCCTCGACGCCGAGCGCCGTTGCCGTATCGAAGAAATTAGCCACGTCCTCCGGGTCCTCGCCGTTGAACAAGGTGCAATTGATGGTCACGCGAAAGCCCTTGGCCTTGGCCAATCGGATCGCCGCCACCGCCTTGTCGAAGACTCCCTCTTGGCACACCGATTCGTCGTGCCGCTGCCGATTGCCGTCCAGATGAATCGAGAACGTAAGGTAAGGCGAAGGCTGATATTCATCGATGTGTTTCGAGAGCAAAATCGCGTTGGTGCACAGATAGACGAATTTCCCGCGCGCCACGATACCGGACACGATCTGCGGCATTTCCTTGTGAATCAGCGGTTCACCGCCGGGAATCGACACGATTGGCGCGCCGCATTCGTCGACCGCGCGCAATGCGTCGTCGACGCTGACCCGTTTTTGCAGGATTTCCTTCGGATAGTCGATCTTTCCGCAGCCGGAGCATGCGAGATTGCATTGGAACAGCGGTTCCAACATCAGCACGAGCGGATAGCGCTTATCGCCGCGCAGCTTACGACCGGCGATATACCGGGCGACCTTGTACATTTGAAGCAGTGGAATGGCCATGACCTATCTTACCGCGAGCGACCCCCGAGTGCCCAATTCAGTTTGCAAACCAAGCACTTGAGCGCGGTGATCCCGCCAAACCCGGGCCCATTCGATCTTGAACCACGGTGTAAAGTTCCCATATTCGGCTGCCATTTCCGTGTGCAGCGCTTCCGCGCTGACCCAGCGCCAGGCGTGGATTTCGTCCGTGTTGATGGTGACGGAACCCGAGCTCTGCCCGATGAATACCGAGCATAGCTCGTTCTCAGCGCCCGTCTCGTCGAATTGCGCCTGATATTGGAACTTGAACAGAAAATGCAGCGGGCAGCGCAGCCCGAGCTCTTCATACAGACGGCGTTGCGTCGCCGCCTCCATGGTTTCGTGGCTGCGCGGATGGCTGCAGCAGCTGTTCGACCAGTACCCGGGCCACAGCCGTTTGGCCGCCGACCGCTGCTGTATCAGCAGTTCGCCGCCGGCATTGAAAATCAGCAACGAAAATGCCCGATGCAGGATGCCCCGGCCCTCGTGGCACTCGGTCTTGCTTAAGGTTCCGACCCCGCGATCGGCTTCATCAACCAGAATCAGGGAGTCCCCACCCGCGTTGGCACTTGCGGCCGCAGTGCGGTTGTCGTGAAATTCGTCCATGGGCGGATCATAGCCGCTCGCGAAACGTCGGCGCCAGCTTCGGGTCGAGCCGATTTCGCCGCCCGCAATGATTTTGGAGATTGCAATCCCTTGAGTTCTAAGATTCGGTTGGGCAGCGATGCGCACAAGACGCTCTTCTGCCGGACGCTGCTGGACACCTTCAATCCGTACAAACCGGCGGTGATCGATTGGCCCGCGATTGACGCGGAGGCGCGCGAACGGCTGGTGAAGCTGCCCATCTGGGATATCGCCGTCCAAACAGAGGGGCGGGCCCGGCTCAATGTCGCATCCTACGCGGCAGTGACGTCCGATCCCCTGTTGCGCGAAGCAATCGAGCTCAACGCCTTCGAGGAGGGGCGCCACAAACACGTCCTCTCCAACATGGTCGCCGCGTACGCCATTGCATTGGCGCATGAGCCGGAATACTCCGTGCAGGGCAAACCGGAATGGGCCTTCATGGTGACCGGCTACAGCGAGTGCATAGACAGCTTCTTCGCCTTCGGCCTGTTCGAATCGGCGAAGCGCTCCGGATTCTTTCCGGAAGCGCTGGTCGACACATTCGAGCCCGTTATCCAGGAAGAAGCGCGTCACATCCTTTTCTTCGTCAACTGGGCTGCGTGGCATCGCCGGACCATGCCGCTGTGGCGGCGGCCTTTCTTCGAGCTCAAGGTGCTGGCCGTCTGGCTGTTCCTCATCTGGGAGCGCATCGGCATCGCCCGCAATGTGGGCGGCGGCGTGCAGGACAACAATTTCACCGTGACCGGCGCGAAGTCCGTCGGCGATGATATCGACGCCGCCGAGCTGATCGACATTTGCCTGGCCGAAAATAGCCGGCGCATGAGTCCTTACGATCAGCGGCTGCTCCGGCCCTTTGCGGTGCCGGCGCTTGCCGGATTGGTGCGCCGTCTCATGCGATCGAAGCCCAGACCGCGCGTGAGCGCCGTATGAAGTTGCGCTTGATCGTCATCGCGGCTCTCGGAGTGGCGCTCGCCCTCTACCTCGTCTTGTTCGTGGGGGCCGGAGAGCGCGCGACATCGCGGTCGGAATACCCATATTGCTGATATGGCAGGCTGTCGAAGGTCAGCGCGCACTCTCGCGCTCGCGAAACCAGCGCACCGCATCCTCGAACGCTTCGAGCGACGGACGCCAGTGATATCCGAGCTCCCGCACCGCCTTGGCGCTGGTGAAATACATGCGTTTGCGCGACATGCGCAGGCCCTCGAGGGTGAGCCGACCGCTGCGGCCCGACATCCTCGCGAAGCCTTCTGCCAGGTAGGCAAGCGGCAGGATCGCCGCGTACGGCAGGCGGATCGCGGGCGGTCTGCGGCCCACCAGCGCCGCGATGACGCCCAGGATTTCGCGCAGCGTCATGTCTTCTCCGCCGAGGATGTAACGCTCCCCCGACTTGCCGCGCTCGTACGCCAGCAGATGCCCGGCAGCGACGTCATCGACGTGCACTATGTTGAGGCCCGTATCGACATATGCCGGCATTCTGCCCGCGGCGGCGTCGAGCACCAGCTGACCTGTCGGCGTGGGCTTGATGTCGCCCGGACCCACGGGCGTCGACGGATTGACGATGACGACGGACATGCCCGCCCGCGCCGCCTCGCGTGCCACTTCTTCCGCAAGGAACTTCGAGCGCTTGTAATGGCCGATCATGTCGTTTAAAGCAACCGGAGTACCTTCTTCGCCCGGCGCACCGTTGGCGGGAATGCCGACGGTTGCGACGCTGCTCGTATAAACGACTCGCCCGACCGCTACGTTGCGCGCGGCATTCAAGATGTTGCGGGTCCCGTCGACGTTGGTGTGATACAGGGGCTTGGGATCACGGACCCCGAGCCGATAATCCGCCGCGGCGTGAAACAGTGCCGCGCAACCCTCGAGCGCACGCTCGAGCGACGCCACGTCCGCGAGATCGCCCTCCACCACTTGCACCGCAAGCTGCCGCACATTGCTGCGGTCGGAGCCTGCGCGCGCGAGGATACGAACCTCCCAGCCGGCGGCGCAGAGGGTCCTTGCGACCGCTGCGCCGACGAAGCCGGTTGCGCCGGTAACCAGCGCCTTCATGCCGCGCGGGGGCTGGCGATGAGCGGTGTCAGCAAACCGGCGCGGGCGACACCCGCCAGGGAACGAGTCGCCGCCCGATACCGCTGCGCGAGGCGGATCAACGCGACGAACTCGAGCGGCGCTAATGCGAGTCCGCCGAGAAGGTGCCGCAGGCTTAAGCGGCCGGCCCGGTTGGCGGCCAACACGGCCTGCGGCAGCACGTCCGCGGCCGTGTCCACGATCACGCGTACGGCGATGAACGGCAGACGAAAAGCCGCGGCGACCTCTGCGACGCTCAAACTTTCCATATCGACCGCGACTGCGCCGGTTTCGCGAAAGGCCGATGCCTTGTCCACGACGGAATCGATCGGCGCAGCGCTCGTGAGCAGGGCGCCCGCTGCCGGCCGCCGCTCCGCGAATGCAACGCAGAGCCGCTCGCGCCAATCCGTCGACGTCATGAATCGCCCGCCTTTGCCGGAAACGATTTCAGTCGGGAGGACGACGGTTCCGGCGCTTAAACTGGGATCGAGGCCGCCGGCGAACCCGAAGCTCAAGAGGCCAGCGGCTCCGGCATCGACGAGGCTACGGGCAGCCCTCGCGGCCAGGGCGCCGCCCATGCCGCCGACGGCGAGCAACGCCCCATCGCTGAGAGAGGACAATCCATCACGCCGCCGCACCGCTTTTCCTAAGGTGCGCGCCTCAGCCGCAAGGGCCGCGACGACGCCCACTCGATTCAATGCTCGCGTCCGCGGTGCGTCAACGTGCGGTAGGCTGCCAGTGCCCACAGGGGGAAATAGGCGGAATAGCCGTGATATCGCAAATAGAACACGCGCGGAAAGCCGGGCGCCGTGAAACTTGAGTCGCTCCAGAGTCCATCCGCTTGCTGCATGCGCATCAGAAACTCGGCACCCTGCCGGGCGGCGTCCGATCGAACCTCTCCCGCCGCGAACAACCCCAGAAGCGCCCAGGCGGTCTGGTAGGCGGTGCTCGGGAATTTTCCGGGCTCGCCCGGCGCTTGAGTGTAGGTATCGTTGCTTTCGCCCCAGCCGCCGTCCGGGTTCTGCTTGAGCTTGAGCCACTCCACCGCGCGCCCCACGGCGGGATCGGCGGGCCCGACGTGCGCCTGCGCGAACGCCGTCAGCACCGACCAGGTGCCGTAAATGTAGTTCGTGCCCCAGCGGCCGAACCACGACCCGTCGGCCTCCTGCTGCTTGCGCAAGTACGCGATGGCGCGATCCAATGCCTGCTCATCTTGGGGACGCCCGATGCGGGCCAGCACGGTCACCACCCGCGCGGTGACATCGCTCGTGGGGGGATCCAACAGCGCGCCATGATCGGCGAATGGAATCGCGTTGAGGTAAAAGCTAGTGTTGTCGGCGTCGAAAGCCGCAAATCCGCCGTCCTTGCTCTGCATACCGACCAGCCAATCCAGCGCGCGGCGCATGCTGTCGGCGTAGCGCGCGGAATCGCGGGCCTGATGCATCGCCCACACGACGACGGCCGTGTCGTCAAGATCCGGATAGTAGCTGTTCGCGAATTGAAACGCCCAACCGCCGCCCGCCAACCCTGGGCGCTTCACCTGCCAGTCTGCCGGTTCGTCGAGCAGCTGCCGCGCTTGCAACCAGTCGAGCGCCCGGGTCGATGCGTCGGACGACGCGGTATCGCCTGCCTCCTGCATGGCCAGGCTCGCGAGCGCCGTGTCCCAAATCGGCGAGACGCAGGGCTGGCAGTAGGCGCTCGATGGACCTACTACCAGAAGCTTTTGCAGCGCGCGTTTCGCGGTAAGGCGCCGCGGGTCGTCCTCTGCGTAGCCCAGGATCACCATCACCTCCAAGGCGTTGACCATGGCCGGAAAGATGGCGCCAAGACCATCCTCGCCGTTGAGTCGCTCGAGCATCCAGGACTCCGCCCGGCGGGTGGCTTTTTCGCGAACGGAGGCCGGGATCAGCGGATCCAGCAGGCGCCCGAGCCGGTCGGCCGCCAGGAATGCCTTGGCCACGAATCCCGTACGCCGGAAATAATCTCGCTCCTCTTCCGGCGGAGTCGTGAACAACTCGCGGATGTGCACGTTTCGGGGATTTTTCGCGACCGGTTTGCGCGTGCACAAAATGAACAGCGGTACCATCACGGTGCGCGACCAGTACGCCACCTTGTCGAGATGAAACGCAAACCAGCGCGGCAGCAGCATGATTTCGACGGGAATATAGGGCACACCGCGCCATGGCAATTGCCCGAACAGGGCGAGCGCGATCCGCGTGAACACATTGACGCTGGCAGCGCCGCCGCGCGCGAGTATCGCCGCACGCGCCCGGGCCATATGGGGCGCGTCGACATCGTCCCCGGCGAGCTTCAAGGCATAGTAGGCCTTGACCGAGCAGCTGACATTGAAGTCACCGCCGCTATATAGCGACCAGCCGCCGTGCTCGCCTTGGGCGGAGCGCAGGTAGCGGCAGAGCTTCGCCTCGAGCGCCGCGTCGATCTCATCCAAGAAGTGCATCATCATGATGTACTCGGCCGGAATGGTGCAGTCGGCCTCGAGCTCGAACAACCAGTATCCTTGTGAATCCTGCCGCGCAATGAGCGCTTCGCGCGCATCCACGACCGCGCGATCCAGCGGTGAATCCGTGACCCGGCGGAGCGTGTGCGACACGATGCCGTCGCGCACATCCGGTTGCGGTACCGGCTGGGAACCCGGTTTCGGTGCGATGCGGCTCACGTTCCGGAGTTCCCGTAGGAGCGGCGCAGCGTGTGCTCCGGTTCGCCGACCACTTCTTCCTGAAGGCTAACCGGCGCCGGGCGCAGGCGGCGCAGGTCGGCGAGGCGCGCGAGCGGCAGATCGCGTGCAGCCTGCGCAAACAGCACCTTGAGCATCCAATCGCTGCGTCCCGCGACATTCGTCAAAAGGCGCGTCATGGCGACCGCGGAGCGCGTCACCTTCACTTGGACGCCCGCCGTGAAGCGTGGATTGTGTTCGATCTTGCGCAATGTGAGCACGGCAAGACCGATCGCCCACAGGCAGAAGCGGCGTATGCCGGTCTCCTTGCCTGGAATCAATAAAGTATAGTCAAGCGCATTTCGCAAATGCGCGTGCGCCACGCCAACCAACTCGCGAAAGCCGGCGGCGAAGCGCGGATCGAACGGCTCGCTCGCCAGATCGCCAAGATCGACTCCATGACGCGTGAACACCTCCTGGGGTAACCAGCACGCACCGCGGCTGCGATCCTCCCACACGTCTTTGAGAATATTGGTCATCTGCAGCCCCTGCGCAAACGATGCGGCGATGGCGGACAGCGGCGGGCGGTGACGCGCAATCTGCGGCGAATAATCGCAAAACAGGTCGGTGAGCATTTCGCCGACGACGCCCGCGACGTAGTAGCAGTAGTCGTCCAGGTCGCTCGACAGGGCGAGGCCCTTGAGGCTCGCGCTGAACTGAAAGCGCGGCATCCCCAAGCACATGAGCTCGACGCAGCGATGAATCGCCGCCCGCTGCTGCGCGTTGAGCAAGCCCAAGACGGCGACGACGCGCTCCATGTTGCACACCAGATCACGCTCGGACGGCAAAGTCCGGTCCGACAACCGCTGGGCGATTTCCCGGGCCAGCGGCGCCGGGTTCCCGCGGCCGACCAATACCGCGCTGAAGCGCTGCAAAAAAGCCAATGTCTCAGGGGGCGACAGTGCCGGCTCGTCCTCGATGGTATCGGCGATCCGGCACAGCAAGTAAGCGCAGGTTACCGCAGTGCGGAGGCTCGAAGGCAATTGCGGGATGGTCAGCGCAAAGGTGCGCGAAACATGGGGGAGAATCTGGTCTTGATAGACTACATCTGAACTGACGGAATCCATGCGGACAGTATCTCGGAAACTCTGGAGAATAGCATCATCTCAGCGGGCCGCCCATGGTGCAAATTTGCAACATCGGGTGCCGGCGTTGCCACTAGGGCGGCGGCGCAGTATAAACTGCGGCTGATGAGCGCTCCCCCCGAAAGCTATCCCCTGCTAGATGCCATTGCCACGCCGGCGGATTTGCGCCGCCTGCCGATCACGAAGCTGGGAGCGCTGGCTTCCGAGCTGCGCCAGTTCCTGATCCACAGCGTCAGCACCCGAGGGGGGCATTTTGCCGCGGGTTTGGGTACCGTGGAGCTGACGATTGCGCTGCATTATATCTTCAACACCCCCTATGACCGCCTGGTCTGGGATGTAGGCCACCAGGCCTACCCGCACAAGGTGCTGACGGGCCGGCGCGATCGGCTCCATACCATCAAGCAGGACCGCGGCCTCGCGCCATTTCCGAGTCGCGCGGAGAGCGAATACGACACTTTCGGCGTCGGGCACTCCAGCACCTCGATCAGCGCGGCTTTGGGCATGGCCGTAGCGGCGGCGCAACGTGGGGAGGACCGCCGGGCCGTGGCCATCATCGGCGACGGCGCGCTGACCGCCGGCATGGCCTTCGAGGCGCTCAACCATGCCGGTTCCCTGCCGACCGATCTTTTAATTATCCTCAACGACAACGACATGTCGATTTCCGAAAATGTCGGCGCCCTGTCGAACTACCTGGCCCGCGCCTTGTCGGGACGCATGTATTCGCATCTGCGGGAAAGCGGCAAGAAGGTCCTGCGCCAGATGCCCACTGTGTGGGAACTCGCGCGCCGCTCGGAAGAACACATCAAAGGGATGGTGCTCCCCGGTACATTGTTCGAGGAGATGGGGTTCAACTATATCGGCCCCATCGACGGCCATGATGTCAAAGCGCTCGTCGGCACCTTGCGTAACCTCAAGAATCTGCGCGGACCCCAGTTTCTGCACGTCGTGACGCGCAAGGGCAAGGGCTACGCCCCGGCGGAGGCGGATCCGATCAAATGGCACGGTCCGGGACCGTTCGATCCGGCAAGCGGCATGATTTTCAAGGAGGCGAGCGCCGGGCCGACCTACTCGCAGATTTTCGGCAAGTGGCTGTGCGACATGGCGGAACGCGACCCCGCCATCGTCGGGATTACGCCCGCGATGCGCGAAGGCTCCGGCCTGGTTGAATTTTCGAAGCGATTCCCCGGGCGCTACTACGACGTTGCGATCGCCGAACAACATGCGGTCACCTTCGCCGCGGGACTTGCGGCCGAGGGGTTGAAGCCGGTGGTCGCGATTTATTCGACCTTCCTGCAGCGCGCATACGATCAACTCATTCACGACGTCGCCCTGCAGAATCTGCCGGTGATATTCGCGCTCGACAGAGCCGGCCTGGTCGGCAGCGACGGTGCGACGCATCAAGGCAGCTACGATCTGACGTTTCTACGCTGTATCCCCAATATGGTGATCATGGCGCCGGCGGATGAGAACGAGTGCCGCCAGATGCTGTATACAGCGACGACGCTGTCGTCTCCGTCCGCGATTCGTTACCCGCGCGGCACGGGTCCGGGCGTCGCCATCGCGGCAGAAATGACGGCCATCCCGCTGGGGCGCGCCCTGTTGAGACGGGAAGGCCGCAGCGGACTGGCGATTTTCGCATTCGGCGCACTCGTCGAATCAGCCCGCAAGATCGCCGAGCGCCTGGACGCTACGCTCGTCAACATGCGCTTCGTCAAGCCGCTCGATGAGAAGCTGGTTGTGGCGCTCGCCGCACGTCACCGGGCCATCGTCACGATCGAGGAGAACGCCATCATCGGCGGCGCCGGCGCGGGCGTCGGCGAGCTGCTCGCCTCCCATGACATGCAATTGCCGCTGCTCCATATCGGCATACCTGACCGCTTCATCGAACACGGTTCGCGCGAGACGTGTCTCGCGGCGGCGGGCCTCGACCTTGCGGGACTCACCGCGAGCGTAGAGCGCTGGTGGGCGCCGCAAACTCAGGAACGAATCCGCGCGGTCAGCCCGGCGAAGACCCAAGCTCTGTAGCGCCCGCAACTCGACCGGCGAACTCCGCGATCCAGCGGGCGGTTTGCAGAGGCGCGGTGAGGGGCAGCATGTGTCCGCCATCGACGACCGACACGGTCAGGCCATCTATTTTCGACTGCATGGCGATGCCATGTTCTTTGTGGCTCAGAATCTCATCGCTCCGGCCGAACAGTATGCCGACGGGGACACGGATCGACGGATAGCGCTGCATCATTGCCGGCAGATCGTCGTTCACGCCCACCAAATCGGAAGATGCGGCGAAAAATTGCCCCGGTCGAAGCGCCAGCAGACCGCCCGCGGCGGTGGCGAAATCGGCCGGAACCGCGTCGGGACGGAATACCAGATCCAGAATCTTGGCACCGGCGGCGATGGACACCGGAGCGGCGATCGTCCACGCCACCAGCTTTCTGAGTCCTCTGGATGGAATCACGAGATCGCGAAATGCTGCCGGAGCGGCGTCCTGCGCGTGGGTCAACGGCGCCAGCAAGGCGAGGCCGCCGACGGCCGCAGGATGATTCAGAGCCAAGGCGAGTGCGACGGCTCCTCCGTACGAGTGACCCACGATGATCGGCTTTTGAAGGCCGAGCGTTCCTATGAGTTTTGCAATCGTATCCGCTTGACCCGGCAGGGACGCCGGCACATGCGGAGGCCGCGTCGAGTATCCGCAGCCGGGGCGATCGACGCAGATGACGCGAAAATTCGGAGCGAGCTGCGCGACCAGGGCATACGTGAAATTTCGCAGTTGCGCGCCGAGGCCATGCACCAGCACGAGCGTCGGACCAGAACCCTGCTCCACGATGTGCAGCCGGGTCTCGCCCACCTGCACGAACCGGCCTAGGGGAGGCACGGCCGCTTCTACACGCCGGCGGATGCAGAAGGTGAAGAGCACCAGCCCCGCGCCGAGAATCGCGGGCAATGCAAGGAGTCCACCGCCGATGATCAACGCTGCGCTCATTGCAAGCGGCGGCCCAGCAATCTCCAGTACGACACCGGCATCACCCTCTCGATGAGGGAGGCGACCTTCGCATCCACGCCGACCAAAATACGCGCTTTCCCTTTGGCTACTCCCTTGACGATGATTTCACCGGCTCTTTGCGGCGGCATCCGTAGCAATTTCTCGACGCGATCAATGGCCTCATCGATCTGCGCCGCCGAATTGCCATTGGATTTGCGGGCATTCCTCGCAATGGAGGTCGCCACGCCGCCCGGGTGGACCACGGTAACCGCGACCGTCGAACCCTCGAGTTCGTATCGGAGCGCATTGGAGAAGCCGCGGACCGCAAACTTGCTTGCCGCGTAGGCCGCCTGGCCCGGAGGGGAAATCAAGCCGAACAGGCTCGACATGTTGACGATGCGCGCTGCGTCGCTTTGCCTAAGGACCGGAAGAAACGCGCGCGACATGCGGACGACGCCCCAGAAATTGATGTTGAACAACCACTGAAAATCGGCCTCGCTGATTTCCTCGAAGGACCCGCCGAGCGCAACGCCGGCGTTGTTGAACAGCAGATCCACCTTGGCGTGCCGTTGCGCAACCGCTTTGGGCAGGGCCGCCACAGCATCCTGATCGCCTACATCCAGAAGATGCAGGCTCAAATTGACTGCGCAGTTCTCGACAAATTTACCGGTTTGTGAAAGCCCGGCTTCGTCGATGTCCGCCAGGGCGAGATGGCACTGCCGCTCAGCCAGCGAAACGGCAATGGCGCGCCCAATGCCGCTGCCGGCGCCGGTCACCACGGCGGTGCGGCCCGCAAGGTTCACGTGGGATTCCCCGCGAACTTAAGGACGCCATCGTCAATCCTGCCGAAGCGCAGCGTGAGCGCGTCCAGGAAATAGTTCTGATACACCTTCCATGGACGCCGTGAACCCTGTTTGGGCAGCAAACTCGAGGCTCGAACCACATACCCGGAGGTGAAATCCAGGAACGGCTTCAGGGCAACCGCCGGATCCCGCCGTGGCATGGCGATCGAGTGGCCATGCGAATCCATGTGCCGGATGAGGCGGCACACATAGTTGGCAATCAATTCTGCCTTGAGCGTCCAGGATGCATTCGTGTATCCAAACGTGTACGCCATGTTCGGGACACCGCTGAGCATCGCACCCTTGTAGGCCATGGCATCGGATGCTCGCACCTCAACTCCGTCCACCGTGAACTGGATGCCTCCCAGCAGATTTAGCTGCAGGCCCGTAGCCACCACTACGATATCCGCGTGCAATTCCGAGCCGGACTTGAGGCGCATCCCGCCCAAGGTGAATGCATCGATCTCGTCGGTGACGACAGAGACCGCGCCGCTTGCAATTGCCTTGAACAGATCGCCGTCGGTGACAACGCACACGCGCTGGTCCCACGGGTTGTAACGCGGCGTGAAATGCTTTGCCACATCGAAGCCGGGGGGCAACTGTTGCTGCACCAGCCGAACCAGCCTGCTCTTGGCGATTTCGGGTCGCCGGCGGGCCAATTGAAAAAACGCCATGCCGACGAGGACGTTTTTCATCCGCACCAGGAGGTAGGCCAGGCGGCCCGGCAGCCAGCGCCGCAAGCGGCCTGCGATCGCGTCCACCGTAGGCAGGTTGAACACATAGGAGGGCGACCGCTGCAGCATGGTGACGTGGGCGGCGCGCTTCGCCATTTCCGGGATTAACGTGATGGCGGTGGCGCCGCTGCCGATTACGATGACCCGCTTGCCGGCATAGTCCAGATTCTCCCGCCAAAATTGCGGGTGGACGATCTCGCCGCCATACGAGGACTCATCCGGAAAGGCTGGGCGGTATGCCGACCCGTAATGGTAGTAGCCGCTGCAGAGATAGAGGAACCGGCAGCCGAAGCGCATGACGGTTTCCGAGCCGCTGCGGGTCACCTCGATCGTCCAGCGCGCCGAATCGCTGGACCATGACGCGGCCGTTACGCTGTGGCCGAACCGGATCCGGGCATCGACGCCTGCTTCGCGCGCCGTATCCACGATGTAGCGTCTGATCGCTGATCCATCGGCAATCGCATTGGCGTTCGTCCACGGCCGAAAGGAGTATCCCAGCGTGTGCATGTCCGAGTCCGATCGCACGCCCGGATAGCGGAAAAGATCCCAGGTGCCGCCGATGGAGCCGCGGGCCTCGAGAATGGCATAGGTCTTGGAAGGACAGCGGCGCTGCAAATGGACTGCGGCGCCAATGCCCGACAGTCCGGCGCCGACAATGACAACATCGACTGAATCGGTCGGCGCGCCTGCGCTTGCGGCGCCCTGTATCTGGGGAGGATCTCCACTCGAACCCATCGCATTCCCCTATTCGGCGCTTTGTCTTGTTTCTCCCAGATTGAATTCGGCGCTGTTGTGTGTCAAGCCGGGGATATCGCGCCGGCCGGACGGCCCGGTCGAGCGCGAAGTGACAAATTCAATTCGCTTTTCTCAGCTCCTCAGCACACTGGATACTATTTTGTCCGACGCCTTTTGCTAGACTCAGCCTTGTGACGAATCTAAAACCTTTCGATCCGAACGACATCGATGAGACGCTGACTCGAGTCGTGACGCACGGCGGCGCCACTCATTTACTGTTCCCCTATATAGACGCAACCGGCAAGGCACCGACGTTCAATTCAATCAATTGCGTGATCGATGGACCGACCGCAACGATTGAGGATTTCGCAGCCCTTTCGGCGTTAATAAAGCAACGCCGGGAGCCAGGCGAATGGTTCCTATCCTTCAATACTCCGTGGCTGATGACGGCTTCTGATGGAAAGAATATCAGGCAGCGCGCGCCGGACTTGAGATCCAAACGCGACTAGCGTGCTGAGAGGCACCGCGATCACCGGCGATGCGTGAGCAACCTCGCACACAACCATGATTCAACCAAAATCAGATTTCTTGTGCGCGCTGGCCGATCGCGGATACATCCATCAGCAGACCGACGCCGCGGGACTCGACCAGCGGGCGCTGTCGGGCACCATCACGGCATATATCGGATTTGATGCAACCGCCGACAGCCTGCACGTCGGCAGCCTGGTGCAAATCATGCTGCTGCGCCGCTTGCAGCAGACGGGACACCGTCCGATCGTTCTGATGGGGGGCGGAACGACGAAGGTCGGGGATCCGTCGGGGCGCGACGAAACGCGCCAGCTCCTGACCGATCAGCAGATCAACGCCAATATCGCCGGCATTCGCGAGATATTCGGTCATTTTCTGCGCTTCGACGATTCCCCGTCCGGGGCCGTGATGGTCAACAACGACGATTGGTTATCGAGCCTGCAGTACATCCCTTTCCTCCGCGACATCGGCCGGCATTTTTCGATCAATCGAATGCTCACCATGGACAGCGTGAAGCTGCGGCTCGAGCGCGAACAGCCGCTCACGTTCCTTGAATTCAATTACATGATTCTGCAGGGCTACGACTTCGTGGAGCTGAACAGGCGCTACAACTGCACACTGCAGATGGGCGGCTCGGATCAGTGGGGCAACATCGTCAACGGCATCGATCTCGGCCGCCGCATG
>Ga0066789_10000549_pt1 | contig 15284 bp, 11 predicted proteins | sample OrgsoiDNA2013049_FD_70960 | JGI IMG/M metagenome (GOLD analysis project Ga0066789, IMG submission 70960) | Permafrost soil microbial communities from the Arctic, to analyse light accelerated degradation of dissolved organic matter (DOM) -... | ecosystem: Environmental > Terrestrial > Soil >...
TTGCAGGGAAGGACTTCTCCGTGCAGCAACGACGTGGCGACCCGACGGGCGAAACGGTCAGTGCCAACCATCAGAATCTTGACTTCGTTTCGACCATTCTTCCGCAGCAACTCCAACAAGACCCGGGAAACGATGCGCGCGGCGGTCGCTAAAACAAAAAGGGTCACGGCGCTAATAGCGATAACCAGCCGCGAATAGCTGGCCTGCCGATATAGGAACCCGAGGGCCATAACAATGGCGTATGTGAATGCCAGAGCTTCCAGCAATCGCCGGCTCTTCCCGCCCGGTGCGTACAACTGCTCCACACTCCAAAGCCCGGACTCTTCAGCAGCAACGGCCCAAACGATCGTGGTAAGCAAAACAATGCCCCAGTACGACGGCAAACCCGATGCCGCAGTCCGGTAAAAGAAGAGATTAAAACCGAAACGCACTTTGACCGCAATGAAGTAGGAACAGGCGGGCAGCAGCAACGTCAGAATTTTCAGGTTGAAGCGAACGTAGCTTAGACGACTCCGAATCATGCCAGTGAACTTCTCCTAACACAGAGTGACAAAGGGCCCGTTCTGTTTCCTTTGAACCCGTATTACGCCAAGGCCACTCTCTATTACGAAAAAATATGCAACTTTGCGTCCATTTCCGTACAATCCTAGCCGTTCCCGCGGCTCTTTTTTCAGCCCCCTTCGCGAAGACCGTGAAGGGGCTGCTAGGATGCTAAGCCACCCGTCATAGATTATCTAGTTGTTTGGACAAGGAAACACGAACGCGAGATCCACGTCAAGGCTCTTGGCGTCCAACTTCGGAGGGAAGTAGCAACAAAGAATCGCGTGGCGGGACCGAGGTGTCTGTGGCCGCGTTAAGTGTTCCATAGCTGACTGCGATCCACTGTAAGTGGCGTAGAATCAATCTGTCAATAAGAAACCAACCTTGCGAGATCCGAGTCACATCCCAATGTGATTGAGATCAACTGGGGCGCGGGAAGCCCGCCCCGAGCTCAGATCACAGATTTGGCTAAATCTGGGTGCCCTTTGGGTGCACATAGACCCACCATTGTCGATCTTCCCTCAATTTTAATCGTAGATCCTGTAAGAACTGAAATGCCGTTTCAATGCCAAAGGGAGGAACCGCTGGTTTGCGCCCAAGAGTAATCCCGCCGACTTGGCAAGGTTCTGACCGATGGCTGCATCCACTCGATGGCGAGCTCCGTTTTCACTGACCCGGGCAAGTTGCTTGCGCACCAATTTTCGCAAATCCCGCGACATCGAGGTCCGCGTTCCTGGTGCGTCCCAGATCTCCAATCGCTTTAGAGCATAACCAATGTCGAAATAGCGCTTGAAAAGCTGTACGGCTGTGTAGTGATGAGAGTGAAAGACGGGTGCTTCCGGTTCGTAAACAATCTTCCAACCCCCATCAAGGATTTGTTTAGCAATCGCTAGGTCCTCAAACATCTTGAGGTTTTCGGGATATGGGATCTTTTCCCAGACGCCGCGCCGAATCGCGGAGTTGACGTCTGAAAAGTGATAGAAGCGATATCCCATTCCATTGCGGTGGGCCGGATCTTTTACGATCCTCCGATCGCCATAAACCATGTCGAATGTGGCGTACCGCTCCGTCGTGGACCCAGACTTCGGAAGTTGCCGACCGTACGCGGCTCCAACGCCCGGATCATCGAAAGTTGCAAGCATCTTTTGCAGCCACAGGTCTGAAGCTGGAATCGCGTCCCCCGAGAGATTAATCAGAATCCGCCCCCTACCTAGACTGGCGGCGAGGTTTCGCGTCCGCGCATGATGAAAGTCTTTCGCAGGAATTTGCTCGATTCGTATTGGAAACCGCTTTGCAATCTCCACCGTCGCATCGGTGGAACCCGAATCGACCAGTAGCACCTCGAACTCTCCCACATTCTTCTGAGAGTGGACTGCTTCAAGACAGGGCCCGATGTTGCGCTCTTCGTTCTTCGTCAAAATGGAGATAGAACACTCAATCATTTGTTTTCACCTAAGACATGCTACGTCCGTCCGGGGGCGGGTTAACCAGCCGCATCGCCTCCTAGTCTCAATGGGTTACGATCATTATACGCGGCGCTACAGGGCTTGGGTGTGGTAGACAGCCGGATTTTCACCAGGAGGGCCAACGTGTCGTCTATAACCCTTAGAATCAGCTTTTTGCCAAAGCTACCTTAGCCCAACTGGGTGGCATATTCGTAGACACCTCGATGCCTTCAAAGACAGAGCTCTCTCGTGCGCCGTGCTGGCGAACCCATGCTGCCATTGAACCGAGACCTTCAGACAAAGGCATCTTCTTATGTTTGCCAAAAACTCGTTCAGCTTTGGAGTGGTCAGAAAAAGCAACCTTCACTTCGTTGCGAGCCTCGATGTGGCTGACTCTGCAGTGCTCCCCCATGGCATGGGCGACCATCTCAGCAAGTTCGTTTACTGTGTGGGGCACGTCGGCCCCCACATTGAATATCTGGTTCCGCGCCTCCGGAAAATCAATCGACGCAGCGATGACCGGCGCCACATCGCTAATGTGCGTGAATGCCCGCTGCTGCATTCCGTCGCCAAAAACCATCATGCTTTCACCCTTGAGAAGTTGATTCATGAAGATTCCAACAACATTACGGTAACGATCGCCAATATTCTGACGCTCACCATAGACGTTGTGTGGACGGAAAACTACATAATCGAGGCCGAACATGTCGTGACTAACCCGCAGTTCCTGCTCCACCGCGAGTTTGGCAATCCCGTAGGAGTCTTCTGGGACTGGAATCATGTGTTCCGACATCGGACTTTGTCCACCACCATAGACTGCGATCGATGAGGTGAACACAAAGCATTTCACATTGTGATTGATCGCAGCATTGATTAAGTTCACGGAACCAATCAGATTGTTGTTGTAGTTAAATCGCTTAATGAAATGGCTTAATCCCTCTGCAGCATAGGCAGCCAGGTGATAAACGTAATTCACAGAATGCTGCTCGAAAAGACGATTGATCAACTCGTGATCCAAGATCGACCCAGGCACGAAGATGGCTGCCCGGGGAACATTTTCCCGAAAGCCGCCGCTTAAGTCATCGAGAACGATGACCTGATGCCCCATCTCGATAAGGCGATCAGCAACGTGGGACCCCATAAAGCCGGCGCCCCCCGTGACCAAGGATGTCGGTCTTCCAGTCATAAGCCAGTCTCTCCTTGAAAATCGCGTAACGATCGCATAACTCCTAATCTTATCATCCGCCCTGCTGAACATTCCGAGCCGACAGCCTCGCTAGTTTGAGAGCTTCGGAAGTTCGCCGAGCCGTCTCCTCCCACGAGAACTTTCTTGCTCGAATTAACCCGCGTTCCCGTAGTTGTTGTCTCAGGGCCGAGTCTTCCACGAGACGTCTAATCCCGTCCGCAATTTCTTCTACGTGAAGCGGATTTACCTGAACTGCGGCGTCCCCTACGACCTCTGGAAGGGAGCATACATTAGTCGTCAGAACGGGAACCCCACAAGCCATAGCTTCCAGAGGAGGAAGGCCGAAGCCTTCATATAGCGAGGGGTACATTAGGGCAACCGCCCCTCGATAGAGTTCCGCGAGTCCCTCGTTCGTGCACGACCCAGCGAACACAATCCTCCCGTTCAGTTGCAGGCTGCTCACCAGTCCAGACAGTTGCTCATCGGGTTGTCCCGTCAGCACTAGTCGAACCTCCTCGCGCACTCCAGAAGCACAATAAGCGCGCAGCAAGCGCGGCAAATTCTTATTGTATCGGCGGCTCCCGACGTAAAGCAGGTACGGGTATCCCGGATCATATCTCTTGCCTAAAGGGGAGAAAGGCAAGCCCACCCCATTACCGACGTTAACAATCTTGGCCGCTTCAACCTGACCCCACTCGGCAATCTCGTGTTTCGAGTACTCCGAGACAGTCAGCACGAATGCCGCACGATGACATGCTGGCTTGATAAAGTACCGGTAAAAAGCGCGCTTCAGCGCGCCCGCAGGGACATGGAGGTGGTGAAGGTCATGAAGAGTAAAGACAAAAACGCCAGGCCAGCCCACGGGCGAGTTGTACCCAGGGCTGAAGAATAGGGCAGGATTTGTCCGTCGTAATGCAGCTCCCAACAGAATGGGATCCAAGGGATGCGATGGCCGACGGCGAGCCTGGAAGGGCGTTAGCCCCGGAAGAGCTCTTTGGAGTTCGTCAGCAAACCGGCCGATTCCATGATCGCCAATCCAACGTGCGTCATAAAAAGTCTCAACCAAGCTCGACACTCCCAGCACTACTTGTTGGTCTCATCGTGCTGCGCTTTCCTCCCGCTTCGAACTCGCACTCGGAGCGCTCATGGTGCTGTCGTCTCTTTGACCTTTTCAGCTACCCAAACTACTCGGCCGGCGTCACCACTCGGAGCACGTGCAATCTTTATGTGCAAACCCTTGGTTGGAAGCGCTTGAGGAAGGTCAGGTCCAATATCCCAAAAGGCTAATATTCCTTCCGGAGACAATGGGTCTAAATGGTACTCTGGCGGCTCGATGTGAACCACTTTCCCATCGACAATCTCTGCACGCCGTCTCGTTCTCGCTCGCGGGGGCACAGTAAATAGGTGAGCTCCGGCGGGCCTAAGGACTCTGGCGCTTTCAGCCAACGCTCTATCTAGACGTGGAACGTGCTCAAGAACTTCCGACGAAACAATAAGATCGAAAGATCCGCTCCTAAATGTCAATGCGGTAATGTCCTCGCAAACCGCACCGTCCTTCTGTACTGAGGAGCAACCCTCTTCGTAGAAGGACCTAGTATAACTGCGCGCGCGAGATAATAGGGGTCTCAAGGGAGATCTTGGATCCAGTTCCAAGACGTCCAGTTTGGGAAGACTCTCTCCATATCTGCTTCTGATCTCCACTGCCAAGAGCTCGTAGCGTTCATTTGCTGAGCAGAATAAACACGCCCGCGATTCAGCAGAGCCGTTCTTTTGTGCTACGAATAGTGTCGATCGTTCACAGCACCGGCACCGACCTAATCTCCAATCACCAATTCCTCCCAGGTATGCCGGCATTACTCTCAGTACTTTTCTGAGAGCAGCCCATGCGCCTTGCTGCCGTATAGTTCGCCAAACTTTTAACAAAGCCATTTCTCACTCCGGAGATCGGAGATCGCAGTTCACTGATCACTCCAGGGGCACAACGCCAGCTAGCGCCGTTCCTGCTCGTCTCTCTTGCACTGCCGCAAAACACGAACTCACGTAACAAGAAGCTCCACAACCTTCTCGAAGCAGCGGAGTTTGTTGTTCCTGATCCTATAGGCGTCCGAAGTAGGCACGTCAGATACTTTCTGCACTAGTTGGAGGCCCAAGCGGCGGCGTCCCTCCACGGGACTTCAACACCACGCGCTCCCGGTAAACCTTGTCAGTTCCGAGACAGGAGGCAAAGCGAAGAAAAACGGCGGCGAGCAGCGCCTCCGGCAGCAGCCACCCGACAGCCCCGACTGGAAACAGACTGATTTCGGCCAGAAATGCGACAAGGAAAAAATCAGCAGGATGCCTAGAGTAAGTTAAGCGGCGCACGAAAACACGTGCCAACCACCCTCTTAATGCAGCGAAGGCCGCGAGGTACAAAATCGCGAGGGCGCCGAAATCCGCGTATTGCACTCCGATGCCGAAATCAGGGGCTCCCGCATCGGCATCAATGGATTCCGGATAGAACTTTTCATCGAGGTACAAGCCGCCAAAATTTTTGGGTTTGTTTGGCATAAGAAGACGCGGAATCCGTCCAATGATGGCTCCTTCGGCAGTGAGGCGGCCATATTGTATTGGAAAGTGCGAATCAATCACCAATATTGCATTACGGGTGTAGTCGGAGTATTCGCTAATCGTTTCTAGTGCTTGGGTCGGGCTGTCACCCAGCGTCATCGTTGCCGCGAATAACAGCAGCAAAACTACCCCCAAACCCGTGCCAGCAAGCAACGACGGAAGGAACGAAAGTTTTCTCATTCCAACGTACCCTTCAAAGAGAGCAACCAGGAGAACGAGCGAAAGAACTTGTCCCTTGCTTCCGTGAAGAGAAAGCACCGCTGCCGCGACCAGAATGACAAATCCTTTGATCAAACGTGATCGTCTACTGAACAGAATGAGGATCACAGCCAAGTACGCAAAGGTACTCGATATATAGAAGTTTATGCCAAAACCGGTTCGAGTGTGCGAATACATCTGTCTTGGATCCAAAATATATTCTGGAAACTGCAACAAGATCGGTATGTACATCAATACGGCTAACACTAGAAATACAAACGAGAGCCGATCGAAATTGCCGTAAGAGTGGCAGAAAGGAAGACGAAGCAGCTTTCGGATCGGTCGCGTATAGGCGTAGGCAAAAGCCACATTCTGGGCGGCTATTGTGGCATAAACATAGACATAAGCATAAGGACTCGCTTCAGTTCCGAATACATGAGTGAAGAACATCGGCAGCAGATAATAGGCGGGAATGCTGATGACGAAGGTGGGAGTCAAGACATTCAGATAGCTGCGGTCCCACTTGCTGACCCAGACATACGCAAGAAGAGACAGGACCAGGGAAGCGAGCAGTACTATATCTGCAAACCAAGACGAAATCATGGTCTTCCCAACGCTCCTTGAACAGCCGCCACTTCAGAGAGGCGCCGCCGAAGAGTTGGTATCGGAACCCAAGATTCGTAGCGTCTACGGGCCATTCGCTCCGACCCATGCGGCTCGAACCCGGTCCCATTCGCCCGCGACTACTCTCTTGACCAAACTCAGCGTCACTCCTGTCCACAACGACAGGCCGGGCAAGACTGCGTGCTTCCGGAAAAACCTGGCAGCGGAGGCGTTGAAGTAGGCGTCCATCCGCGAACTACCTTTTCCCACGGAGGAAGATTCCTTGTGCCAGACTTTGGAGTTTCCCGCGACTGCCAGCTTCCATCCCCCGGACCGCAAGCGGAAACAGTAGTCCGCATCCTCCCAGTACATGAAGAAGCCATCGTCCAGCGAGCCAATCTCATCGACCGCCTGACGTCGAATGAACAGGCTGGCTCCGGTTAGAAACTTAATCTTGGAGTCGGGAACCGGACGCTTAAAGTGCCGCGAACGGCCTACCCAGAAATTCACATAGCCGCCGCCCCAGGCTTGCAGCCTATGAGTATCTGTCGGGGGGTAGATTGCCGATCCCACCGCTCCGAAGTGCGGGTTGCTCTCGGCTTTTACCACCAGAGCGCTCAACGCATCCACGTCCGCGATGGTGTCATTGTTCAGCAGCCAGATGTAGTCCGCGCCGTCCGCCAATGCGAGAGCAATCCCGACATTGCACCCCCCGGCAAAGCCCAAATTCTTATGGGTTTCGACCAATTCTATCGCGGGAAACTGCTTCCGGATGCGAGAGACGGAGTCGTCCGTAGAACCATTGTCCACCACGATTACCCGGTAATTCGCGTAATTCAACTGCTGAAGGGAGCAAAGACATTCTGACGTGTCTCTCCAGCCATTCCAGTTCAGCACGATTACATGAGCCCTTGGGTCCACGTCACTCTCCCTTCGCGCAGTGGCGGGTTCGACTGATTGAGCCTCGTAAGCAACCGTCTTAGAACGGAGCGCCGTCGAGCCGAATGCTCTCGGGCGGCTCCGAACTGCAAGGACGCACCGCCCGCGCCCGTAACGGATTGCGAACCAAGAGGCTCCAAAATACTCTGGCATAGATGTGCGCAATGTTCCTATATCTTTGCTTGAATACCGCCATTACTGATGCAATGACACAGCGTAGGCAAGCGCTTATGAGCAACAGAGTGAGAACGATTAACGCTTGTCCTTTTCCTTTGTGTTTTAAGAAGTGATAAATACTTCCGTGGTAACCGTGCCAGACCACCACGAAAGGGATTTGGGCGCCGCTCCGTCCGCCGAGATGCACCACTTCCGCGTCGGGCAGGAACACTACTCGGCCACCAGTTTTTCGAGCCCTAATACACACATCGCAAGCATCTTCAACGGTTAGGAAGTATTCCGGGTCGTAACCCCCGATGCACTCGAACGTGCTTCGCCGAATCATTAGACAAGCCCCCGACACAAACAGCTTGTCCTGGCACTTGTAGTTCGAAAAGCGGTCGTAGAGCAAGCGTGAAAATCGGTAAGGCAAAACGCGCCACAGCAGAACGTGACGAATCCCCCAATGCCGATGAGAGCTCGAATGCGGCGTTCCGTCCGCATATACGTTCTTGGGGCCAACGACGCCTATATCAAGATTTCGGTCAAGAAAAGTAACCAGATGCAACAACGTATTGTTGCGAAGCAACGTGTCTGGATTCAGGATGAGAACGTAATCTCCCTGGCACTTACCAATCGGCAGGTTGTTCGCCGCTGCCAGACCGATATTATCTTTATTTAGAATCGCAGATATATTGTCGAACCGCTTCGCATAACCCGTAACGAGTTCGGCCGTGTCATCGGGAGACGCATTGTCCACTAGGAAAATTTCGGCTGGTACTGATTGATCAAGGAGACTCCCTATGCAAGCTGGAATCTCATTGCTCGAGCAATATGTGACTATGATGACCGAGACTCTCGGACGGTTATCACTTTGTGAGCCATCGCGGTCCGGGGACGTAAAGTCCTTCTCCATAAAGTTCAGTCACTCCATCCGAGATTTATCGCCAAGCAACGAAAGCTTGCTGGACCGCTTTGCCGGCTCCCGCTTGCCGCGCGAGCTCGCTGGTTTAGTCGAACATCTACGATTTAAGAGGGACACGGGTCCCTCCGCCGGAGCATCAACCGGACCACCCGCAAACGGGTCGGTGCGTCGAGGAGCATTCGCCACGTCCATAGCAAGGTTAGACAACATATAATGACTGCGATTGGCAATGCGTACGCCTTCGGCAGGAAAGCGAGCACAAGGATCCCCAGCGAAACAACCGCGGCCACCAGTTCCGGCGGCGTCCCCGATGTGTCACCTCGTCGCTGGAGTCGCAATAGAACCGCCATACACAGGAAATCAACCGTACCTCGCCCGAACCATGCAAGGGCCGCGCCCCGGACGCCGTAACGCGTAGCCGCAAAATAAAATACACCGCAATAAAGGGGGAACTCGGCCAAGTGTATCCATGCCGTGAGATCAGACCGGCCGCGAGCGTGCAAAGCCGTCCACGCAATCGACGCCGTCGATTGCACAACCGCCCCTGCCAGAAAAACCTGGGCAGCAAAGACCGAGTCGGAAGTACTTCGGCCTCCGAGCCAAAGCTTCATAACCCCAGGCGCAGCCATTGCAGACCAAGTCGCTACTACTGTCATCAGCGAGAGGGCGACAGCGATCGCGCCGCGATACACAGTCTGGAATTGGTGCGATCCTGATTCGTCCAGACGGCTCATGAGGGGGAACAGGACTGCGCAAAAACTGCCGATGAGTACCTGCAACCTGCTAATCACGTCCAAAGGCATTCCGTAGCTGGTTACCGCAGCCATGCCCACGCACGCGCCGAGGAGGAGGCGGTCACAATAGACAGTCGCTGTACCCACGATGTTCGACACGGAAAGCCACCCGCCAAAGGATAACATCCGCTTCACCGAGATCACGTCGAAGACAGGCTGCAAACTTGGCCGGTTGTCGAGAAATAGGCACCCCAGTGCTAGAGCCGCACACATTCCTACCCTGACCAGACAGAGTGCGGCAGCCACGCCGACCAACTCCCCTCCCATGCTTACGATAAGCGCTGGTACAAGATAGAGCCCGACGCCTCCACATCCAGTAATAATACTGATGAGCGCAAACCGACCCGACGCCTCCAGAAAGCCTCGCAGCGTCGCCATCAAAGTTACTAATGGAATTGTGCCACAGATAATGTACAACGATTCGGATGCGGAATGGATATAAAGCGGAGGAATCTTCAATAGGCTTGAGACAACGGTTGGCACCGCCGCAAGAGCGAGTATAGTCGTGATCCCCCCCACCCCGGTGAGTAAAACAATCGAACCCCAGAAGTAGCGACGTAGATCATCCGGTCGGTCAGCCTCCAAACTTTGAGCGATAAACCGGGTGGCAGCCCGCCCCAGCCCTAGGTCAAGCATCGTAAAGTAAGCTAGGGCCGTGGAGAAAATAGTCACGATTCCGAACACTTCGGAACCAAGATGCCGCAGCAAAAATGGGATCGCCACGATTGCAGCTATGGCTGGGGCTACCTGGGATCCAATTTGGTAGCTAGTGTTTAAGCCAACATTTCGAATCCGGCCCCGTGTATCACTTCCCTTTGCCATCGTTCTCCGCTGGCGCAGTGCACACGCAATAAATCTCTTCTCCGATGTCCTTCTTGAACTGGATCATCGCATCCTCCAGGAGTTGAAATGCATAAGAGGCACATTTAGTGCTGAGATTGAAATTGACTCCTTCTCCAACGTTCCAACTTCCCTTCTGAGCGTAAACGCTTGGGGAATAAATCATTCGAGCCAGTCGAGTTTCTGTACGAATGGAACGCAAACAAAGTCCGGCTCCAGCGACGCAGTCGGACAGTGCGGCCGGCGAAAAAAGCAACAAGTGGCGCGGTACTTCCAAGCCGCGCCAGCATCCCTTAAACCACCAATGGCCAAGGCTCTTGATGTTGGGGGTGGTGATAACCATAGTTCCGGTCCACGGACGGAGACGCTTACGACATTCGCGGAGCAATCGGCGTGGGTCAGCTACGTGTTCGAGCACATGATTTAAAGTTATTGCATCGTAACGCATGCTGACGGGAACATCCGAAACCGTTCCATGGAAAACTTCAAGCCCCTGGCTTCGGCCCCATTCCACTGCGGCAGGATCGGGATCGACTCCAGTCACGCTCCACCCTAAGGCCCGCATCCGTTCTATAAATTCTCCATTCCCGCATCCCACATCGAGCAGGGTCCCCATTTTGCACGGCGCTAGGCCCATCACATCGAGAGCGCCAGCCCGTTCAATGGACGGCACGTAGGACAGCAGTCGGGGGAGAATCTCTTTGGAGTATTCGACGGGATATCCCATTCGCCCTATTACGCACTGCGACGCTGCCCGGCGGAGAGTTGCAAACAGAGTACTGGGCAAGGAACGATGAGTGTAATAGCGAGAGTAGAGTTTTGGGATGTCTTCCGCCACAGGCTGCAAATCAGGCCACGCGACTCCACAATCTGAGCACTCGCGAATCCCCCACCTTCCTGGAACGCCGAATAACCAATCCTCGAGCCCTTCATACAATTGCCGCCCTTCCTTTCCGCACAACGGACAGAACGAGCACGGAATGAGCTCCATGCCCACACTGCTTTGTGACCGCTCGTTCAGGGGAGAAAAATCTGTAACACTTCTGCTCTTCATAGAGAAAGCTCCAAGGCTGGCAGCGGACGAATCACCGAAAGCGGCTAACTCTCGTGGTTACTCCCTTGCGAACGATGAAAAAACTTCTGGAGTATCGACTGCGCCTTAGCACCAGTTTGCGACCTCAAGGGCCACTTCGTAGCAATGGTCCCAAAGACTTCCTGTGCCAACGCCTTAGCGGGATCCTGGGGATCAACCTGCCGCCATCGGGCGTGGGCCAGTACCCACACACAGGCGAGAACAAAAACGAACGCGGCTCCGGAGATCATCAGGAGCAGTCGCGGAGGAAATGATTTTCTCTCTGGCACATCGGCCGCATCAAGAACCTTCACACTCGGAGTTTCTCTGGCCTCTTCCACCTTCGCGAGTTCGTACTGTTTGGTGAGCGTCTCAAAGACAGCCTCTTGCACTCTTGTGCGACGATAAAGATCGGACCATGTAACACCGAGAATTGGCAACTGGCGAATTGAGGGATAGGGATCCTGACTCGGCTCGGGGGTATTCCCACTAGGCGGAGGTGCGCCTTCCGCACCGCCGGGAACCTTTCCTTCCATCTTCTGCAACTGGCGTCGATATTCATCAATACGCGCCTGAATCGACCGCACGCGCACATTGCTCGGGGTGTAGATCTGGCGGAGACCTTCCAGTTCGGTCTCGGCGGCAATTAGTTGTCCCTCCAACTCCGCCGCCGCGCCGATCATCGCCTTCCCCTGCTCCTTTACGTCGATGGCGGTGTTCTTGCTGGCGAATTGGCTGAAATCAATCTCTGCCTCTTCCAAACCTTGCTGCACCTGGCCCAGACGTTCCTCCAGAAAGACCTTCTCTTTGTGTGCGGAAGACGTGTTCAGTGTGATGACAATGCGGTTCAACGCTTCTACGTATTCCTTTCCTAGCTCCGCAGCGCGATCGGGGTTTCGGTCACTTGTCGTGAGGGTAATAATTCCACTCTTGCGGTCGGAAGAGACGTCCGTGCTTGCAGCGAGCTCTCTCCGGGCATCTTCGTAACGGCGGACCCCATATCCCTTTCGGAGATCAAACTTGTTGATCACGTCGTCGGCCACCGTTCGGCTGCGCAGTACTCCAACGAACATATCGCCGGTCGTCTTCAACCCGAGCAAGTCTCCGCCGATCCCTCCCATGTCTCCGCTTGCCTTTCCCATGGCCGACAGCATCGCCGCCATTCCTTGCCCCGCTTGATCTGGAGGCATCAGCCGGGTCGTCGAAGTGTAACGTGGGGGAACTAGAAAGGCGACAATTGTCGAGGCTACCAATCCAATCACGGCGCAGCGAAACAGAAATCGCCGGTACTCCCACAGCAAGGTCAAATGGGCGATCGTTCTTCCCGCTCCACGAGGCTCTTCCTCTAAGACCAACTCGGGCTCAAGGTTGGGCCTGACGTATTGACGCGTCGCGATTTCCTTTGTCGCCATGGTTAAATAGTCTGCATCGCCGAAATCATTCGTTCCCGTTCTTCCGCGAAAATCCCTTCGGCCAGAACGTTATCTGGACCGAGGTCGCCACATTCAACTGCTTCTTGGGCGAGATCACCGGAAACGTCCATGCTTCATGCTGAACGACGGCGGACAGGCTAAAACTCGATCGTACCCAGAAATCCGCCCGGACGCTGCCGTCAGTCAACGTTCCTCCCTGCGGAACGAATTCACGACTGACTTTCAGATGCCTGAACTCAAATTGTAGTTTATTTCGGGGGGTGAACCAATATGTGGTCCAGGCTTGTACGCCCTGGCCTTCCCGGCCGACCCAATTCCCCATAAGATTACCAGAGTTTGTAAAGCCCGAGATCCAAGTTCCGTTGTAATAAAAGAAGCCGGACCCGACAATTCCTCCAATTGGTGGATCGGTGTAGACGCCTTCGGCCCGGAAGTCCATTTTGAGTATCTTCGGCAGTCGAGGTATGTAAATTCCTCCTAGCCAGGCGGCAACGTCTGGAGAGACGATAGGACTGATCGTGTCATGCTGCGTGAAGCCGTCAGCATAGAACATCAGGCCGTGTCGAACGCGATAGCTAAAGTCCAAACCGGACCGCCGCGATCCCGGTTTATTGGCCGCGCCCGGAAGAGTCTGATCCGTTGAAAACACGCTTCTGAGAAACGTATGCCAGTTCAACGGATAGCCGGGGCCGCCATAGTCTGTGGTCCGCGACAGACCGAACTCGAAATTAGGTGTAGGCTTAAGACTGAATCTTTCTCCGTGAACGATGGGTTGCGGCTGGAAGGACCCGCCATACTGACCGACCAGGCCCAAGGGCGTAAGCATCAGTTCGTAACCTGAATACTTCCCGAGGAAGAACTCAACTCGCATAGGCCCCAAGACTCCCAAGAAACTCGGAAGCTTTAAGGGCGTGACTCGGTTGATGCGGAACATTGTCAGGGGGGCTGCGTTGTTACTAAGCATCATTCCCCCACCTTCATCGGGTCCCCACCATAGGCTTTGTTTTCCGTAGGAAAACTGCCAATCGGAGACATTCATCGCGACATATGAATCCAGAAGACGAGCGCGGTTGACTGACGCAGTTGGTGTGTCTAATGGGACTGGATATGGAGGTGGAAGAATGTCGTGGCTGAAATCTTCTTGAGATATTGCCTCTCGTGCCGACAGCGGGAGAGCGGGGGCCGAGGGGGAGTGTTGAAATTCACCACTGAAGTAAGCTGCAAATGGACCATCCTGTAACCATCCCGACAGGCCCGAAACATTATTGAAGCCTTGCTCTTCGGGACGGCCAAAGTCGTTCACGATTGTTTGGCCAAAGTGATATCCGTCGGTTAGGGGCTTACCCGAGATTCCCGTGACGCGGGTATAAGCGGATTCCGGGTGAATTTCAGCATTGTCTCCGCCACCCAATAAACTTACTTCCCGGCTGAACTCCTGCGCCAGTTCCCGGTACACCCGCGCCGCTTCGCCTTCGCCATCGCCAGCGTCGTCATCAGTGATGCGATCCGCAGTCTCGCTTACCTGCCTGGCACACTCCATTCGCGTCCACGGACGCATGCCTGCAATTGCGCTATTGACGTACCCAAGGGCCGCGAGACGTTCCAGCGCCGGATAGATCCAACTGTCTAGGGGCACGTAGGGCGATCCCATGTACTTCGCCTGCCAGTGCGAAAGACGGTCCGGTCGGAAGGCTGGCATCTCCCAGGTTCCTCCCCGGATTTCGGGATTGTGGTGCTTGCGGTAAACGTATTCACTCGTCAGGTATCCGATGGCCGCGCCCACAAGCACATCGGAAGGGAAGTGCTGTTTGGCATTGATCCGCGACACGCTGACCACGCTGGCCATCCCGTAGGAGAGGAACTTCATGAGTGGGCTGGGATACTCGTGGGCCATGATCCCTGCGATGGACCACACGGCCGCGGAGTGTTCGGACGGGAAAGAAGAACCGCCTTTCCAGAACTGTCCGGTGCCGTTGTCCTGCATCGGGCGTTGACGTCCCGTGGCAAATTTGAGCGCCTCCACAGCGATCAGGCTGTCGACAGCCGCCTCTCCGCTTAGAAAGCCGGACTCACGCTGGTGCTCGTTATGATTCAGAAGTCCCAGAAAGTAGAGGCCGCCCGCTCCTCCCGCCATGGAGTACGCGCCATAGTCTGAGATGTGGAGATAGCGCGACAGTTTGTTCGAGTCGTTAGAAAGATGGCGGCTGTAATCGCTATCGGTGACGAACAGCGCAGCCGTCAGCCCTCCCAGGGGAACCAGCCATGTTGCGTCGGAGAACCGAGCCTTCGATGGGCTAGTCCACATACCGATCTGATCGTGAAGAATCGCTTGAGGCAGGGTGACGAGCTTATTCCGAGGCTCGTTGGGTTGGGGTGTTTCTGGAGCATCCGGCGCAGCGGGTCCGTTGGCTCCCCCCGTCTGCTGCGCAGTCGGATGCGCCGGACGCCCATCGTCGTTCGACGGAGAAACGGGGGTGCTGGACTGCCCAAATGCGAGCGCCGAAGTCGCCAGAAAGCATATCGTTCGGATCCAAACACTTCCCACA
>Ga0066789_10000550_pt1 | contig 15284 bp, 13 predicted proteins | sample OrgsoiDNA2013049_FD_70960 | JGI IMG/M metagenome (GOLD analysis project Ga0066789, IMG submission 70960) | Permafrost soil microbial communities from the Arctic, to analyse light accelerated degradation of dissolved organic matter (DOM) -... | ecosystem: Environmental > Terrestrial > Soil >...
GCGCCTGGCGCGGCTCGAAAAGCGCGCGCCGAGAGGGGCGCTCGCATTTCTCCTGGTCGCCGCCTGCGTATCGATGCTCTACCTGCCGCTGTGGCTTGCGTCGCCACAAACGATGCACGCCTTCCTGCTGCGCCTGCCGTTTCCCGGCTGGCGGTAGCGCCTGCCAGTTACTGGAAAATTTCTACTTCGCCCAAGTGAAAGTAGTTGGGCGGCGTGTTCTTCAGACGAACGTAGCGGCCTTCGGCGTGCAGGTGCTTGACCGTCCATTTGTCGAAGTTTTCTTTGCGCTCGGCGATCTGCTTATAATTCTGGTTGTCATTGCTGACTTCGATCTTGATCGGCACCGCGCGCTCTTCGAATCCGTCGGAACGGTTGTAGACGACGACCCTATTGATCTTGCGGACCCGGCCGAGATCGATGACCACCCACTGCTGGCCGCCATCTTGCGTATGGAATCCGAGCGTGTCGGGATCGCCATCGACGAGCAAGGTGTGGTCCGTACCCTGCCCGGCAAACTGGCTGCTCACCGTGACGGGGCAATGAAGCGCAATATTCGGACCCATCACCTTAGCGTGCACCCACTTGCCGAGAAATCCGAGCCCGCCGGCCAAAACGATGGCAACGATAAGCACGCGTGACCAGCGCGCGAACAGAGCCCGTCCCAAGCGGTTGGCCTCGATTTCAAGCGGCTCCAGCAAGCGCATGACGAAGTCGTGCAATGCCGTCGCGAAGGCGTCGCGCTCGCTATCCGAAAGCCGAGCTAAAGTGGCGTCGCGATCCGATCCGCAGGCGTTGATGAGGATGGCAACCTGCGCAGGGCCCAATTTGCTGCACGCGGATTCTACGGCGGCAACGGTGCAAGCATGGTCCCACTCGGTTTGGCCGAGCTGCGTGCCGGCGGTCGGCAAACCAGCGCGTTCGAGATGCGCCCGCACAAGCAACTCGGCAGAGGCTGTGTCGAGCAGCAGTACGGCCAAGCTCGCCTTGCCGCTTTCGCCAATTTTGACGATGTCCTCGCCTATCTGGCGAGCCATCTCGAACCATGTGAAACCAGGATCCCCGACGCTAAAGCTCGTCGCACGCGCCTCGGCCACTCGCTCACTCGCCCAGAGCGTCCGACCGAGCCATCTCGATTTCGACTTTGACATCGGCTTCGCTTTCACCTCGCTGGGCGCGCCTTGGACTTTCTCGCTGCTCTCGTCGCTCATGACGTCGCCGTTTATACCCTAGTCTGTTTGCACTGGGTACCGGCGGCTTCGCGAGAACGCGACAGCGTAAACGCGGTCAGAACTTGGCGCTCACTTCGGCGTCGGCCTCCAGAACCTTCCGCAGCCGCGCTTCGCGCTCAGCCTGAACGCGCGCCGCTAGCGCGCCATCGGAAACAGCGCAAATTTGGGCCGCCAGCAGGCCTGCGTTTTCAGCCCCGCCGATGGCCACCGTCGCAACCGGGATTCCAGGGGGCATCATGGCCGTCGACAAGAGCGCATCCATGCCTTGCAAGCTGCCGCCCGCAATAGGCACGCCGATCACCGGCCGCGTAGTATGCGCCGCCACGGCGCCCGCCAAGTGCGCAGCGCCTCCCGCGCCGCAGATGAAGACTTTCGTTCCGGTACGGGCGGCGTCCTTGACGAAGGTCGCCGTGTGCTCGGGCGTGCGATGCGCGGACAAAACGCGCACGGCCACACGCAGGCCGAGCGCTTGCAGCACGTCGGCGGCCGGTTTCATGGTGGGCAAATCGGACTTCGACCCCATCAGGATCGCAACATCACAGGTGCTCTCGCTCATCGTGTTCCTCGCATGCCAATATCTTTGCGGTAGTGCATTCCAGGCCAGGTAATATGACTTATGCCGCCGTACACCTTGCTGCGCGCTTCGTCCAGGCTGGCTCCTTGGGCGACAACGCCGAGCACCCGACCTCCCGCTGTCAGAAGATTTGTGCCGTCCTGGCGTGTGCCTGCGTGGAACACCACGGTTTCCGTGCTGTCACCCACCAGCTGTCCGTCGCCGCCCAATCCCTGGATAGCGTCGCCGCTGCGAATCTTGCCAGGATAGCCTTCGGCAGCCAAGACAACACAAACGCAAATTCCAGGCAGCCAGTCGGGCGAGCGCAACGGCAGTTGCCCGGAGGCCGCGTCGAGCAGCCACGGCACGATATCCTCGCCGAAACGCGGAAGCACCACCTGGGTTTCGGGATCGCCGAAGCGGCAGTTCCACTCGATGACCATCGGCCCGCGATGGGTGAGCATCAAGCCGCCGTAGAGCAAGCCGCGGAACGGCCGGCCCGCATCGGCAAGAGCTGCCACGAGCGGCGCAAAGATGGTTCTAGCGATGTGCTCGGCCATTGCTTTGTCGACAAGCGGCGACGGCGAATAGGCGCCCATCCCGCCAGTGTTGGGTCCCCTGTCACCGTCGAGCACGGCTTTGTGATCCTCGGACGAGTCGAGCAGCACGAAGCGCGTGCCATCGCACAAGGCCATCATGGAAACTTCGCGGCCGACCAGCTTTTCCTCGATGACCACCTTGGCGCCTGCCGCGCCGAACACCTTACCCTCCAGCATGGCCCGCACGGCCTTCTTCGCCTCGGCATGCGACGAGGTCACCACCACGCCCTTGCCGGCGCAAAGTCCGTCGGCCTTCACCACCACGTCGCCCGGCTGCGCGTCGATGAACGCATCCGCCGAAGCCACGTCGGTGAAAGTGCCGTACGCAGCGGTGGCAATGCCCGCCTGGTGCATCAGATCTTTCGCGAATTGCTTGGAACCTTCGATCTCGGCAGCGGCTTGCGTTGGTCCGAAAAAGCGCAGGCGCGCCGCCGCGCAGGCGTCGCCAAGTCCGGCCATCAGCGGCACTTCGGGGCCGCAAACGACCAGATCGACCTTCTCGCGCGTCGCCAGTTTCACCATCGCAGGAACGGCATCCACCGCGACATTCGCGGTGGTGACCCGACCTTGGCCCAGGCCATGCCCAAGCGCCGCGATGCCGGGATTGCCCGGCGCCGCAATCAAATGATCGCAAAGAGGACTTTGCAGAATTTTCCAAGCTAGGGCGTGTTCACGACCGCCCGAGCCGACCAGCAGAATTCGATGACCCATGGTTAGTCGGATTCTCTAGGGCCGAGGCAGGCGTTCCAGGTAACTGGCGATAGCGCCGTCGTAGGCCGCCGTATGCGCGAAGGCCTTGCGACACAGCTCGAAGCGCAGCGACTGCGAAACCGCGCCACTCTTCTCGATTTCCGCCAGCACGCGTTCGTAGTCGGCCGGATCCACGACGACCGCCACGCGCTCGTGGTTCTTTGCCGCCGAGCGAACCATAGCCGGGCCGCCGATGTCGATGTTCTCGATGACGTCCTCGAACGAAGCGCCCCGCGCCACCGTCTCGCGGAAGGGGTACAGGTTCACCACCACGAGATCGATGGCATCGATGCCGTGCTCACGCATCTGCCGCTGATGATCCTCGGTCATTCGTCCTAGGATGCCGCCGTGGACCCGCGGATGCAGAGTCTTGACCCGGCCGTCGAGCATCTCGGGAAAGCCGGTGAAATCGCTGACGTCCTTGACGGGAATCTGGGCGTCGCGCAGAGCGCGGGCGGTGCCCCCGGTCGATAGGATCTCGACGCCGAGCTTGGCCAGGCGTTTGCCAAGCTCAAGAATACCCTTTTTGTCCGAAACCGAAACCAGTGCGCGGGCAACCTTTTGCATGAGCGGCCTTTTACCATAGGCTGCCGCCGATTCGACCGCATCTGAGGAGAAGCGAGCGCCACGTTGCGCGATCGCATGTTCATCCTTGTCATCGACCGGTTTTTGTCCCAAAGATTCAGGTTATGGCTGACATCAACACGGGAAAGACCGCGAAGTTGGATATCGACGGTAAAGTCATCGATTTGCCGATCGTCGAGGGCACCGAACAGGAGCGAGGCCTGGACATTTCCAACCTGCGGTCTTCCACGGGTCACATCACGCTCGACGATGGCTACGGCAACACCGGCTCGTGCCAAAGCTCGGTAACGTTCATCGACGGCGACAAAGGAATTCTTCGCTACCGTGGCATTCCCATCGAGGAGCTGGCGGACAAATCGAGCTTCATCGAGACCGCTTACCTACTCATCTACGGGCATCTGCCGACCAAACCCGAGCTTTCGCGCTTCTCGCAACTGCTCACGCAAAACGAGAACTTGCATGAGGACATGAAGTACCACTTCGAGGGTTTCCCCTCGACGGCGCACCCGATGGCGATTCTGTCGTCGATGATCAATGCGTCCGGTTGCTTCTACCCGAGCCTATTGCATCGAGCGGGCCGCGACGAATTCGACATTCATGCCGCGCGCCTGATTTCACAGGTGCGTACCATCGCGGCGTTCTCCTATCGCAAGTCGCACGGTTTGCCCATCATCTATCCCAAGCCAACCTACCGTTACACGGCGAACTTCCTGCACATGCTTTTCTCGGACGTGTACCAGGACTACGAATTGCGCCCGGAAGTCGTGCGAGCGCTCGACCTGATTTTCATTCTGCACGCCGATCACGAACAGAACTGCTCGACCTCGACAGTGCGCATGGTTGCCTCCGCACAAGCCAATCTGTTTGCCAGCGCGGCAGCAGGCGTGTGCGCGCTTTGGGGACCGCTGCACGGTGGCGCCAACCAGGCCGTCATCGAGATGCTGACCGAGATTCACAACTCCGGCGACAACGGCTCGCGCTTCATTGCGGCGGCCAAGGAAAAAGGCAGCGGCAAGAAGCTGATGGGCTTCGGCCATCGCGTGTACAAGAACTACGATCCACGCGCCCGCATCATCAAGAAATCCTGCGACGAGCTGCTGGCTGCGATGAACGTCGACGATCCGTTGCTCGACATTGCTAAACGCATGGAAGAGGCGGCGCTCTCGGATGCCTATTTCGTCGAACGCAAGCTCTACCCGAACGTGGACTTCTACAGCGGCATCATCCTGCGCGCCCTCAACATCCCGACCGAAATGTTCACGGTCGCGTTCGCCATCGGCCGCATGCCCGGATGGATCGCCCACTTCAAGGAGATTCAGGACGACCCAAAGAGCCGCATCTATCGTCCGCGGCAAATCTACGTCGGGCAGCCGCTGAACCACTACGTCCCGATGGATCAACGCCGCATAGGGTAGCGCCACGCCGAAACCGGCACGCATTCAAGACCTGGGGCTGCGCGACTATCGCGAGGTCCTGCAGTTGCAGCAGGACCTCGTCGCATCCCGACAGGCAGACAGCATTCCGGATACGCTGATTCTCGTCGAGCATCCCGACGTGATCACGCTCGGGCGTTCGGCAAAACCCAGCAATGTCCTTTGCCCCGGCGAGATTCCCGTCGTCCCCATCGAGCGCGGCGGCGATGTCACGTACCACGGCCCGGGACAGCTGGTGGCCTACCCGATTTTTCTTCTCCGCGAGGGCGAACGCGACCTGCACCGATTTCTGCGTAGCCTCGAAGAGGTGCTTATACGAACGCTTGCCGACTTCGGCCTGGCAGGCATCCGCGAGCCGGGAAAAACCGGCGTGTGGATCGCGCACGACGGTGGCTCGCGCAAGCTGGCCTCGATCGGGGTGGCCGTGCGCAAGTGGGTCACCTTGCATGGGCTCGCGCTCAACGTGTCGACAGATCTTGCCCGTTTCGGGGCCATCCATCCGTGCGGCTTCGACGCTGCCGTGATGACCTCCATGAGGCGCGAGCTCGGACACGAGCCAGACTTCTCTGCGGTAGAGCGATCGCTCGTCCGTCACGTGGCGAAGGTTTTCGATCGCGAATGGCAAGAGATGCCGCACTAGTCAGTGTTGATGGAAACCCTGGGAGGGCCCTCAAAGGGTTTCCAAACCCGAGGCCCCTGCCCCCACCCTGCCCACCGCTCGCCGCGCTCGGCCTCGCACGCTCTGGCTCCGGTGGGCAAAGCCCACCTCCGCCACTAGTCAGTGTTGATGGAAACCCTGGGAGGGTTTGTCTCTGCCCTCGGCACCTGCCACCCACCCTGCCTGCCCCCGCGCTTCGCGCGGCCTCGCCAAACCCGAGGCCCCTGCCACCCACCCTGCCCACCGCTCGCTGCGCTCGGCCTCGCACGCTCTGGCTCCGGTGGGCAAAGCCCACCTCCGCCAACGTGGTCGCTAGCCCGCCCCGCCCGCAATCTCGATCCTACTCATGAATGGTGCGGGCTAGCTTGCCTAGCCCGCGTCCGGTAGGGCACTATCGTGCCGAGCATGGGCCGACTTCATCTGTACGCTTCCCTTTGCGCTTCGACACTCGTTGTCTCTTTTTCTGCGCGTGCCCAGACGTTGGCCGAGGCGTCCGACCTTCCCGTTCTTGGCGAAACTACGCCGGCCGCCTTGTCGGTCGCACCGCCAGCGCCAGCCAGTCCCCAGCCTGCACGCCCCGTCATCAACGCCCAGGTCGGCACGAGACTCGCCTTGCGCGTGCAAAATCCGACTGCGGGCCGGCGCAACGAAGTGAGCGACGTCGGCTCGGACGGCGAGGCCGAGGTGGTGCTGTGGGGAAATGTTCATCCGTTTCTCAAATGGCAGCTCGGCGTAATCGGTCGCTACGGCGATTCGAACGCTGCGGCGGGCGCAGACCTTCTCGATTTGGTTGCCAAAATGGAGCTCGCCGGGCCTTTGAACGTGTGGATTGGACGCATGCCTATGCCATCGGATCGCACCAGCCTAAGCACCGATTGGTCGATCGCCACGTGGACCCTGCCAGGCAGCTACAGCTTTTACGCGCCGATTTCATCGAACGGACCGCGCTTTTCGCCAGGGCCGCGCTACGAAAAAAACGATCGCGGCGACGGTGCCACGCTGTGGGGCCAAGTCGGCGGCGGAACGTTCAAGTACTACGCAGGCGTCTTCGGCCTGGGCGAGCCGAGCACGAGCCCGCTTTATACCGCTCGTCTTTCACTCAGCCTGCTCAATCCGGAGCCCGGCTTTCGCACCAGCAGCACGTACTACGGCACGAAAGACGTTCTCGCCTTTGGCGTCGGTGCCCAGCATCGAACGGGCGATTCGCTGCGGCCGCTTGGCAATTCTTTCGTGCCGGCGGATTTCAATGCCTTGACGGCCGATGTGCTGTTCGAGAAAAACGGCGGAACCGCAGGTGTGCTCAACTTAGAGGGCGGCTTCACGAAACTGTGGGGCGACGGAGAGCTCGCCAGCTACCAAGCGTTCGGGCTCGTGAGCTATCTTCTGCCTATCGATATTGGCATTGGCCGCTTTCAACCGCTGGTGCGACTGCAACATGCTGGCAAGGGGAAAGCACTCGACGCCGGCGATTTCACCGGTGCCGAGGCTCAGCTCGGCTACATCATCGACGGCCTGCACGCGCGTCTGCTTGGGAGTTACCAGTACAGCAAATTGCAGGGTCAGACGGAAAACGCCATTCTGTTCGGTCTACAACTGCTGTCGCACGCACGCTGACCAGCTTACTGAAGGCCGCCTCTTACAGCACAAAGGGCACGACCGCGCGTCTCTCGGGCGGATAGTCCGGAAAATTGGCGCGGTACCAGCGGTGGTGGTGGATCGCTCGCGGCACCAGATTAGCCGCCGTCCACAGGGCAAACAGAAGCCCGGTCGGCGACCACGTGGCGATAGCGAAGCCCGTCCATTCCACGATCTCGCCAAAGTAGTTGGGACAAGAAAGGAGCCGAAAGAGCCAACCGCGGGGTACGCCGCGCGCACCGCCATTCTCCCGTCGCAGACGACGCAGCTGACGGTCCGCAAGAAGGTGCGCCAGATATCCACCCGCGAACATCGTCGTGCCCACGATGAAAGCGGGCGAATGCAGCCAGGCCACAGGCCGCACCAGTGACAAGCTGAACAGCCACATGCCGTTCAGACTGGCATTGACGAGATTGAAGAAAGCGCCCGAGGCCACAATCGTCACCGGCATAGGGCGCGAGGACGGCGGCAGCAGCAGCGGAAAGACGAACGCTCGGTAGAGGTAGTGCGAAAGCCACAACGCAAGGAAGACCGACTCGACGCTGACCCACGGACTTCGTCCCACCGCGAAGAACGCCGCCATTAATACCGGCGACGGCGCTTCCATCAAGAGCCAGGCCAGCCGCGCGTTCAGAGTCGGCCCCCAGCCGGCGCGACTGTGGCGACCGTACGGGGCAGGCCGCAGCAAGAGGTACGGCACCACCGCAATCGCCAGCGCGGCCCAGACGTAGCAAGCCCCGTCGAAGATGGATCGGAAAATCACAGCCAAGCCTCGCCTTTCATCCATGCCCAAGTGTCGCGCAAGGTCTCCTCGATTGGCCGAGGCCGATAGGCCAAAGCCTCGGAGGTTTTGCGACGGCTCGCGGGCGGTTGGGTGCGCAAGACGCGCAGGGATTCCGATGTGAACAGCGGTCGACGCCCAGCCAACCGCGCAAACCAAGGCGCAAAGGGCGCCGAAAGGCGAGCCAGAGCCATCGGCGCGGCGAAGCGTGGTGCGCGCCGACCGGTGATATCACTCCACCGTCGCGCCAAATCAACCAGCGAAAGGCGCGTGCCTGAAAGGATGTACCGTGCGCCCGACTGTCCGCTCTTCTCGGCTACGAGCGCCGCCTCGGCGACGTCGCGCACGTCGACGAAGTCGCAAGCCGCGCCGGCGACGAGAGCCGGCAGCCTTCCCAGCGCCAAGGCAAGAAAGACCTGGCCCATCGGCGAGCGCTGAAAATCATAGGGTCCAATGACCGCCGTCGGGTTGAGCACGACGGCGGATAGGCCTTGCTCAGCGGCGGCCAGCACGAAACGCTCTGCCTCGGCTTTCGAGCGGTCGTAGACGCCGCGCGAGCGATCGGTTGCCAGGAGGAGGGGACTGGACTCGTCGATCTCGTCGATCTTGGACTGGCCCGCCGTGGCCAGCGCTTGGATCGAGCTCATGTGGACGAGCCGCCCCACCCCGCTCGCCAAGCAGGACTCGACCACGTTCTTCGTTCCCGTCACGTTGACCGCGCGAACCTCCGTCGCCAGTTCGCAGCCGGTTGAGACCTTGCCGGCCAAATGGAAGACCGTTTCGGCGCCCGCGAACGAACGTGCAAGCGACGCCGGATCCAGGACGTCCCCCGTCGCACGCTCGACCGCAAGTCCTTCGAGTGCCTTGGCCTTGCCCCGGACAAGAACACGCACGCGTCGCTGCTGCGCCAACAACGATCGCACGAGATTGGCGCCCAGGTGGCCCGAAGCGCCAGTAACCACAACGGGCGCAGCGACGTCGTTCATCCCAATGGCTCGGCCGAACTAGCCCTTCTTCAGCAAGGCCAGAACCGCATCCTTTGCGCACTTGTCGCAGTAGCCGAAGCGCTGCTTTAGATTGTCGAGCGTCGTGCGCACGGCCGTTACGTCATCGGGCGACATCTTGGCCGGTCCGTCGACGAGGTACACGAGAAGGTCCTGGTTGATGCGGTTGACCTGGCGTTTGCGCTCCCCGAAGAAAGCCTCCCGAAGGTCGGAGATGGGACCTGGAAAAATACGTTCGTAGTCAGGTCGGTTGCCTGGGTTGTCCAGCGACCATGCGCCGATCTTGGCGATGACCTGGCCGCGGAAATCCGCAGGCGCCACGCCACTCGATCGCACACTGAGCAGCCGCTCGACATCGGCCATGAGGTCTTGATCTGGCTCTTCATCGACGCCGGTCACCGGATTCGGCACTTTCTCGTGCTTCATCCAGTACGAGACGTGGGTCACGTAGCGCTCGAAATGATCGATGTACCGACGCTCCTCGACCAGACCCATGGAAATCCGCACTTCGTCGGCGACACGTTCGAGCAGCCGTTCGCGAACCTTGTCCACGAAAGCCGCGTGCTCGTGGTAGCCGCCAGGCGCCGGCGCCTGGCGCAAGAATTCGTAGACGCTGGTGGCGCGCACCAGCTCGTCCAGCTCGTCGAGAACGGCGAACGGAGAAGCGCAGCCGTACTTCGGGCTTTGCGCCCCGTTCAGAATCACCAGCTTCATCTCGCGCGGGGAGGCGCCGCTGCGTCCTTCGTAGTTGAGCTCGCTGTCGGTCTCACGCGCGATGCTTTCCACCGCGGCCACCAGCTCCTTTTGCTCGTCGTGCGAGAAGGTGTCGATATTCTCGCCTGCGTAGAGCATCGCCTTTTCCATGGGCCCGAGACGAGCGATAAGGCTCGACAGCCGACCCGAGTACTTGTCCAGCTGGGGTCGCATGAGCCGCGTGAGCACGGCCCACAGGGCTGCCGTCCACGCCACGTGCGGCGCCACGTGCCGGGCGATGCCCACCGCCACGCCACGCTCGATATGCTCGTCGTAAATTTGCTTTTCCACGCGCACGTCGAGCAAATACGGCGCCCGCACCAGCTCCATGCGACCTTTGAACGACTGGAATTCTGCGACTTCCTTGAAGGCCGCCAAAAAGGTCTCGTTGGAGGTGGCGAAGAAATTCGTATCTACCTCCAGCGTGCCAAAATCGAGCGACGTCTTGCCGCTTTCTACGATGCCGAGGAGGTATTTCCACGACTCGAACGATCGCTTGAGCAAATCGTCGAAGCCGAGCAAGCCGCGGTTGGCGTCCACCAATTCGCCTTGCATTTCGAACAGCGACAGCGACTGCAGCGCCGACGGCAGGGACGCCAGCGACCGGTCGATGGATAGCTGCCGCGTGCGAACGTCGACGGCGACTTGCGGCTCGACGGTCGCGATGGATTGGCGGTAGCGGCGAGAAATGAAGAAGCGTTCGACCTGAATGTGGCGCAGGACCTTGGCCAAATCGCCGTGATAGGCCGAAAGCAAGGCCTCGAAGATCTGCCGGTTGCGGTGGGACAGATCGCCATCCATCAAGTTGCGCGCGGGCTGAAAACCAGCCTTGATTTCCTCGGCCAGGTGGCTGGTGATGAGCTCGCGCCGCTTGTCCCGAGGCAGCAGCAGGAGCGGATGGTCGCGCAGCTCGTCCCGAATTTTGGCCTCGATGAGATCGTCGTCGAGGTAGGCATACGTCTGCGCATCCGAGGCGCCACCAGTCTCGCCAAAACCGATGCCTCCCCGGCTGACGTTTCGCACTGGGAAGATCCAGCTGAAGCGGTACAGGGCACCCTGGTCGAGGCGCGAGTAGTGCTCCATCGCCCGCTCGATACACGCCACTACCGTGGACTTCGCGCTGCCATTCGGCCCATGCAGAAGGATCAGACGGTTGGTACGGCCCTCGCGCGCGAAGTTCGAAACGAGGCGGTAGATCGCATCCTGCACCTCTTCTTGGCCGCGCAGCGATTCCTTGCCGCCGGCCCACGGGCAATCGAAAAGGCAAAAACGGGTGGCCTCGCCGCGCGGGCCGTGCACCTTGGCGGTGCCGAAGTAGTCGAATACATCACGCAGGTACTGGGCCGCCGAGCGCGCCTGCGCCGCCATCTCGTCGTGCAGGAGGGCCATGTACTCGCCGAACGACATGACGCGCCTCGTGCGAGCGTAGCCTTCGCGCATCTCGGCCGACAGTTCAGAGAGCCAGGTCTTGGGATCAAATTCCGGCATCATCGACTGTTCCGATCGTAGCACGATGTTCTGTAGAGTGTATTCCCTGTGGCTGCAAGGCACGGTATAGATGCACAATCATGAAGTTGGCTTTCCATTCGACAACCCGGTTGTTGCTGACCACTTGTCTTGTCACGTGTTTTACTAACGGCGCTTTCGCTGCGCCGGCGAAAAAGTCCAGTAAGTCGACGGCTGCCAAGACCGACAAGGGCGATGGCAAGGAGGACGGCAAGGAGGACGGCAAGGAGGACGGCAAGAACGATCCCCTGCCGGCAAATCCTGCCCCATCCCAGCCACCAGCAGGATCAAGCCCCATGGCGGAGCTGAAGAAATCGAACGCTGCGCTCAAAAAGCTCTTCCAAAAGGAGTCGCCCTCGTGGGCGCCCGAGCACGATGCCAAGCGATCCGAGATGCGCAAGATTGTCGACAGCTTCTTGGGCTATGAGGAGCTGGCGAAACGGGCACTGGCGCGCCACTGGGAGGAAATCACGCCCAAGCAGCGCACCGAGTTCGTGGGCGTCCTGCGCGATCTCATCGAGCGCAACTACATCAAACAAGTCCACGGCCAGCCCAACTACGACCTACGCTTCGAGAAGGAATCGATCAAGGGCAGCGAAGCGACGGTCAACGCGACCCTCGATGCCATTAGCGAAGGCAAGAAAACCACCGTCGAGATGGAATACAAGTTGCTCTACAAGGGCAGCCACTGGCTGGTCTTCGACGTCATCACCGACGAGCAGAGCATGCTCGAAAACTACCGCGCGGAATTCAACAAGATCATCACGAAGGAATCGTTCGACGCTCTCCTCAAGCGGATGAAGAAACGCCTGGAGAAAGCCGAGTAGATAACGTGATTTTCGGAAGGCACCTCTCGGCATTCGTCGTTTCGTCGCTCGCGCTCGTCGCCGGAGCGGGATCGGCACTCTGCCAGACCAATCCTGAGGCAGTGTCGGCCCCGACGCAGGCCCCGCCTGCCGTGCCGGCGCCGGTAGCCCCGGTCCCACTTGTGCCCGTGCCTCCCCCCCCCGCAGCGCCCGCCCCGACCAGCCTTCCGACTACCCCCGTTCCGCCTGTTGCCCCCCCGTCGGCCCACGGCGGGACCATGGCAGCGCGGGTTGCCATCACCGAATTCAAAGTTGAAGGCGAAGGCTCCTCCCCTGCCCTGTCCATGCAACTGCAAGATGGCTTCGTGGTCGGCGTGACCCGCACCGCTCCGATTTACGTGCTCGATTCCGTGGACGTCGCCCGCTACATGGACACATTCCCCGAGCTACAAAAGTGCGACGGCTCGATCTGCATCAAACGTTTCGGGCAGCTTCTCGACGTGAGCCACCTCATCCGCGTGACGGTTAAAGTGACCGGCAACACGTACACGATGACAGGACGGCTGCTCAGCACCGAGGAACCAACGCCGGCCATCGTTCCGGTGGTGACCGAGACGCGGTTCTGCAATGTGTGCACCGTCGACGAGGCCCGGCAGAAGATGATCCAGCTCGGCGAGGAGCTCAAGCGTCCGGTCGAGAATTGGCTCGCGACCTGGCGTCCGCCACCGCCACCGCCACCGCCACCGAAATCGTGGCGTAGGCCCATCGCGGCGGTCGGGCTCGCCCTGGGTTTTGCCACGGCGGTTGCCGGCGGCGCGATCTATTTGAACGCCAACAGCCACGACAATCGCTGGCGGCCTGGACTCGGCGGCCTTTTGGTCGGGCTCGGTGTCGGTGCGACATCGGTCGGCTGTTACGTACTCGTAGCGCTCCCGACCGAAGCCGGCAAGACGCCCGCCAGTCTGGCCGTCGGCGCGAAATTCTAGCTCGCCGAGCTCGCGGCCCTTCCCACCATGTCGCGCCGCAGGTTGGCGCCCAAAGCCTGCAAGATCTCAGTGAAGGTCGGGAACGATGTGGCGATGTCCTCGCTCGGCACGGTCGTTTCGTCGTCGCAAAGCAGCCCGAGTACGGCCCCTGCCATGGCGATGCGATGGTCGCGATCCGGCTCGATCGTGCCGCCTTTGGGGCAACGTCCGCCGGTCCCGACGACCGAAAAGCCGGCGCTCGTCTGCGCCACCTCGATGCCGGCCCGAGACAGCTCGCGTGCGATCGAGGTAATGCGATCCGATTCCTTCACACGCAACTCGCCCACGTCGCAAAACTCCGAGCGGCCTTCGGCTAGCGCGGCGGCCACGGCAAGCGCCGGAATCTCGTCGATAGACCGCAGCGCCAGGTCACCGTCGATGCGCGCGGCCCGCAGCGGTCCGACGTAGCGTGCGCGCACGCGGCCGAGCGGCTCGCCCATGGCTTCCGCGGTCTGGACGGTTTCGATGGAAGCGCCCATCAGCCGAAGCGCGTCCAGAACTCCCGAGCGCGTCGGATTGAGCCCGACGCGCTCGACGGTAATATCACTGCCTGGGACGACCGTCGCGGCCACGAGCAGGAATGCCGCGGACGAAAGGTCGCCAGGCACCTCGACGGCCGTCGCCTTCAAAGAACCATTCCAGCCGGTAGGATCGACGACAACACGACGCCGCGCCGGATCCGCCACCAAGGGTGCGCCGAGAAAGCGCAAGATGCGCTCGCTATGGTCGCGAGAAAGACCTGGCTCTTCGATGGAAGTTTTTCCGCTGGCCTGCAGACCGGCCAAGATGAGCGCGCTTTTGAGCTGGGCGCTAGCCACCGGCAGGACGATGTCGATTCCGTGCAACTTGCCGCCCTCGACCACGAGCGGCGGAAGCAGCGCGCTTGGTCGTGAGGCATCGGTGCGGCCCTCGATGCGCGCGCCCATCTGTCGCAAAGGTGTGGCCACGCGTCCCATCGGCCGGCGGGTGAGCGACGGATCCCCTTCCAGCCGAGTCTCGAAGGGACGCCCCGCCAGAAGGCCACACAGAAGGCGCATCGTGGTTCCCGAGTTGCCGCAATCAAGCGCCATCTCCGACGGCCGCAGACCATCGAAGCCGGCCCCCTTCACCCGCGCGTTCGATCCGGAAACCTCCACCTCCACGCCCAAAGCGCGTAGCGCCGCCGCCGTCGAAGCGTTGTCGCCGCCCACGCCAAGGCCGCGGATTTCTACGGCGCCGTCGCAAAGCGCGCCGAACAGCAACGCTCGATGCGAAATCGATTTGTCGCCGGGTACGCTGCACACGCCCTTGAGCGCCGGGCTGCGCCCCACACGCAAAAGCTCGGGGACAGGACTGTCTGTCATTTTTTCGCCTCGCTCTTGTTACCGCTTTCGTGCGTGTCCTGTTTTTTGTTCGTTCGCATCGCCGCCATGGTGTCGGCGACGATAGCCATTCTGTCCACTATTTCCGCGCGCTGCTTTTGCGAAATGTGCAGCGTCGCCTCCACGGTGGTGTCTTTGGCCGAAAAGCGCATGGCATCCAGCACGCCGCCGAAGCCGAAAGCGGCCACGATAGGCCGCGTGCGGGCATCGCGAACACGCTCGGCCAAGCGGGCGGCAAAATCCCGCGCTTGCAGCTCGGTGCGCACGTTGCCGAGCGCGACAGCATCGAGATCGCTGCCGAGATCGATCCGCGCTCCGAGTTCCTCTAGGAACTCGCCCTCGCCCATTTCCTTTTTCAGAGCCTCACGCGTCGCCGGCTGCAGCGTCACGTAGAGCGCCGCCACCGGCAGGACGTCGCCCCTGGAATGCGCAAGCTGGCGGCGCATGCGCTGGAACCAGGATTCGTTGTCGATAGCGCGACTGACACCAATGTTGCAGTCGATCGCCGTGCGAACCGCGACCGTCAAACCGGAGATCACGGTGCGCTTGCCTACGAAAGCCAGTGCCTCCTCGCCGCGCACGAGCATCTCCGCCCCGCGATAGGCA